>JGI24806J26614_1000891_pt1 | contig 10159 bp, 9 predicted proteins | sample Kansoi200umMDA_FD_26614 | JGI IMG/M metagenome (IMG submission 26614) | reverse complement strand
TTTTTTTTCATCCATATTAATCGCAGCTTTTCAATTAGGCCAAGCTTGCCGTTAAAATGTTTAAAGTATTCATTCAGGTCAGGAATATTAATCCACATAGCGATAGGCTCATCTTTATAATAGGCAAACCAAATCAAGCGCTCATCCATCACATCCTTCATTTTATTAAACAGTTTCATTACATCTTTTGCCGTTATTCCTTTTGCTTCGCCGTGTTGTGCCCAGGCTGCGTTATAAACTGTTGCAAATTCCTCAGCATGCTTTTCTAAATTTTTTATACTAATGTGTTTAGCTACATAACCAGGCTTATTACTGAATTTCGCATAGCGTTCTGCAAAACGATCTGGCAGTTTATCCTTTACGCCCATTGCATAATAATATTGGTTGTAATAATTTTTGAAGCCATAATTTTCAAAGAGTTTATCATAATACGGCGGATTATACGGCATTCCATAAATAGGAGCGTTTTCAAATCCTTCAACCATTAAACCCCACCATTTATCGCGGTCGCCAAAGTTTATAGGTCCATCCATTGCTTCCATGCCTTTGTTTTGAAGCCATTCTTTTGCAGCATCAAATAAAATTTTTGCAGCGGCATTATCATTAATACAATCAAAAAAACCTACACCGCCGGTTTTAAAATCAGTTCCGTTATTAATATATTTTGAATGAATAAATGCAGCAATTCTGCCAATAAGTTTATTATTATCATCTTTTAAAATCCATCGCTTTACTTCGCCATATTTGAAATTTTTATTGGTTAATACATTGAACACATCATTTACCTCTTTATCCAAAGGGCGTATGTAGTGCGGATTATTTTTATTCATCAGCACATTTACTTTGATAAAATCTTTTGCTGTAGCTGCATCGGTAACTTCAATCAGTTGCATGGCACGAATGTAGCAAAAACAGGAAAGTGCAATAATCTGTAACTTTTTACGTCATCATCCGTACCACTATAAATTCTGACTAAGAAACTAAATTTACAGCTTTTAAAAGGCATTTATGACTGAACGGGACTATAATGACTGCGTAAACCAATATGCCGACAATGTGTATCGCTTTATTGTGAAAAACATACGGCATGATGAAGACGCAAAAGATATTGTGCAAACTGCTTTTGAAAAATTATGGCGTAACCGCGAAACGGTGGATACGGAAAGATCAAAATCCTACCTGTTTACGGTTGCCTATAACCAAATGATTGACCACATACGAAAAATGAAAAGGATTTCTTTGAAAGATGAGTTTAAAGCAGAAACAAGAACGTATGAGCAACCTGTATCGAACCTGAAAAAAAATTTACAGGATGCTTTGAACACACTGAATGAAACGCAGAAAAGTTTAGTGCTGCTGAAAGATTATGAAGGATACAGTTACGAAGAAATAGGACAGATAACAGGATTGAATGAAAGCCAGGTAAAAGTGTATTTGCACCGTGCAAGATTAAACCTGAGAAATTATTTAGTTAAACCCGAAAATGTGATGTAAGATGAAAACAATAAACAGAAATAATTACGAAGAGTTTTTCTTACTCTATATTGATAACGAGCTTGATGCTGAAACAAAGCTTGCGGTAGAAAATTTTGCTGAGCAAAATGCAGATTTAAAAACAGAATTACAAATGCTGCTGCAAACAAAATCTTTACCCGGAGAATTTATTTTTACTGATAAAGAATTATTGCTGCGTACTGAAGGCAACGGTATTAATGAAACAAATTATGAAGAATATTTTTTATTATATATAGATAACGAGTTGAGCACAGCCAAACGTGAAGAAGTTGAAATGTATGTATTGCAGCATCCGAGATTACAGGATGAGTTCACTACTTTAAAAAAGGCTGTGCTTGCTCCCGAAACGATAATTTATGATGATAAAGAAAGTTTATATCATTCTAAAAAACGCAGAGCATTCTATATAAAACCATGGCGTTTGGCAGCAGCGGCAATTTTTATCGGCATATGTGCATTGAGTATTTGGTTGTGGCGACAATCTTCATCAACAATTGATGTTGCTAAAATTAATGATATGCAACATCAACTTAAACAAAACAAGATTGTAACAAAACCGGTTGATACAATTCATCGAACCATACAACCGCAACAACAGGTTATTGCGCAGCAAAATGATAAGAAAGAAAATGTTATTAATAAACAGCTATCATCAAACAAAAAACAAAAGAAAAATGCTGACGAGGTTGCGATAACTAAAAAGAAAAATGAAAAGCTGGTTAATGAAGATGTTGCAAAAAATAAAGAAAAGCAGGCAAGCATACAACAATCAACTGTAAAGCATGATGATATTGCACAGCAGCAGAAAGAGCCACTGTCAACCATTAATGATATTGTAGAGTCAACTAATAATGATAGTAAAGGAATTGAGGTTGCTTCTTTGCAGGCTTCTCAAATCAATAAGCAAAATGAATATAAGATTTATACTGTTGCTTATAAAGAGATAGATACGAACGATGATGATCGTTCTTTACACGTTGGCGGGTTTGACTTAAATAAAGACCGCGTAAAAACGCTTTTCAAAAAAGCAGGTCGTTTGTTTAGCAATAAAAAGAATAACCAGGAATAGGATGGCAAACTGCAGGTTGCTGTTATAGATAAAAAACAAAACAATCAATAATTAAATAAATTTAAAAAGAGATTACACAGATGAAAAGGATTTTTTTAGCAGTAATAACCATGCTGTCATTTTTAATAACCAATGCGCAAACAGATACAACCGGCAATAAGCAGGATACGGTGATGGTTGGAAATTTTATCATTATAAAAAACAATAAAGAAGGAGATACATACAACGATAGTATTCCGCCAAATGGAAGAGATTATAAAATACTTCATCTTAAAGAAAGACGTGAGTATGACGACAGGCGCAGTGTGAGAAGCAGGCTTAGCACAAACTATCTTGTATTTGATTTGGGCTTTGCAAACTATAATGATAAAACAGATTACAGTTCAGCGGATGTACAAAGTTTTGTTCGTGATGGTTTACAGAAAGATGATTTGAAGCTGCGGGTTGGTAAATCGTCAAACGTAAATCTCTGGTTGTTTATGCAGCGGCTTAATGTAGCAAGCCATGTACTTAATTTAAAATACGGATTGGGTCTGGAGATGTATAATTTCCGCTACAAAACCAATATCTCTTTCAATGAGAATCCGGCCTTTATAAAAATGGATACTATTGATTTTTCAAAGAACAAATTATACGTTGGTTACCTCAGTATTCCTTTTATGATCAATATCAATCCTACACCGCATCGCCCGGATGGCTTTAGTCTCAGTGCAGGTATAAGCGCGGGTTATCGTATTGGCAGCCATGCAAAGCAAATAAGTGATGAACGTGGTAAAGTAAAAAACCACGGCGATTTTGATCTGAATCAATGGCGCGTGGCCTACATAGCAGAAGTTGGTTTTGGCCCTGTTCATTTATATGGCAGCTACAGTGTTAATTCCTTGTTTGATAATTCAGTTGACCAGGTGCCTTATGCAATAGGCGTGCGTTTTAGTAACTGGTAAAATTTTTTTCCGTTCATTAGTCAGAAAACCGTCTCAAAGTTTTGGGGCGGTTTTTAAAATATATATTAGCGGTGAAAAGTGTAATGACTTAAATATCCAAATCATTAACTCCTGCTGTTGGCATCATTCATTCTTATTCTTCTGCCTTTATAATTTTTGCCATCAATTGAGCGTATCATTTGTTTAGCAGCTTTACTATCAACTTCAACCCAGCTATTCATTTCTTTCATATCAATTCTGCCAAGTACATCTTTACGTAAATCACTCATATCAAGAATAAACTGTAAAAAGCTTGCTTTATAAAATCCATCTTTAGTGCCGAGGTTAACAAAGAGCCTTGTATAATTACCACTGCTTTCATAGTTTCTTTCGCGACTTCTTCCTTTATCTCTTTCATCAAAATCTCTTCTTTCATTTCTGCCGGTTGTTTTCCTGTCGCGACTGTCTCTTTCACGAACATTCAGATCTTCTGCATTCTCATAATATTTTAGAAAGCGATCAAACTCAAGCGCAGCAACCCTTTTTAATACTTCTTCTTTTGATATATCAGCAAATTTTTCTTTCAGCATGGGGATGTATGTTTCATAATCACCATGACTAATATCAGCCTGCAATAGCTTATCCATAAAAAAGAAAAATTGTTTGCGGCATACATCTTTACCTGTTGGAATTTCCAGGCGGTGAAATGGCTGCTGCACCATTCTTTCAATTTGTTTTAAGCGATACAACTCACGGGCGTGTACAATACTCATGCTTATGCCTGTGTTACCTGCACGCCCGGTTCGCCCGCTACGATGTGTGTAAACTTCCGTATCATCAGGCAATTCATAATTTATAACATGTGTTATGCCCTGTACATCTATGCCGCGTGCTGCAACATCTGTTGCAATTAATAACTGCAAACTTTTTTCCCGAAACTGACCCATCACTTTATCACGCTGCGGCTGCGTTAGATCACCGTGTAATGCATCAATATCATATCCTTCCCGCGTAAGCTTTTCTGCAATCTCCTGCGTTTCAACTTTAGTGCGGGTAAATATTAAACCATAAATACCCGGATTAAAATCAATTAAACGCTTTAATGTTTCATAACGATGCTGCGCCGATGTAATAAAATATTGATGATCTATATTTTTACTCCCTGTGTTTGCCTTGCCAACAGTTACTTCAATAGGTTCATTCATATAGCGACGGCTAACCTTACGAATTTCAGGTGGCATCGTTGCACTGAATAACCAGGTGGCGTCACGCTTAGGTGTGTTTTGTAAAATAAACTCAATGTCATCCTGGAAACCCATATTCAGCATTTCATCAGCCTCATCTAAAACAACATATTTTATTTGTTCAAGATTAATTGCTTTACGTTCAATTAAATCAATCAAACGCCCAGGCGTTGCTACAACTAACTGGACACCTTTTTTAATATCCTTTATCTGCATGCCAATACTTGCGCCGCCATACACGGCCACTACACGCAAGCCACGCACATTCTTTTTAAATAATTCTATTTCGTTTACAATCTGTATGCATAACTCTCTTGTAGGGCAAACAATTAGTGCCTGCGGAAATTTATCCGTTGCAGAAACTAATTGCAGCAAAGGCAAACCAAACGCAGCTGTTTTGCCGGTGCCTGTTTGTGCAAGCCCGATAAAATCTTTTGTGCCGCTTAATAAAACCGGTATTGCTTTTTCCTGAATTGCTGTCGGCGTTTCAAAACCTAATGCTGCTATTGAGCTTAGCAACTGTTCATTTAAACCTAAATCTTCAAAACTCATTATTAAAATTTGCGCGAAGATAATTAACGTGAATGGTGAATGATGAATCCTCAAACGTGAAAACTTTCAGGTCAATTATAATTTATGTTGTAGGCATAAAATTTATTTGGGGCAGTTATCGTCAGTTGCATTATTCAGCTCCGGCACGGGCTATACGTTACAAATCCGGCGCAAGCCCAACGCACAAACCTTCAGCGTGCTTTTCACTACTATCCTGTTGCCATTCAGCAGTTGTACATGCATCAGCAATACAATAATATTCCTATGTAGAATTTGAAAAGTCTTAATTGATTTTCAGTAAAAGATTTTATTTTGAATTGCATTTAATATTAGAAATCTTTGCGTTGGCTACCATAAATTGAGACCTCTAATTATCATAGCACTCCTACTTTTTGTTGCTTGCAATGGCGACAAAAATTCTACTGAAAAAATCTTAGGAGATACACTTCAAACTAATTTGAAAACAGTTAGTGTTGACACAACACCAACTTCAAAAAATATATGGCTTGACAAATTGACTAATAACAAATACAATTTGCCTGATACTATTGCAGGCAAACCTGCTATATTTTATTTAGACAACCCAAAGGTTGCTCCAATAGCAAAACTTTTATATTACGAAAAATTTAGACCAGGAGATAATGATAGCACAACTCAACTTCTTAAATTAGTTACAACAGATGATGAAGAAATTAGACCATTTTATCGTTGGTGTCTTGATTTGACAATTCAAATAAGTGATGGTGCTTTAGCAGAATATCCTGGTGAACCAGCTTTAAAATATGCTATTAAATTTCCACAGGAATTTTTTATTTACATGGATAAGGATGCGACAGGACAGCGATATAAAGAATGGACAGAAATCATTGCATATAGCGGATTAAGCGATTATACAAAACATTCAAGTCAAATTCAAAATGAAATAATAATTAAAATGACTAATAATTGCGCAGCTTGCGACAGCGATATGAAAAAACGTATTATCTCATTGCAAAAGACATTACTAATGATATTAAATTACAAGATTGACTTTTACGGCAGCCAAAGTATCGCCACAAGCGTAGCTGACACATTGCAGCATCAGGGTAGTTTTGCTTTTATATAGCCAATATATTTACAACATAACTTGTGAACCTGTGGACTTCGTGAACTCGTAAACTTATCTTTTAATGCAAAAAATTCTAACGCTTGTCTTTTTATTTTTCTTATTCATTGCTCATGCGCAAATACATGTAAGCAGCAATCATTTATTTCTGCAGGATAAAAACGGCGAACCTTTTTTCTGGCTTGGTGACACAGACTGGGAATTATTTCATCGCTTAACAAGAAAAGAAGCTGCGCATTTATTAGAAGTAAGAAAAGAACAAGGTTTTAATGTAATTCAGGCTGTGGCTTTAGCAGAATTTAATGGTTTGCACCAACCCAACCGTTATGGTGATGTGCCTTTGATTAATGATGATCCAACTCAACTTAACATTACTCCTGGTAACAATCCAAACGATTCAACACAATATGATTACTGGGATAATGTTGATTACGTAATTAAAACTGCTGCTTCAAAAAATTTATACATTGGTTTGCTGCCAACATGGGGTGATAAGGTAACGCTTATGTGGGGCGAAGGTCCTGCTGTTTTTAATGAGAAAAATGCAGCCGTGTATGCGCGAACACTGGCAACGCGCTACAAAAATCAATGGAATATAATATGGATTCTTGGAGGCGACAGACCTGCTGTATATAAAGACAAAGATGGCAATCCACATGATGATTCAAAAATATGGGAAACAATGGCGAAAGCTATCCGGGAAGTGTGTGGTGTAAATACTTTTATAACTTATCATATTGCAGGCGGCTCTAATTCAACTTCACAAAATATACCTGGCGCAGATTGGTTAAGCATGAACAGTTTTCAATCTGGTCATGGTGCAAGAGAAGCAGATTCATGGAACTGGGTTCGCCGTGATTTATCTTATCGGCCGCAAAAACCAACACTTGATATGGAACCTTGTTATGAAGACCATCCTGTAAATCCATGGGATGGAAAATGGACAAGGCAACGCGGTTATTTTACAGCGTATGATGTGCGTGCAAGAATTTACCGTAATGTGTTTGCAGGTGCATGCGGTACAACTTACGGTCATCATGCGGTATGGCAATTCTTAGATACAAATCTTAATGCGCCAATAAATATTGGTGATACAATTATTCCCTGGCGAAAAGCTATTTTATCAGAAGCAGCAACAGAAATACAATGGCTTAAAAATTTAATGTTATCACGTCCATACTTTTCAAGGGTAAATAAACAGGAAATTATTTTGAGTGATACAGGCAGTACATATATCAATCGTGTTGAAGCCTGCGGCGATGATAATTATGTAATGATTTATTTACCGCAAAATGCGCCGGTAACAGTTGACATGTCAAAAATATCAGGCAATAAAAAAATTGCATGGTGGTATAATTTAAAAAGCGGTAAAGCAACATTGGCATCAATAAAAAATAGTAACGGCACAGAAACATTTACGCCACCTGCTGAAAATAAAGATTGGGTATTGGTTATTGACGATGCAGCAAAAAAATTTAAAGCACCGGGAATTTTATAATTAAATAACCTATGAACGATTTAAAATTATTTATGGTGATTATTGGTTGTACACCTGATGGAAGATTTACAGAACAACATGACGTATTTTTTGGGATTGGAAATGGTTTACGTGAGTTAGTGCCGCAGATGAATGATTTCTGGAAAGAAGCCAAAGGCAGTATTCATATTGATGCCTGGCGTGAGGTAAAAGTTGTTGATGGCTTTGTTGTAAAAATTATTGATAAAATAAATGGAGCAGATACATCAACCGAAAACAATAGATTATTTTTTATAAATCTTGGCGGCTACAAAGAAAATGAGTTTGAAGAATATCACTACAAAATTGTAACGGCTGCAAACGATAAAGGAGAAGCTATCCGCAAATCAAAGCAAACTGCATTTTATAAACATTTTGGTTTTAAAGGTGCTGAATCTCATATTGATGATAAGTATGGAATTGATGTGGATGACCTTTATCAAATTGAAGATATACTGCCTGTTGAGACTAAAGAAAAATATTCAATCAATTTAGCTTTTGATGAAAATGCGATGCCTGATGAATTGCATATCGGTTACGTTACAATAGATAAATTGCTGAGGAGTGATTTATAAAAATATTTTAATCCTGGTTTTAGAGGTTATAAGAGGCTAAATATCCGCATGCTTTGCATGCACACTATCTCCATAAAATATGCTTGCATGATTATTAAAATCTTCTGCTGAATCTGTTGTATAAAATTGTATAGAATTATTTTTTGAAAGCTGCGATTTAATTTCTGCATGGCGTTTTAAATAATCCTTTAAACTCTTTGCAACAATTTCTCCCTGCGGAACAACTTTTATATTCTCTGATAAAAAAGATTCTATTCTTTTTTTTATTAAAGGGTAATGCGTACACGCCAGCAGTATCGTGTCAATTCTTCCGTCTTTTTGTAAAAGATTGGTGAGATATTTTAATATAAAATAATCAGCTGCTTCATTGTCAAACTCGTTGTTTTCAATTAAGGGCACAAGCATAGGGCAAGCCTGCTGTACAACTTTTAATGAGGGGAAAAATTTTTCAATTTCAATTAAATAAGACTGCGATTGTACCGTGCCGTTTGTAGCAAGAATACCTATATGATTTGTTGATGAATAATTGCCGATGATTTCCGTTGTTGGCCTTAGTACGCCCAACACTTTTTTACCCGGAAATTTTTTTACTAAATCATTTTGCTGAATAGTGCGCAATGCTTTTGCTGATGCAGTGTTGCAGGCAAGAATTACAAGCGGGCAGTTTTGTTTAAAAAACCATTGCACACATTGCCATGTATAATGATAAACTGTTTCAAAAGAGCGGTTGCCATAAGGCGCTCTTGCATTATCGCCGAGATAGATATAATCATACTTCGGCAATTGTTTTTTTATTTCTTTTAAAACGGTTAGCCCTCCATAACCTGAATCAAAAACGCCGATTGGTGTTTGTGTTTGCATATTTCAAAAATAATTGAAAACATTTTCCGTAAAGGCGCTAAGTTCAGTAAGATTTTTCTTTGTGCTCTTTGTGCGGGAAATAATAATTAAACTTTCAAGATTTGTATCGTAACTAATAGCTGCCCCGTGTGCCGCATAGTATGTTCTGCTGCATGAAATAATAACCCAATAACAGTTGAAGGAAGTTGCTTACGGCCAACATATCTTGTTTCTGTTAAACTGTTTTCATCTGTTTGTTTTAATTGCTCTATTGATTTTTCTGTTTGATGATTTAAATTTTCTAATAAACTATTTACGGTTATTGTTTCATCAGCCGCACCTTCATTTTTTAAGTATTGTAATTGTTCTTCATTCAGCATTTCGCCTTTTGCATAAGTAAGTAATCTGTCTTGTACACCGGCTATATGCTGCAAGTGAAAAGCAACTGAAGCAACATCAGCAATACGTTTCCATAAGAATGATTCATCAAAATCTTTTATCATTTCATTTATTTCCTCATTTGCCTGCAATAATGCATGTGCAACAGGTTGTAACAATTTTGGAACTTCCGGCACAGGACCTTTTAACCATATCTCGGGCATATAATAATCGTTATTTATCTATGTACTTTTTGCCTCATTAAATTTTATATACAAATATTCAATTATCATTTTATAATTCCTTTCTAAAATTCCTTCCATCATTAAACACAAGCATATCAACCAATATCTTCGTTACATGATAAAATTGGTTTGTTGTTTATTAATATTTCTCTTTCATTTATCAATACTCAATGCTCAGCCCAAATATGAGTTTCGCG
>JGI24806J26614_1000889_pt1 | contig 10160 bp, 10 predicted proteins | sample Kansoi200umMDA_FD_26614 | JGI IMG/M metagenome (IMG submission 26614) | reverse complement strand
AACAGTAGAACAGCAGAACAGCAGAACAGTAGAACAGCAGAACAGCAGAACAGCAACAGTAGAACAGTAGATCAGAAGATCAGTAGAATCTGCAGAACAGAGTTGTCAGATTAAGTATTAGCTTTTATTTTAAAGATTCGACATTCCTTCTTCCTTGTTCCTTGTTCTACTGTTCTGCTGTTCTACTGTTCTACTGTTCTACTGTTCGTCTGTTCATCTGTTGATTGACCTTGCTTCCAAAGTAATTTATCATTTATACGTAACTTACTCCCATGAAGAGATCGGGAAGTGCGGACCTGCCTTTACACTATGGATTCATTTCTCAATGGCTGGCCGAAAGAATGGCGAAGTTGGGACTCGCGATAACTGAATCAATCATTATTGAGTACGGACAGGAAGAATTTCTTCGACGAATGAGTCATCCATTCTGGTTCCAAAGTTTCGGTGCAGTTATGGGTATGGACTGGCATTCATCAGGCATTACCACCTCAGTAATGGGTGCATTGAAAAAAAGTATCAATCCGCATGCAAAGGAATTGGGAATTTTTATTTGTGGAGGAAAAGGTAAATCTTCTAAACAAGCCCCGGAAGAATTATTGAAGGTTGCCGATCAAACAGGATTGAACGGATTAGATCTTGTAAGATGCAGCAAACTCAGCGCAAAGGTTGATAACACTGCTGTTCAGGATGGATTTCAATTGTACACGCATAATTTTATTGTTAGCAGTAAAGGAGAATGGACGGTTATCCAACAAGGAATGCATCCAAATAGTAAAACTGCAAGAAGATATCATTGGCATTCGGAGAATCTAAAATCATTTGTCGATAATCCGCATACAGGGGTATGTGGAATCAACCAGGGAGCAATACTTAACCTTACCGCATCAGAAGCTGATCCTACAAGAAAAGGAATATTACAGCTTTCAAAAGAGAAGCCTGAATTGATGATGCAGGAAATTCAGCAATTGATCATGCCTTCGCATCATGATGTTCGCTCGGAAGATGTCGACCTGAAACGACTGGGAACAATTTTGTGGTTAGCACATGAAAAATCGCCAGCAGATTTTGAAGAATTGATCTTACTGCAGGGCGTCGGTCCGCGCACTTTGCAATCGCTTACATTGGTGAGCGAAGTAATTCATGGTACGCCTTCGAGATTTAAAGACCCCGCTCGGTTCGCTTTTGCACATGGAGGAAAGGATGGTCATCCGTTTCCTGTTCCCATCAAAGTGTATGATGAAACGATCAGCACCTTGCAAACGGCAGTACATAAAGCAAAGCTTGGTAACTCCGATAAGCAAACTGCTATTAAAGCATTAACTCAGCTTGCGCAGCGCGCAGAAAAAGATTTTATTCCTGAGGATAATTTTGATGCATTAATTGAGAAGGAAAGAGATGATTCCTGGAAGTATGAGGGGAGAACAGTTTTCGGTAACGCAAAGCCGAGATCCGGAAGAAATGTTCAATTAAGATTGTTTTGATTTTGCTCCGCGTCTTTGCGTCTTTGCGGTTCCATCTGCCTGCGCTTCGACGAGCAATTACCGCAAAGGCGCAAAGATGCGGAGGGATGCATCAACGCTTTGTTAGTATTTGTGTCAATTGTAATAGCAAATCGACTTGTGACGGGTTAATTTTTTCTTTTGCCTCATCGATTAAGAACCATTCACCTTTATCTACTTCGGGAATTTCAATTTTCTTTCCAGATTTCGGCGGCCACTCGATTTGAAGGGTGTTGCTTAATAAAATGGAAGGGTCAATATCTTTTTCAATAGCCCACGCATAAACAATCTTACCGCTTTTCAGTTTCACCGGATTCAATGGAATAAAATCTCCGTTGATCTTCTGTCCAGTTTCTTCTTCAAACTCACGTTGTGCTGCTTTCAATGGTTCTTCTCCATCTACGAATTCACCTTTTGGAATGGACCAGACACCTGAATCTTTATTTTTCCAGAATGGTCCGCCAGGATGAACGAGAAAGAATTCAAGCTTCTTTTGATTGAAACGGTATAATAGAATGCCGGCGCTTTGCTTCATAATATAAAAATACCCAATTGTGCATGATCGGTTCGACCCCTTCGGGGCCGGACAATGCGGGGAATCTTTTGGCTACCAAGCTTGGGTCCCTTCGGGACCGGCTCACACATACATGCATCACCTCCTCAATGTTGGTCCAAACTTTGTACATTTTTTATGGCAAATTCTTTCTATGTAATACGCAACAACAATTTGAAATTTGCAGAATCTATCTAACCTATATCAAAAGGACAAAACTTTATTGCTATTAATAACCAACCCCGAAGGGGCTAAAGCTTGATAACCATGAACCACTTAAAACTCGGCTCTCCCTGGCCAGTGGTCAAGGAAAGATTGATGGAAAACGATCTAAATCTAACTGAGGAAGATCTCGAATATGAACCGGGACGTGAAGAGGAATTACTCGATCGGCTTCGGGTAAAAATGAATAAAAGCAAGGAAGATATCCAGGCTTATATTGAAAGTGTTTCTTTTAATAGAGCTAAGTCAGGATAAAATTCCAATTAAATCTTAGGACTAATTTCATCTAACATAGTTTTAGAATGGTAAGGTGTATCCGGTTTATAAAGCTGGTAATGATTCTATCAGTTTTGGTACATTTTTTTAATGCTTGCAATCAAAATGCCGAGCCTGAAACTTACATTATTTCTGAAGGTTTTGTTGGTAAAGTAAACATAATATTTAATCGGAAAGAAGGCGCGAGTCCCAAATATGAGGGTGGTAGGCGAGTTTATGAAATACCGAGAGATGGTGTATTGATATCTCAATTCAAGATCAATGATGGATTCATAAATCGGAACTATTATTACAAGATGAAATCAGGCGAACTAAGATTATTGAAAAAGTTTGACAATGACAGTATCCATTCACGCGATAGGGATGAAATTGGAATTTTCCTGGATGGCATCTCAGGAGTTTACGGAAATAGCGGGGTATCCTCAGCTTTACAATATCAAGAATTCATTGTCTCGAGCTATAATTTAATAGACAGTTTTTTTACTCCCGCCTATGTCAGGAAGTTTAATGAAAAAATTGAAAAGATTAGCGCATTAAAGTTGAACTAGCGTTATCAGATTTAATTATAGCTAGTCTACATATTCCTCCGATACTGCCCACCCACTTCGTATAGTGCATGCGTAATTTGTCCAAGCGAACAATACTTTACCGTTTCCATCAGTGCTTCAAAAAGATTTCCGTTACTAATGGCAACCTGTTGAAGATTTTTTAATGATTCAGCAGATTTCATTTCATTTCTTTTCCAGAATGCTTCAAGGTTTCGTATCTGTTGTTCTTTCTCTTCCGTTGTGCTTCGGATCACTTCACTTGGAATAATGGTTGGACTACCTTTTTTATTGAGGAAAGTGTTTACACCAACTATTGGTAGCTCGCCAGTATGTTTCTGATGTTCGTAGAATAGACTTTCTTCCTGTATCTTATTTCTTTGATACATTCTTTCCATTGCGCCCAAAACTCCACCACGTTCTGTAAGGCGATTGAATTCAGTCATCACTGCATCTTCAACCAGATCGGTTAATTCTTCAATCAGGAATGCACCCTGGTTTGGGTTTTCATTTTTCGCAGTTCCTAATTCACGATTGATAATTAATTGAATCGCCATTGCACGGCGAACACTTTCTTCAGTTGGAGTAGTGATCGCTTCATCATATGCGTTCGTGTGAAGTGAATTACAGTTATCATAAATGGCGTACAAAGCCTGCAATGTTGTACGGATATCATTGAAATCAATTTCCTGCGCATGAAGACTTCTTCCCGATGTTTGAATATGATATTTCAACATCTGGCTCCGTTTATTCGCCTTGTATTTATATCTCATCGCCTTGCTCCAAATTCTTCTTGCTACACGACCGATCACACTGTACTCAGGATCCATTCCATTGCTGAAGAAGAAAGAAAGATTTGGGGCGAACTCATCGATATTCATTCCACGGCTGAGATAATACTCAACGTAAGTAAATCCATTTGACAAAGTGAAAGCAAGTTGTGTAATCGGATTTGCACCAGCTTCAGCAATATGATAACCACTGATGCTGACGCTATAAAAATTCCTAACCTTGTTTTTGATGAAGTATTCCTGTACATCACCCATTAACTTCAATGCGAATTCGGTACTGAAGATGCAGGTATTCTGTGCCTGGTCTTCCTTTAATATATCAGCCTGCACTGTTCCTCTTACCTGGCTCAATGCTTCAGCTTTGATCTCTTCGTAGATCTCTTTTGGTACCACCTCATCTCCGGATAGTCCTAGCAATTGTAATCCTAACCCGTTATTCCCTTCCGGAAGCCGCTCTGGTGTTGAAGGATCGAAGTAGATGGGTCGCGTAAGTTTTCCAAACCTCCTTTCTATAGCGTTAGTTGCCTCGTTCCATTTATTATTGTTGGAAAGATATTTTTCTACCAACTGGTCGATCGCAGCATTCATGAAGAATGCCAGAATGATTGGAGCGGGACCATTGATTGTCATGCTAACCGATGTACGCGGATCGCAAAGATCAAATCCACTGTAAAGTTTCTTCGCATCATCAACCGTAGCAATGCTTACGCCACTATTCCCAACCTTTCCATAAATATCTGGCCTATGAGCAGGATCTTCTCCGTAGAGTGTTACACTATCAAATGCAGTTGACAAACGTATGGCGGGTTGTCCCAAAGAAACGTAATGGAATCTTTTATTTGTTCGTTCTGGTCCACCTTCCCCTGCAAACATTCTCGTTGGATCCTCCTCTGTTCTCTTCAAAGGAAACACTCCAGCGGTAAAAGGAAAATGTCCCGGAGCATTTTCCTGCGACTGCCAGCGAAGGATATCGCCCCAGTCTTTATATTTTGGAAGAAGGACTTTCGCAATTCTTGTGCCCGATAAGCTCGTGGAGAACATAGGCATTTTTATCACCTTGTCCCGGACATTATAGGAATATTCATCCGCCCCATATGCTTTGAGTTTTTCAGGCCAATTCTGTATAAGCGTTTTTGAAACAGGAGTGAGTTGATCAGTATAAAATGCAATCTGTTGTTCTAGGGTCTCCTTCAATTTCGAAACATCTTCTTTCGCCGATTCAGAAATTGTTTGCAGTGCACCCTGAAGTTGATAGATCTTTGTTGCTATCGCGGCCTGGTCAATCACAAGTTTATTGTATTCTGCAATCGCATCAGAAATCTCACTCAGGTAGCGGTTGCGTGATGGAGGAATTATAGGATCGCTGCCAAAACCTCTTTCCAGTTTCGCACCCGCTCTTTCGGTACCAAATTTATTCTTGAATTTTTCGTCGATCTTTTTCATCAGCAATTCAAAGAGTTCATTCACTCCCTTATCATTGAATTGCGATGCGATCGTACCTAGTACCGGAAGTTCGCCATCTTTTGAAGTAAATAGTTTATGATTGCGTTTGTATTGTTTTCGCACATCGCTCAATGCATCCTGTGCGCCTGCTTTATCGAATTTGTTGATGGCGATCACATCGGCATAGTCCAGCATATTGATCTTTTCCAACTGTGATGCTGCACCATATTCAGGAGTCATTACATATAAACTCACGTCACAATAGTCGAGGATTGAAGCATCACTTTGTCCAACGCCGGCTGATTCGAGAATGATCATATCGAATCCCGCTTCGGTACAAATATCGATCGCATCCTGAACTGATACGCTCAATGCCTTGTCGCTTTCGCGGGTAGCGAGACTTCTCATGTATGCACGCGGGTGATGGATGGAATTCATCCGAATTCGATCACCTAATAAAGCTCCACCGGTTTTTTTCTTTGAAGGATCAACGCATATAACAGAAATTGTTTTGTTGGGAAAGGAGCTCAGGAATCTTCTTACGATTTCATCCGTGACGGAAGACTTTCCAGCGCCGCCGGTGCCTGTAATGCCAAGCACAACTCTTGATTCAGATTTTGTACCCGGCTTCTTTTTATGATCCCCATTATTCTCTGCTTCAGTAATTGCTCGGGCGATCTTTCTAATATCCTTTGCTTCACCCAGAGGAAGCTTACCGTTCCAATTCTTTGGAGCTTGCCAGTAACCATTCTGATTCGATGCTGCGCATAGGTTGATCACTTCTTCAATCATTCCTTCCAATCCCATCTTTCTTCCATCATCCGGCGAATAAATCTTGGTGATACCGTATTTATGGAGTTCTTCAATTTCCTGGGGCAATATCGTTCCGCCGCCGCCACCGAAGATCTTAATATGTCCGCAGCCATTCTGATCCAGCAAATCTTTCATGTACTTGAAAAATTCTACATGTCCTCCCTGATAGCTCGTGATGGCTATCCCCTGGGCATCTTCTTCAATGGCACATTCTACTATTTCAGCAACGGATCTATTATGCCCGAGATGAATGATCTCGGCGCCCTTGCTCTGCATGATGCGGCGCATAATATTGATAGCGGCATCATGGCCGTCAAAAAGAGAGGCGGCGGTGACGATGCGGACTTTGTTTGTTTGTTCTTTCATATGAGGGGGTCCCCGCTAGATTGCCGCTTGCGCGGCAATTGGCGGGGATGAGACTTGCAAAGTTAGTAAAGCTAATGACTGTTAGGAAGTAAACGTTTGCACAAATTGGTTTGGTATACTTTTAAAATGAAAGTAGTTTCGGCGAAACAAAGAGCAATCTAATGAAACTGATAAGGTTCGGAAACCATGGAGCGGAGAAACCAGGCCTGTTAAGTGATGACGGAACGCGCCTCGATGTAACCGGTTTTGGGGAGGATTATAATGAGAAATTTTTCGGGTCAGATGGTCCAAAACGGTTAAAGACCTGGTTAGAAAAAAATGAAAGATCCTGCCCAAAGGTTGATGTTTCGGTTCGGTTAGGGTCACCGGTAGCTAATCCTTCAAAACTTGTTTGCATTGGACTAAACTATTCCGACCATGCCCGCGAAAGTGGAATGCAATTACCTCCAGAACCTGTTATCTTTTTTAAATCCACTACAGCAATCTGTGGTCCGGATGATCAACTCATCATTCCAAAGAATAGTAAGAAAACCGATTGGGAAGTTGAGCTTGCGGTTGTGATAGGTAAGAAGGCAAGTTATGTTGAAGAAGGATCGGCTAACGATCATATCACAGGTTACGTTTTGCATAATGATTATAGCGAAAGAGAATTTCAATTGGAAAGAAGCGGCCAATGGGTAAAGGGAAAGAGCTGCGACAGCTTTGCCCCACTCGGCCCATTTATCGCAACGCCTGATGAAATAAAGGATGTAAACAATCTTCGGCTATGGCTATCAGTGAATGGGAAAATGATGCAGAACAGCAACACGTCGAATCTTGCATTTAAGATACCCTTCCTGATTTCTTATGTGAGCCAGTTTATGACATTACTACCTGGTGATGTAATCAGCACAGGAACTCCTCCAGGCGTTGGCCTGGGAATGAAACCTGAACCAGTATATATAAAGGAGGGAGACGTGATTGAGTTAGGCATAGACGGGCTCGGAAAAAGCAAACAAGCGGCTGTTAAATACGAAAATCTAAAAAAGTGACTGTTCAAAGATTCTACCTGGCATTAGATTTAAAGGATGATCCTGCGCTTATCAAAGAATATGAAAAGTATCATGAGAGGATTTGGCCCGAGATTGAAAAAAGTATTAAGGATTCGGGAATCATGAGCATGGAGATCTATCGTACGGGTAACCGATTATTCATGGTAATAGTAGCAGATGAAAATTTTTCATTCGATAAAAAATCTGCAGCAGATAGCTCCAACGCAAAAGTTCAGGACTGGGAAAAGCTTATGTGGAAGTTTCAACAACCGATGCCCTGGGCAAAACCCGGAGAGAAATGGATCTTGATGGACAAGATTTTTGATTTGCATTGATAGAAATTCTATTGAAGAATAGACGCGCCTATGCACCGACGCTGAAGCTATAGCGCAGGCGTTCCTGGGCGCAAGGTTTGTGACAAGATGCCTTTTTATTTCTCTTGCTACGTAGGAACAAAATGATATCGCATGGACGAGTTCAACGATAATTCGAATCTTCCGGTCCTGACTATCGATTCGCATGTCCATTTTTGGAAGTATGATAAGAAGAGATATGCCTGGATCGACAAAACGATGAAGACCCTTCAACAGGATTATTTACCTGAACATATGGCGCTCACTTTAAAAAGAAATGAGGTAAGCGGTTTGATTGCAGTACAAGCCGATTCAAGCGAATATGAAACTCAATTTCTTGTTGAACTCGCCAAAACTCATCCCATCATTAAAGGAGTTGTGGGTTGGGTGGATTTATTAAACAGCAACCTTAACGATCGTCTCAGGTATTTTTCGCAGTATCCAATCATAAAAGGATTCCGGCATATCGTTCAATCCGAACCTGATGATTTCTTACTCAGAAAAGATTTTCAATCCGGGGTCGCACAATTGCAAGGTTTCGGGTTTACCTATGATATTCTCATTTATCATCATCAATTGCCTGCAGCCATCGAATTTGTACAGGAATTTCCTGGAATGAAACTCGTCCTTGATCATTGTGCAAAGCCGGATATAAAAAATAAAAAAATCGATGACTGGAAGAAAGGAATAGAATCCATTGCCAGGTTCCCAAATGTCTATTGCAAACTTTCTGGTTTATTCACCGAAGCAAAATGGAAAGATTGGAGTCCGGCGGATTTTTATCCCTATCTTGATATTGTCTTTAAAAATTTTGGTACGGATCGATTGATGTTTGGAAGTGATTATCCGGTGATGTTGTTGAGTGGAATGTATGTGCAATGGAAAAGTCTGCTAGAAAAGTATATGGAGAACTATGTGCAGGACGAAAAAGATCTTGTCTTTGGACAAAATGCAATGAAGTTTTATAATTTGAGTATTTGAAATATCCTCCGTGTCCTCTGCGTCTTCTTTGTGTCCTCTGCGTCGCTGAACACTTCGAATAGCAGAGATTTTACAAAATACTAAATCTCTAAGTGCGCAAGAGTTTAGCGACGCAGAGGACACAAAGAAGACGCAGAGGACACGGAGAAGAGATTGACTAAATCATACTTCGTAGATGGATTTGAATCTAACCAACAAAGTTTATCTCGTCACCGGTGGTGCTAAAGGAATCGGCGCTGCGATAAGCAAAACCATTGCTGAAGAAAAAGCAACGGTGGTGATTGCAGGAAGGAATGAGCATGATAACCAGGCAATGGTTGATGAAATTCACAAAGCCGGCGGAAAAGCTGCCGCCTTCTCCATTGAGCTTGCCGAACCTGCTGCATGCAAATCCCTGATTGATTTTATAGAAAAGAAATACGGTCGCCTCGATGGTTTGATCAATAATGCGGGTGTAAATGATTCAGTTGGATTGGAGAATGGTTCACCTGGCAAATTCATGGAATCCCTTCAAAAAAATCTCAGCCATTATTACAATCTCGCGCATTATGGACTTTCGTTATTAAAAAAGTCAAAAGGTGTGATCATCAATATCGGCTCCAAGGTTGCGGTTACAGGCCAGGGTAATACTTCCGGCTATGCAGCTGCAAAGGGCGCGGTAAATGCACTCACCCGGGAGTGGGCTGCTGCGCTTCTTCCTTATTCTATTCGTGTGAATGCTGTTATACCCGCTGAAGTCTGGACACCCTTATATGAAACCTGGATCAATTCCCTGCCGAACCCAAAGGAGAAGCTTGATCAGATCGTTTCTAAAATACCACTTGAAAAAAGATTTACGACGTCTGAAGAGATCGCCAATATGGTAGTATTCTTGTTAAGTGAAAAATCGTCACATACAACTGGACAAATCATATACGTTGACGGTGGTTACACGCACCTGGATCGTGCGATCACTTAATTATTTCAAATTTTATATTTCAAATTGCAAATTTAATGGCAACGATTGTTTCAACCGGTTCGGTTTCTGCAACCAATCAAACGAGGAATTATCTTGTCCCGCTTATTCTGGTTACAAGCTTGTTTTTTCTTTGGGGACTGGCATATGGACTACTGGATGTATTGAATAAGCATTTCCAGGAAACATTGAAAGTTGATAAAGCCAGATCGACATTGTTGCAAATGGCTTATTTCGGGGCATATTTTGTTATTGCATTACCGGCGGGAGTCTTTATGAACCGTTTTGGATATAAAAAAGGAATAATCTTCGGGCTATTATTATATACTGTT
>JGI24806J26614_1000888_pt1 | contig 10165 bp, 5 predicted proteins | sample Kansoi200umMDA_FD_26614 | JGI IMG/M metagenome (IMG submission 26614) | reverse complement strand
ATGAACATTCTCATATGGTACCAAAATCTTCTTCATCAACATCACCTTCATCATCATTATCATCGAGAGGACCACCAGCTCAGAAGAAGAGGAAATTGAATGAAAATTCATCATCTTCAGCTTCCTCTTCATCTCATCAAGAGACTTCATGGAGAGATGAAAAGTACTTCTTGAGTGGAATGAGTACAACAAGTGCGACGGATAGAGGATTGGCGATAAAGGAGGCACCGACATCGATAGAGGATATGATCCTAGACTTGAATCCAGACGACGATAGGAGCATATTCAGAAAGAAGAGTGTGATGACTTGGGATAAGAAGAAGAGGAATTATGTACAGCATCAGGATACAGAGGCAGGAAAGAAGGAATTAAAGGTGAGGAACGAATCTGGCCAACTCGTCATCGTCGGCGACAAGGACAGAGGAAAACTATACAAGCAATGGAGTGCAAAGACGCACAAGAGCATACCAGCTGCGGGTGAATTTGTTGGAAGCTATGGAGGAAGGAATGAAAGTGAGGCGAATTCTTCTTCGTCCTCTATGCCTCAGCAGAGCTTCTACAGACATGCCAAGCACATGAATGGAAAGACGGCTCAGGATATACACGCAGCGAGAAAGGGAAGGCATGGAGGTGCAAGGGAGATGCCAAAACAGGAAATTAGGTCTTTGGAGCAACTTCGCAAGAAACGCGCTGCTGATGCCAAAAAGGCCCACCTCCAATCAAAGACTGGATCTGGTGGTAAGAACAAGGGAAGAAGATGAACAGAAATGCTTCCTTGGGCAATTGGAACCTCAACAAATGGCTGCAATTTTTTCTTTTCGTCCTAACGTCGAACCTTGTTCTCAAAATGTATGCTTGTTCTATGGTTATCACATCCTTATCGCCTTTTGAACAATTCTCTAATTGAATAGAGTTCATTAGGCCTTCGTCTAACGCTTCTGGAGCTCCTTTTTTCTGTCTTTTTTTTTCATTCGATACTCAACTGAGACTCATACACATCTCTGCGGTTTACCATTAAGTGTCTGAAGGATATCAGAGGAGTTGTTTAGGAAGAGTTGAAGATCAAGCAAGTAGGGAAGCTCGTCTGGTTGCAAAAGAGAAAACGAAGATCCACTCCTTCCGGCTCTCGCCGTTCTTCCCACTCTATGCACAAACAATTTCGGCTTATCCGGGAAGTCATAGTTGATCACAAAATCCAATTGTGGGATATCGATTCCTCTTGCTGCTACGTCGGTGACGATCAGAATTTGGCATTTGCCCTTTGAAAATTTGGCCAAATTAATCTTTCTTGCCGATGAGTCCATCTGTCCATATATAGAAGAGACTTGGTATTTCATGAGTGTCAGAAGTTCAGAGAGGTACTCGACATGATGTCTTGATGAAACGAAGACGATAACCTGCTTCTGCTTTTGTTGCACAGATTTCGATGCATCCTTTTTTTGCGATGATTTTGAGGGTGATGATGTTGACGATGAATCGGAATCTGAAAGAATATGTTTCAGAATTACTATTAGGGCAGATGGCTTTTCATCAGATCTTACGGTGAAGTAGGAAACAGCCAAATTCTGACTCAGCTGAGAGTCAGCATCAAGTCTTACCATTTCAGGAGATTTCAATCCAATCTTGGTGAATTCAGCGAGAACCTTTGGGAGGGTTGCGGAGAAGAGGAGGGTTTGGCGGGAAGAGGGGGTTTCCTTGACGATGGCCTCGATTTCTGTTTGAAATCCCATTTCCAGCAATCTGTCGGCCTCATCAAAAACCAACATTTCAATTCTGGACAGTGACATGCCCGTCTCGTGAAGCAAATGCAACAATCTTCCGGGAGATGCGACGACGATATCGGGGGAAGAGGAGAGCATGTCGAAGTGGTGTTCTAGTGCGTCTCCTCCCGTCATCAATCCTATCCTCAGATCACTCCCACTCGACAACGCCTTCAAATACTTATACGTCTGCATACACAACTCTCTGGTTGGCGCCAATACCAATGCTCTAATGCCGCTTGTTGGACTGTGCTCCCTCAATCTTTCCAAAATGGGCACCGAAAACGCCAATGTCTTTCCACTTCCCGTCCTCGCCATCGCTATCACATCACTTCCACTCAGCACGATCGGTATCACCTTCCTCTGTATTGGCGTTGGATTCGCATATCCTTTCCTCTTCAATGCTGCCATCAATCCTCCATTCAGATCTGCCAAGAGGTGATAGTTCCAAATTTTGCCATTTTGCGTCCCATTGCAGCATCATTACGACACGACATAGTGCATTTCACACATTAGATGAACAGTACTATCGTTAGAACTCACTTTGCACTTGAATTCTCCACATCACTCAGAGAAAACACGATCCGAAATTCCAAATCAACGACCATTTCCTTCATCACCACTTTTCTGACTTCAATCGAGTTTTACATGAACGTACTCATACTAGCAAAGCTTCCATAGCTCACCTTCTTCTTTGCAGCGATGGCAAAGGGGTCCGAGATGTCCATCTGAGAGCCAGAAACGCGATGTTCTAGATGGAATCCGACCTCTTCACTCTCTTCGTCCGACATGCCTTACAGGATGATCCGGATTCGCCAACACCAGAGAAATGGACTACTACACACAGTATAGGTTCACAATACGTGGTAGTTCAGGGGGGATGTCTCAACTGGAGGCTGTAAAGACGTGTGAAAGTTTTCCTTCTCAGACCCACCAAGTATGCATTTCTCTCCAGTCTCTCTTCAGGGCCTTCATGTACCTCCATATTTTCTTCACTTTTCTGCTCATGATCACACCGTTTGCGTTCTTCATATGCTTCAAATGACTCATCACATTCACTTTCATTAATCCCACGAACATGTTTGCTCCTTCTTCTTCCTCTGGAGCCTGGGAAATCGATTCTTCTCTTCGTTCTGAAGTCTGGCTCGCCCATGAGGCTCTAAAGCCCATGTGTGACGTTCTCAGTGCCCATATGGTATGTACAATGCTTCACTGCCTTTGGACCCAATCATCTCGATGACACTTTCTGTATCCAAGAGAGAAAGAGGGTTACTAATCAGCACCTTTGCAATCCCTTTGTTAGGGCCAATCTCGAGAAGAAGATGAGATTCTCTTGTCACGATTGAGTGTATTGAGAGATGAATTTCAACAACTACCTAGAAGAGGAGTGCAAATGTGCCTCGTAATGGTTGCCCCTCACCTGATTGGATTATTACAGCTTTACTGCGTTTCAAAGAAGGTTTTCAACGACGATCGCATCGGAGGAACTGTAGATCAAGTGGTAGAGTCTCTATTGCAAACGATGGTGACTCTGTTGGAGGTGATAGAAAGGGTAGATGCACCGTTTTCCGAATCTCTCACAAAAGCCATCGCCAGGCTTCTCTCTGAAAAGCAATTCAATCAAACCCCTTCTTCTCCTGGTACTTCTGTCATCCTAGAATCTGAAAAGTCTAAAAAGGGTCTCTTCGAGCACTATTCAGAGGAGATAAGGCGCGATGTTTCGAAAATCACATCTCTCATGATCACAAAGGCGTCTTCCATTGCCTTATCATCACTATCATCTCAATCTCATCTTAATTCTCTCTTATTCATAGTAAGTCAGGTTCTGGACATTGCGGTTCACGATAGAAACCGAAGTAACCAAAAACTGGCCCTAGAGTGCGTCAATAACATCTGTAATGCACTGTCTACTGGAAAATCGATTGACATAAGTGATTCATCTGGAGATGGATCAAGAGTCCCGATTGATGTTTCTGGAGAAAAGGCAGGAAAACGGTCTGAAATCATTTCATCCATTTTGCCTGGAATCCTCTCTTCCTGTACACGTGTTATTCTTGGCGATTTCAAACAAGGACAGGAGGTGTTTGTTCAAGCATTCAGATTGCTATCGACAGCGATATGTGAGACGATGGCTGATGAAAAAAATAAGGAGGCTCTAAATCGAAAAGGAGGAGATGATAGAGGACCCAATGGATCTGAAGTTGATCCCAAGGAGAGTATGAAGGAGAAGTTAAAGAGTTTATCGGAAATATATATGAGAAGAAAGGGAGATGGAATGAATTCATTAGATTCTGAGGAGTCATCATCATCGGGGCAATCTAAATCCCCATCCATAACCCAATCATCAAAATCTTCATCATCATCACAATCATCGTCAATTGGAAGAGAAGGAGAGTGGTTGAAGAATGCATCGTATCATGTGAACAATCTCTTGGGAAGAATCTTCTCAATGGGAAGGATAATGTCGGAGGAGAGGAGTAAGAATGTGAGTATGAGTGTGATAGTGTATAAGTCTGTGGAGGTGAGGAAAGAGATGGCTTCTTGTGTTTCTCGCATTTTTCGCCTCTGCCGCCTCACCCTTCTCTCCTCTTTCCCCATCCTCTTCGAATTCCTCGTCCTCTTTTCCTTTGATGAATATCCCGATGTGTCTTCCATCTGCCAATCCTCATTGGAAAGCGCTATGACCGATTTTTCTTCAAAATCGCTTCCCTCGCCCTCCCTCTTCTCTTCCCAAATCTATAAACTCGTTCAATCCATCACCCGAATCATGCTTGACCCGGATGACCACAAGAAGTTGCTATTGCTTCGACTACTGACCGGCTGGCTCAGAATTTTCCCCAATCTCACAAAATCCTTCCTCCCTTCCCTCTGCCACGCCCTAACTCTCTTATCTCGCTTCCAAATCAGCCTCACCTCATCCATATCCAATAATCCTCTCATCTCACTGCTACCTGCCTCTACTGGAACCCAGGAAACACCAATTCTCGCGCATCTCGCTCTTCAGGACATCCAACAATCCTATAGACATCAATTCACTCACTTCAACGATCTGCGAGTTTACCATGGGGTTGTAACCCTCATGAGGCACCTTGGAGCGTGTATGGACGTGGAAATGGTGTTTCATCTTCTTTTCCCCTCTATTGCCCCTTGTTCTCTTCCTTCCCCCACACATTCAGAAGACGAATCATTGTACGAGTCTTCATCTTCCATTTACGACGATATTCCATCCGCTTTGTTCCTTTTGAACGAGGCAATGCTCGGCGCAAGTGGATTTTTAGAAATTTCCACTTCTCGCCGCATCAAACTATCAAGTGATGCTAGAAAGAGGCTCAAGTATCAGTGGGAACATTATCTATCGTTCTTGATGGGTGATTCAGTATGGAAAGGAGATTGGATGGAGAAAGAGGCTAAAAATGCGAAACTAGACAAAATTCATCAATTGCGGCTCATCCTGATTATGGAGGGCGTTGGAAATATGGCAATGGTATTTGGAAAGACATTTAGCAAGTACTATGTTCAGGTACTATATCGAATGCTGTGGATGGCAGGTTCAGAGGACGAACAAAAGGCGAAAATCGGAAAAATGACTCTTGTGCGCATGGCCGAGTATGGAGGATGGAAGAGCGTCGTGGAAATGGTACGAGCCAATGTGGACTATGTGATGGAGGAGATGATTGGAGAAGTGAAGTATGGAGAAGGCGTAGAGACGGCCATGAAAGTGTTTGAGGCTCTCTGGCACATCAGCTCTGAGATGATGATGCCTCAGGTAGAGGATATGATAGAGGACGTGTTTAGGAGGTTGGATTACGGAAGGAGAGAGGAAATAGAATTGCTGATAGGCGTCATGGCAAAAATAGTGAGGCAGGTCTCTCAGAAGATTCCTCTTGGCACTGTAAATAGGATAGAAAGGAGAAAGATGAATGACGCAATGATGAAAGAGATTGAGAGGAGCAGAAGGAAGAGAGGGAGGAGAGGAAAGTCAACAAAATCGAAAAGGGTATTACGTACTCCAATGGCATCTCATACCGATTCTCTGCTCCGACAGGATTGCACAATGCATGCATGGATAAGAAGATGCGAGATGAAGTTGACTGAAGGCGTTGATGGAGCAGGAGAGGGAAATTTCCCAAATCATGAATTTGCTGAGAACAGCAACAGCCCATCTCCTTATATCCAGACTGAAACATGGAGAAAATCATTGGAAAGGTCATATGAGATGGAGGAGATGAAGGAGAGAGGAGGAGGAAGTGCAGAATCGAATGAGTATCCTTCCTCTACTCACCTTTCTCATGGATCCTCACCAGAATCTCATGGAGCAACAACACATTCATCAAGTAACTCATTTTCCATCAAGGCGTGGGTTTCTATGAGGGTGAAGAGGAGAATTAACGAATCTGCCGTTTCCATCCCTTCTCCTTCTTCCACTCAACACCCCAATGGCATTCCTTCTTCTTCTCCTTCTTCCAAATCCATAGAAGAGTATTTCATTGAACATCATAGAGAGAAGGAGGGTAGGGAAGAGAGAGGAGACGACATTCACTCCATCCACCGTGACGAATCCGAATCTGACGATGATAATGACGGAAGTGATGGTGACATCGATGAAAAGGATGATTCTGAAATGAAGGAATCACAGGACCAAGAGGAAGGTGGAAATCATCAAATGGACAATTTTGATATGGAAAGTGATGAGGAGTATGAATTCTATGAAAAGGACCAAGAAGATGGAGATGAGAAGGTTGACAACGCATTTCAGGAATCGACATCGGAATCACACAAGGAGAGAAAGAGGCAGTTAAAGGTGCCGCCCAGAAAAATGCATCACAGGCCTGGCTATGACCTCGTACATCGCATTTGTCAGAGGCTTCAGCATTGGATGAATCATGGAGATGTTCAGGTGAGAGCGATGGTGATGGAGGTGCTGGAGGAAGGCGTAGCGGTGCTCGCGGAACACAAAAAGGTCCTCCTTCCGTCCATTCACACTCTTTGGTCTCCTCTCCAATGGCGATTCATGGATGGCGATTGGAGGGTGGCATCGAGGGCATTGAAGGTTGCATCGGAAATGGCGAGGTACGGCAGGGGCTTTATCTCTCAAAAATTCATAAATGACCTCTGGCCCATTCTCAAGGATGCTCTCCTCAACCACTTCAACATATTCAATATTGATGCGAAGAGAAGGATCTTCGAGAGAAGAAGAGCAGGAAATGGAGCTGAAGGAAGCTCAGGAAATGGAGATGAAATGAAGGACTCCCTCTCCAACTCTGTCTCTCAATACACTCCCTTCTATGGTATTAGAGATGGTGGTGGTGGTGCTTTTCATGGAAAAGGAGATGCACACAATGCAGAAAATTCATTGGAAAGAGAAACAAGGGAAAAACTGGGTTTTGCATCAAAAGCAGCATCCCAAGCATCTCAATCATCTCAATCATCATCATCTTCAAAGAGCACATACAGTGTTTTCTTAAACTCGTCGAGTTATCATGTGCAGAAGGGAATAATTGAGATTTTATTGTTTGCCTCTTCAAAACTATCCCTTCCCATCCCCTCTCTTGCCGATATCGCCAGAAATACTTGGTTCTATCTCGATGAACATCAACCTAAGGAATTACAACAAGCAGCAAGAAAATTGTTCGTGTATCTTCTCACAAGAAGGAACATAAAGGATTCCCCTTCAAAGAGCAAGTCTTCTGACTCATCAGAAGGAGGATCAACATCATCATCCAGTGGTGCAAGATATGGAAGAGGAAGTGCATCATCATCATCATCAGGAGGAGGAGGAGGAGACACGAATCAGACGTTCCTTCTTCTATCAACACTCTTGCACTCTCCCTTTATCCCTCCCTCTCATGCTCAATCCTTCATGAGAGAAGAAAACGATGGCACTGATTTCATTCTTCCAATTCTGCTACCTCCGTCTTCATCAATCCTTCCGTCCAACTTCTCTGGGTCTCCTTCTTCAACCAACGCATTTTTCGAACGATTCCACAAGAACGTTGAAGCTATCATCTCCCTCCAGGATGGCAACGATTGCTGTTAGATGATCTTCATTTTGGTGGAAGAATGTAGAACAAATGAAACATAGACCTACTGCATTTGTGGATTCGATTGAAATTTCATTTCACACAAAACGGAGTTAAATAAAACCGGGACAACATGAGCAGGGCTATGATCGATGCACAAACACGATCATGAGCTGATGCTTGATGTGTTGGGAGTATGTACAGGGTGAAAAGAGTGAGAAGACATGAAGGAAGAGGAGGAGGATGATGATGATGAAACTTGGTGGAGATTCGTTGTTTCCGCATATATCTTTCCTTTGTGTGTGTGTGTGTGTGTGTCGTTCGAGATGGATGATATTGGTGGATTGGTACCGATGAATGATGCGAAAGACACAGAGCTTCGCATTCATTGATCTGGACTCTCTCCATCAGAATCAACAGAGGATGCATTCGTTGATTCAAGTGATTGCAGCACGAGTGGCTCCACTAGCGATAGCATATGATGGAATGCATCTGGACTATTTTGTCCTGCTTGTTCGAATTGAGAGAGCAGGTAATCCTTGCCGTTGAACTTGTTGACAGGATCAGAGCGGTAGAGATGTTCCAACTGTCTCGCCTGCACACTATTTGACTTCAACTCTGGAACAAATATCTCATCAGCAATGTTTGTCTCGTCTGGTCTAACCAGATACTCTGGACCTTCACCAGCAAGTTCATCGCAGACGACACCAATGATCTCCTGAGTTGCAAGGGCTACCATATCTGGATTCATCTGAAGCAACTGTGTGCATATCAGATTCGATAGGGCCATCGCTGCCACTTTCCTCCTCCTCAAATCTCCCAATTGATCAATCCTTCCGATCGTGAATTGATTAATGAATTGATCAATCAGACCATCTCCTGCCCTGTGCAGGAACGATAGGAAGAAGTCTGGATTGTGAAGCAACAACCTGTTGAAGAAGTGCACATAATAGCAAAGAGCCAGATCTGACTCCTCTCCAGAGAACATGAGGTGAACGAGCTTGATGAGGAGGGGTTCAAAGTGAACAGGCATCTCCTCCGGATAAAGCATCAACATCACCTCCAATGGCCGAATCACCTCATTTGTCATATCGTCCTTTGTATCTCCAATCCACATGAAGAATATGGAGGCAATCTCATCAACATGAGCCTGTAAAAAGTCAATTTGTCCAAGAAGTATGTAACTCTCAACCAGCTTGATTGAAAGCTGAAGAATCACCTTTTCAAGTCCACCATCAATGATGGCTCTCAGGTTTCCAAACAAGTCTAGAAGCTCTTGGGAGAATTCAGTGGCAGATCGTAATGTACAGAGCCAGAGAAGGATTCCATCCTCCAACAGACCATTATCGCTGCTTCTTTCACCAACCTTTGTAGAGTAATCGATAATCGGGATGAGGTGTTGATAGAAGTGAGTAGCGTCTCCAGAGAGAGAAACAACGAGTTTTGAAAAGGTTCTTATGATTGCAGCCTGCATAAGCAACTCTCCAGATGTACTCCAGAGATCACTGAGCATTTCCAGAATCTTGAGAGCATATGGTTGAACGTGAGAGGAGATGCCTTCGATGAGGATGCCAAAGGAGCTAAGAATCTTTAATTGAGATTCTGCCGTCTTGCATCTTCCCAACCACTGGAACAATCCTCCAATCACTGGATCAATCATTGGTTCAAATGATTCGAATGTTGAATCGAATCCCATCTCGTTGATGAGGCATTCGAGAGCCCAAATTGCCATTAGCGCAACACATGGATCATCCTCTGAGATAATAACATCAACAACAAGTTCGTAGATGAGAGGTCTGACGGGATCTGCGATATCTGGGACCCATTTACCAATGAGGAGGCAGATTCTGCGTTTTAAGATGGATGACCTAAAATCAAATGGAGATGCATGTACTCCACACGATGATGATGACGACGACGACGACGATCCATTACTGCTAGAGTGATGAATGTGATGATTGTTGTTGTGATGGTGATCATCACATCCATAGAGAGCGGGGAGAGAGATGTGAGATAAGCCCTTGATCTCCTTCTGAAGTGCGTTTAGGAAAAGATCGGAAAAGTCAATGTGCCTGAAGAATTGATAGTTGGCAGCGCATATGGTGTGTAATGATGCATCTCTTAGAAGGATTTTGTCAAGGTGAAAGTATTGGGAAAGAGAGGAGTCTGGATGAGATGAAGGATCGAATGGAATCTTGAGTTGTTGCGATGATCCTGTTTGATTCTGTTGCTGTTGTCCATCGTCTATAGGGATTCCAGCCTCAAGGAATGCATTATGAGATTGATTGGGAGATTTGAGGAGGAGGAAAGTGGCAGCGATGGCCCTATCGAATCTGATATGCACACAGTTGCTTCAGATGAATCCAGATATGGTAGCCCTTGCAA
>JGI24806J26614_1000886_pt1 | contig 10172 bp, 12 predicted proteins | sample Kansoi200umMDA_FD_26614 | JGI IMG/M metagenome (IMG submission 26614) | reverse complement strand
AATAACTCCAGGTCCAGTATTATCAGAATTCAAAGAAGCAAATGTTCCTACAAAGATAGATCAAGGCACAATATGGGTAAGTAGAGATACAATCGTTGCAAAGCCCACCGATGTAATATCTACAAAGCTTGCTTCTCTTCTGTCAAAATTAAATATAAAGCCAATTGAAGCAGGAATTGTTGTGAACTACGCTATCGCAGACAAGTTAGTGTTTGCAGAAGATGATCTAAGAATTGATTTAAATGAAATCAAAAATGAATTGGGCAGATCATATAATGAATCTATATCTCTTGCAATTGAATCAAGTTACTTTACAAGAGAATCGATGGGATATTTACTGTCAAAGGCATCCAGACAGGCACAATATCTGGCGCTTGAATCAAACTATTTATCAAAAGATACCGCAGGGCAAATAATTTCAACTGAAGAAATGAAAGCTCGGAATTTGGTCAATAAGTTAATCAACAAAGGCTACTCTGTTGGCTGAATAAGATAAACAAAAAATGAATATGCTTTGGTATATCATTGTTAATCCAGTTCTTGTCGTGGAAAATAATTGTATGTGTTACGTACAATAACCCTTGTGAATTTAATTTAAACTGCTTATCTATGTTCTTAAAGCTACTCGGTACTATGAGGAATGAAAATGAGATTCAAAACTCCAATACTTATTTCAAGGACTGAAATTATTCTTATTATTGATAATTTTAATAATATGATTTTACATTCTAACTCCTGTTTAAAGTAAAGACTACAAAGTCGGTGCTAGGATATGATATTCCTGTAGACACACAGAATTAAGCAAGAGAGTATTTTAGTTGGGATACAAAAATTAACATGATATATAGTTTAGTGTTCTGAACATCGCTAAAGTTAATCAAATACCTTTACACAAATGAAAAATCGGCAAAAACCGAGTGAACATAACTATCCCGAATAAGTCAAAAATATTTCTGTAAAAAAGAACATTAATTTGCGAAATAGTATAAGTTAGATAGGGTGACAACATACCGAAGCCTAGAACTTTTTACCTTAGCAGTAATCTCCATGAATCTCATTTCTCAAAGATTATGCACTATTGTGAGCGTAATAATTGCCTGCAGGAAAAAATTACTTAATCGCTAGATTGGATCAATGTTCACTAGAGTTATCCGAACAAAGAAGATAATCCTTCTAAAGCTTCTTCTTCCTTCTTTTCGTCCTTTTTCTCTTCTTTCTTTTCATCCTTTGCTTCTGTCGCGCCAGAATCTGCAGCTGCAGTAGCAGGTACGGCCATAGCCATGGGAGTCGATTTTAGTGACTCATCTATGTTTACTTCACTCAAGGCTGCTACCAATGCTTTTATCTTGACTTCATCTGGATTTGCACCAGTAGCCTTTATGACATTCTTTACATTATCTTCAGTGATATCCTTGTTTAGTTTGTGTAGTAATAATGCAGCATATACGTATTCCATTTTATGAATGCTNTACCCATGACCATAATATAAAACTTTCAAAATCACAATATTTTAGTGCTTCTCGCAACAGCATACATGTGATCCTTTAGATCTCTTTCATAAAGAGAATTCATTTTCTCTAATAAAATTGTCCTTGCCTGCATTCTATCTTCATTGGATTTAGCTCTTAATACGTTAGCAAAGATTTCAGGAAGATTTTCCTTTATCCATCCGTCGAGTACGTGAAACCTTTCTTCATTTATCCACTTTATTTTTGAAGAGTTAATATCAATTTCCTCATCAAAATTGCCTGTTTCAACATTATCTATTAACATAAAAATACAATTATTAGGATCGGGATTTTGGAGAACTTCTCTTGGTCTTCCCTCACCTCGTCCGGAAGAAACTTTTTCTATCAGCCCTAATGGAATAACATACGAACCTCTGATCCTTGCGATTGAATCAGTTAAAGAAATTATTCTTCCAATAACAACCCTTATTTTTTCAGAATATTCTTGAGATACAAAAACATAATCTCCATCCTTTATCTTATTCCTTCCAAATAACATACTCAGAATGAATTTTAGTAAATTATTTATTATTTGCTATAGATTAGTGATAATTTCAATAATTTGAATCCTATACTGGCAAGTCATACTCAGTATAGATTTGTTCAAATTTTAATATTAGTTAGTTAGATAATTTGCTGCTGTGCCAAGAGTATTTGTCGCCGCAGAAATTTATAAAAAAAATGAAATTCAAAAGATTCAACAAAATTTGGTCTCCTATTGGAAGTTGGATAATAAAAATTTAAAACTGGTGCGGCCAGAAAATTTTCATTTTACGCTTGTATTTCTTGGCGAAGTTAACAATTCTATACTTGATAATATAGTTACCAAAATTTCTGAGATTGACTTTCACTCATATAAAATTAATTATAGCAAGATAGGAGCCTTTCCAAATAATAATCATGCTAAAGTCGTGTGGCTCGGATTGGATGAACCAACAGGGCATGCATTCAACGAGATGTCAGATAACGTGATATCTAAATTAATAGAATTAGACTTAAAGTTAGAAAAAGAGATAGAAAAAGAGATAATACCACACATAACACTATTTAGGACAAGGAAGGTTTCCCTAAATTTGAATCTACATAACATTGAATCCGATTTTACTATTAGTGATAGAATTGATACAATTTCTGTAAAAAAGAGCATGACTACATCACATGGTCCTATATATGAGAACATAATATCTGTGAAGGGCAAATGAATAGCATAGATGAAGTTACACGAATGATATCAGAATCCTCCACTCCACCAAAATCAAGACGGAACGAGTTAGAAAAAATATCAAAAGAAATTCAGAAAGAAATAATGAACTTTAATGACAAGAGAATCTTAAAGGTGATAGTTGGCGGTTCGTTTGCCAAAGGGACGTGGCTTGAAAATGATACTGACATAGACTTTTTTGTAATGATAGAACCGACAGTAGAACGAAATGAATTTGAAGAACTAGGTAAATCGGTCGGTTTCCATGCTTTGAAAAAATACAGTCCCTATTTACGATATTCTGAACATCCGTATGTTGAGGGGAAGGTAAATGGAAAGGTAAATGGAATCAGAATAAACGTAGTACCATGTTACAAGGTTCAGGTAAATAAATGGAAAAGTGCCGCAGACAGATCTCCATTTCATACTATTTTCATGGAGACGAAGTTAAACGAATTTTTGAAAAGTGAAGTTAGGGTGCTAAAAAAATTCTTAAAATCAATTGGTATATATGGTTCTCAGATATCCGTTTCAGGTTTTAGTGGATATGTAACAGAAGTACTTATTTTGAAATACGGCTCATTCAGAAATGTTCTCCAAACATTTGCTGAACTCACACCAAACTACATTGTTTCACTTGATTCGCCAGACCAAAGCTTAATTGAAAAATTTCGAAGTCCCATAACAATAATTGATCCTATTGATTCAAATAGAAACCTTGGGAGCCGCAATTTCAGCAGAGTGTCTTGCAAAATTTGTTCTGGCCTCAAGACTTTTTCTAAAAGCACCTTCTACAAAATTTTTTATGACTTCGAGCAAGTCTAATACAAAAATTGTAAGTGATATCAAATCAAATTTGTTAATAATTGATTTCAAAATCCAAATGAGAAGCCCCGATATATTGTGGGGGCAGCTTAAGAAGAGACTAACTAGCATCTCAAAGCAGCTAGCAAATGCAGGATTTGAAATAATCAAGAAATTTTGTTATACTGATGAACAGGAACACGCAACATTCATTTTTATGATAAAATATACAAATCTCTCAAAAATAAATCTGAATGTGGGACCCAAAATATTTCTAAAAAACGAAACAGATTCATTTATCAAGAAAAGGGCAGAGAAATCTATTATGACATGGACCGACGATATGACAATAGTAAGTATAGAAGAGAGAGAGAAGACGTCAATAAAAGAACATACAAACCAAATAATTCAAAACAACTTTGAATCAGGAAAGCCTACTGGCATTTCACAGGATCTTAAAAATGGTTACTCTATTTATATAGGAAATGAGAAAAAGTTGAGTAATTTTATTTCCAATGCTATTAATCATATGATTCGTGATGGAGAATTTATTAGACATTGATAATAGGGAAAGTCTAAAACTTTTGCTAACTTATCCCTTATTTGACGAAAATACTTATGACAGCAGGATGAAAGAGTTGTTAACCTTGGATATTAACTCTGTATTCTCATTTGGTAAAGTTCAATTACACAGAATATGCATACTTGGTAAAGGCTCTGTTGGTTTGGTAACATTAGTTAAATCTAGAAAGAAATATTTTGTTCTAAAGATAAGGAGAACCGATGCAAATAGACCCAACATGTATGATGAGGTGGTATATCAATCGGCTGCAAATTCCATGGGGATTGGTCCTTTTCTTGTAAATTTTTCTGAAAATTTTATATTAATGGAATTTGTCAGAGGTTTCAATATTGTAGATTGGTATGGTTCAAATAAGACTGCAAATGATAGAATTCTAAAATGTGCTGCCACTATTCTTAATCAATGTTTTGTTTTAGACTGCCTTAAACTTGATCATGGTCAGCTGAATAGGCTTGATCGTCACATAAAAGTATCGGAAGAAGGGAAACCGACAATTTTGGATTTTGAATCATCTAGTACAGGCAGGAGAGCCAGTAATGTAACTAGCGTTTGTCAGTCGATATTTCTACATGGTCCAATATTTAGCAGACTCAAAGGTTCAATCGAGAAGGATAGGGAACTTATCATGAAATGTATTAGGGATTATAAAAGAGACATGAATTATGAGAAATTCGAAAAAATCCTAAGGTTGCTCATATTCTAAGATTGGATATTGCATTTGATATTGATAATTTAAGAATACTGATTCATTCTTGCAATCGGTACGTTAAGATTCTTAAATCAGTGTCTTTAGATTAAATTTATGTCAAATTCTCAGATGCTCGTGATTAAAACTCTAAAAAAAATGAATCTCAAAGGTGGAACAGTGATAGATGGCTTTGCCACATCTGGCATTACTAATACCATTGCCTCTGAATGTATCTTACACTCAATAAATACGCAATTAATCGCAACGATAGAATCATCTTATTTTTCGCAGCTATCTGTAATCAGGAATTCTGTTCCTTATTTTCCAGTGAGGATATATGCAAATGAAGAGTTGAAGACATCAATTTTTATCTCAGAAATAAGCATAGACCCATCACTTTATTTCCTTCTTGGAAACACTATGTTAGATTGGGCGGTGGATAACGGATGTGATCTTATCATTAGCTCAAGCAATATAGTTAACCCTCAGCAAGCAAAAGATGTTAATTCAACTGAATATTCAATTGCGGGGATTGGCAATACATCACAAGCGAGAAACAGGCTAAAAGATTCGAAAATTTCATTACTAAAAAATGGCACTATTGGGGGGATTCCAGCAGTTCTCTTAAATCAGAGCTCGCAATTAAACATTGACGTTATAATACTGTTGGTAAAAATCATAGAAGGAATTCCTGATTTTAGAGCCGCAGCAGAATTGTCTACAACAATAAGTAGACTTGTTCCAGGAGTGTCATGTAATGTACCATTGCTACTACAGGAAGCTGAAAAAATTGAAAAAGAGATAACCAAGATAAAGACTCAAGACACAGAAAGCGAAATGAATGCATATGGCTAGAATTCAATCGCCTAGTAGTTAGTCATCTTAAAATTAATACATGACTAGATAATTAGCCGTGAAAAAGTCGTAATGAACTATTTTGTCGTAATGATTTTTATCAAGCTCTTGACAGTTGCTAAATTTAGGTCAACCTGTTCTGCTATCATTTCTTCAGATATTCCAGAATCATACAAATTCCTGACACTCTCTTTTTTGTCCTGAGCAATATTTTTGACATCAAGTGCAATGTCTAACTCGGTTTCAGTATTCTTTATGAAGGAATGTGTTTGTTGAAAGACATCATCAATATTGATATTCCTATCTGTTGAAAAAACGACTATGTGATTTTTTATCGGAATGCTAAACATTACTACTTTATCATAAATGTAAATAACTGATTTAAGGCTCCCCAACTCATTCTCAAATATCTTCCTCAATTCAACTATATACGCCGATTGAGTATAACTTATTTCTGGATTTCTGCCTTTAAGATGTTCATTAATTCCCTGCCGAATTACACTCGCACACAGATGGCCAGATTTTTCGACCAATCCTGTAAACCTCAAAGATGGATTTATTGCTAACAGTCTGTTCAAGAAATCAACATCATTCATTGAAGATCTAATAAGCCAGAAATATATCTGTGTTTAGGTCAATTTATCAACCTATGTGGAAACTATGCTAATAAGCAGACTGTCAATGTTAGAATTATTACGAAAACAAGATATTGATCTTATTAAAATAATTACTTGAAATAGGATGGCAGAGGATATTTCTTCAACAGCTACGAATACTATTCCTTTTCCCACGCTAACAATAATATACCTTGTAAGTCAGGCTGAAGGATTGATTGATGAAATAAGTCAAAAGTACAACAATATCACTGTAGAAGATTGTAACGGTTTTTTTAATGATGGGGTTAAAAGAGATTACAAGAAGATAACGATCTGGAGTCAGGGAATTGATAGCCTTTGGTTCAATGCTTTGATAGCTAGGATAAAAGAAGTTGCTAACATAGATGCAGTTCCAATAGTATCAGGTGGCATAATGTACACCGTGTAGTTTTTGAAATTTATTATGTCAACATCTCAATTAAAACTGAATTAATTACCCGGTATGCGATACAGTAATGCCAAATTAGAATATAATATCTGAGTCAGAAGTACTAGACATACTATTTGGTATCGGCTTTTATATCAATCAGAATCTTGTTTCCCACGACAGGGCTGCCTATTTTTTCGTATTTTTTTTTAGACATATTAATCTGAATTACTGTCTTAGGATAAGTCTTGATAACAGTTTGAGGTTGCGATCGCAGAATGGCTTCAAGAATCGGTTTTATCTGCTTCTTAACTTCTTCATCAGATATCGATCTGTCAATAGCTTCTAGCATTAGTTGTTGTTGCGACACGGATTCGAGTTCGATATCTTCAATTAGAGACAGTGTTATGTTAAAACCATTATCGGATAGTTGAGTTATCTTGTATCTGATTTGGGTGTCTTCCAATCCTGAAAAGGTAATAATTTTATTTGCTTATTACTTTTTACATTNGCCTCCCAAAGATCGCACGTAATAAGTGCGTGTACGGACATCCATAAGACATATTAAAATTGATTGTGTATTTATAAAAGCATTAAAAATGAAATATAGAAGCCGGACAGATATTTTTGCGTCAATTTTACAATCTGCAAATAACCCCAAAGGAGTTGGAATAACGACAATCATGTACAAATCATTTCTCTCTCATTATCAGCTCAAAAAATATTTATCAATAATGCTCGAAAACGAGTTAATAAAACTTGAAGAGGAAGAACATTTGTATAAAATTACTGAAAAAGGGCTAAGATTTTTGCAGCTTTTTTCAAATATAAACGAACTTATTGATACTACAAAAGAATATAATCTCTGATTAGTATTTTCGTATTTTTAAGGGTAAAGTTTGTATATTAATCGTACAAGTTTTGAAGAATTTATTGTATATGTTTTAACTTTAAATTCTATTATGANAAACTAAAGAAAAAAGGTAAGGCAGTAATTCTATNCAATCTAGTCATACAATCTTTTATCAACAATTATGATTCTCAGTGCTGCAGAAAAATTAATGTTTGTATCCAGTAGAACCTTAAGTTACGTTTTGTTGGTATTAGACAAATTTTACTAAAACTAGAATTAGCCCGGCCCAGATTCGAACTGGGGTCAAAGGCTCCAAAGGCCTCTATGCTTGGCCACTACATTCAGCGGTTTTTAATTCTCTACCGGGCTGCCGGGCATTTTTTTATAGAATATCTGATTTATAAAGCTACGAATCTATCAACAATTTTCATCAACTTATTTACTGGATCTTCCATTCGGATTAATATTCGATTTGCATGATTTTTTTGTTTTAATTTAAATGCATTATCATATTGTATATGACGTAATAGTTTCACAACTTGAGATGAATTAGTAACCTTATGTATAAGACGCGTTTTGACTAGATAATCATCAACATAAAATTTGATCGGAGAAATTGAAATAGTCGGTTTTCCGAGCAAAGCCGATTCGGCAGTCATAGTGCCACCCCCGCCAACAAAGATATCGGCAACAGAAATAAGCTCCAATCCGTCAACTACATTCTCTAAAACTCTAATCTTATCGCCATATTTTTCATTGAACTGCCTTATTTGATCGTGATATCTGCATAGGACCAGGATATTTGTTGTGTTATGGAAGTTTTCAACTATAGATTCCAAAATATTATTCACATTGTTATCCTTATCTATTAAGTAGGATGCTTTACTCTCTTCAGGTCTAATTACAATAGTATTACTCTTCAAAAGATGATATTTCTTCCTTAGTTTCCCATCATCTAAGTTTCTTGTTTCTCTTCTTATCCACGCAACTGGATCAAGTGCATGATATCGAATTATTTGATTTTTCGACATACCTAAATTTTTCCANGCNGAGTAAGGGATAATCCAAGGACATAAAAGATAATTAACAAACGGAATTGTTAACCTTTTAACAGCATATGCGTGCGGNGAATCNCTAAACGTAATGTGTGGAATTTGCAAACCAAATGCAACTCTTGCCGCATCCGGTGAGGAAAAGCTTACACACAGATCAGGCTGGAATTTGTCTATCTCGTTTGCCAAATCAAAAATTCTGCTGGAACTTGCTCTCAGTTTGGCATATTTTGATGAACCGCCATATTTCCCAACTATTTTTAACTCAAATTTCTTTAGTTTAGATAACTTTACACATTCTCGATAGTGCCTTCCCGTACAAAGGAGCTCNTGATCTTTTTCTTTTAGAGTATGCACTGCGTGTTTAAAGAACATAACTTGTTTTGGAGTTAATACATCGAACCAGATTCTCAAACATCATGTATAAGTAACCTGATGGAAAAAACTTTTCTTCAACCAATCTTAACTTTGGTTCAGGAACAAAATATGCTTTTTGGAGTTGGTGTTACCCTTGAGTCCTGAGTCATTGAAGGTAGCAGTTTACGGACTAAGTACTGAGGGATACAAAATAGCATCTCATATATCCACTAAAGGAATACCAGTTTCAATTATTGATGACTCATCAGGAATGGCTATTACGCTTAAACCAGATATTGCAAAGTCATATTCTAGTGTAACGTCGTTTATTCAGGATGAGACACTTTTAGATTTTGAGCCATTTGATGCTGCAATCAATAATGCTTCTTTTATTTTTTTTACTCCAAGAATAAGAAAATCATGGCCTGATGCAAAGAATCACATAGGATCTAAATTTCAAGATGTGATAAAACATGTCAACAAGAACAGTTCTATTATTTACGCAGTTCCTGCAGGTATTGGTGTAAATAATGAAAATATAACATTAATTGAACGTCAAACTGGCCTCAGTATTGGTAAAAACATTTTTTATCANTATATGCCAATAAGTTCTATATCCTCTACTCTATTTGAGGCCATTATTGGAACAACTAAATCCCGAGTGAATTCAAACTTGATAAGCTTATTGAATGGACTTTACCCTGACAGTACGATGAAAATAGTAGATATCGANTCTGCAGAGTATATCTATTGTATTAGGATCTTAAGATACTATGGCTTAATGTCACCTATATTTGAAATTTGTAAATTTGCTGATCATACTTTTCAATCTCAAATGATGGATGAATCCCTTGATGAGATTTATCTTGACGATCTTGTAGTTGGTTTATTTGACTTGAATACTATTTTATCTTCTTTAGCTGGAATTTCACCGCTGACCCTCCTGGTAAAGGGCAATATTGCCACTATTGAGAATTATATAAAACACTTGACAGAACAAATTAAAATTATTCTAAAGAGATTTGAATTGAAAGCAAGTAAGACAAAAGCGATAATTTCCTGGACGTTCGATCCTAATGAAATGAGAGGAGATAGATTGGAAATAATATCTAGATTAGAATCAAGATTGAAAGATTATGTAGGAGAGGTGGAGAGGCACGATTCTATTTTTGACTTTTATTCAAGTGAAAAAAAGCTCATAGTACTTTCGTGTTCCAAGTCTGATTTTGAAAAGCTCAATAAAAATAA
>JGI24806J26614_1000885_pt1 | contig 10191 bp, 4 predicted proteins | sample Kansoi200umMDA_FD_26614 | JGI IMG/M metagenome (IMG submission 26614) | reverse complement strand
TGCAAGCAAATCGCCGGGCTTAATTTTATCCCCCACTTTTTTATGCCATTCCACAATTACCCCTTCCGTCATTGTATCACTCATTCTGGGCATTCTTATCGCTTCTGCCATAACTAATTTCAGTTTTTTTGTAAAATTGAGAAGTGAAATTAATGCAAAATCAGCAAAAGATTTCTATGAACTCGCGGGTGCAAAAAATTGAAATTTTCCGATATCCGCACAGCCGGTAATTATCCACTACATCAACTAAGAAATTATGCCAAATGAAAAAGCCAACTCCACAATCACCGTGTAGGATCAAAATAAATCCATCCATTGTACCTCATCAAATCCAAAGGTTCTTTCTAATCTATCTTTAGTAATAAGTTCTCCTAACGCGGAAACTCTTTCGATTTCTGTTTCAAATACAATATTCCCTTTTCTAAGTTTTACCTTTTTGTTTCTGCAAAATAAATTTTCATTATACTCACCAAGCATTCTGCCGAATTCAGCCCCTTGCAAACAATGCAATCTCCTTAAAATAGCTTCATGAAGCTCCTGTGAAAGTTGTATAACATCGTAATTCCTCCCTGTTATTTGCTTTAACGAAATAGCCTTTAGCTCATCTTTTTCGAAACTTTCCTGGTTGATGTTTAGTCCTACGCCAATAATCGCCCACTGCCATAAATTGCCCTTGATGACATTTTCTATAAGAATACCGCCTGCCTTCCTGTCATTAATAAAAATATCATTAGGCCATTTTATTTTTATGTTTTCTTTAATGTATTTTGAAAAAAAATCGTGGCAGGCAAGAGCAGTGGCGATAATTACGTGAAACTGGCTTTGTACAGGCAGCCACTGCATTCGTACCAACACGGTAAGAAGTATATTGACGCCTCTGTCGCTTTTCCATATTTTACCACGCCTGCCTTTACCTGAACTCTGTTCCATCGCAAATACAGCATCCTCACTGGTTGCGACACCTTTTTGCACCATTGCCATGGCATAGTTGTTGGTACTATCCACGCTTTCAAGAATGATTAATTTCGGCGGCCTTAATGACACAAAAAAGGTATTAGTAAAGAATTAGTATTTTTGAATCAAAAGATTGCGTAAATAGTTTGTAAAAAAACTGCAATCTAGCTGAATAAATTTTATTTTCTATGGATGTTATGCGCCCTGGAAAACGGACTTAAAATGTAGACATTTGAATAATTTAACCTTATTGGCCACCAGGCAAAAACCAGCTCTTACAAGATTAACAAGAAATAGCAAAATCTTCAAGACAATTATCCAGGCCATCCAGGAAAAAAAAGGTGAAAAAATAGTAAGCCTCGATCTAAAAAAAATACCTGAAGCGGTAACCGATTTTTTTATTATTTGTGAGGCTAGTAATAATATACAGCTAAAAGCAATTGCAGATTTTGTGGAGATCGAGGTAAAGAAAAAATGCGGCGAATTACCTTATAAACATGAAGGCCGGCAAGGCGAACAATGGATTTTGATAGATTACGTAAATGCCGTTGTTCATATCATGTTACCGGAACCCCGCAAGTTTTACAGGCTTGAGGAAATGTGGAGTGATGCTTCTGCGGCCGAACATTAATTAAAAAATTAATAATTGTTACATTACAGCTGAAACTTTAATAGAAAAAATCTTTCAGGAATATATCGGAATAATAAATCAAAATATTGCAAGCAAGCATATATGGCAACTGAAGAACAGAAAAAGAAAATGATACAAAAAAGGCTGAATCCGGCAAATAATACCGGGGCAGAAGACGATAAGAATGCCCAGAATGAGTGATACAATGACGGAAGGGGTAATTGTGGAATGGCATAAAAAAGTGGGGGATAAAATTAAGCCCGGCGATTTGCTTGCAGAAGTAGAAACAGATAAAGCAACCATGGAACTGGAAAGCTATAATGAAGGAACGTTGCTTTACATTGGCGTAGAAAAAGGAAAATCCGTACCCGTGGAGGGCATACTTGCCGTCGTGGGTAAAGACGGGGAAGATTATAAATCGGTTTTGGAAGGCGACGGAAAAAAGCCTGGAAAGAAAGAAAAAGATACGAGCAAGAAAGAGGAAAACCCTCCTGCGAAAAAGGAAGATGCCCAAAAAATTGCCAGCGCAGGTGAAGCAAAATCATCTGAAGTAAAGCCTTCAGCTGAATTACCAAAAGATGCTAAAGTAATAAGAATGCCCCTGCTCAGTGATACCATGACAGAAGGAAAAATTGTGCAGTGGAATAAAAAAGTAGGTGATAAAGTTAAAAGTGATGACACCATAGCGGAAGTAGAAACAGATAAAGCGACTATGGATGTAATCGGCTATGAAGAAGGAACGCTTTTATACATCGGGGTGGAAGCAGGGCAGGCGGCAAAAGTGAATGATATTATAGCCATTGTGGGGAAGCAGGGAACTGATGTAAGCGCCTATGTGGCGGGTGAAAAGAATAAAGGGGCTGACGCTTCCAAAGGACAACAACCGGAAAAAACGGAGCCACAGGAAGATACTGGTATTGCCGCTGATAAGGGACCTCTTCAGGAAAGTACAGGATCCTCTTCCGAAAATGGAAGAGTGAAAGCATCGCCGCTGGCAAAAAAACTAGCTGCGGATAAAGGAATTGATATTTCAAAAGTGCGCGGTAGCGGGGATGGGGGCAGAATCGTGAAAAGAGATGTGGATTCTTATAAACCTGCTGAAGCACAACCTAAAGAAGAAGGCAGGAAACCTGTGCCGGCACCCAAACCTGTTCAGCCATTTGAGCAGACCGGCAAAGAAAGCTATGAGGACATTCCCAATACATCCATGCGTAAGACCATTGCAAGGAGATTAGGCGAAAGTAAGTTTACCGCTCCGCATTTTTACCTGACGATGGAGATAAACATGGATAATGCGATGACCTCACGGGCAGCCATAAACGAACTAAGCCCGGTAAAAGTTTCTTTCAATGATATCGTCATAAAAGCCTGCGCTATGGCCCTGAGGCTGCATCCTGCAGTAAACAGCAGTTGGATGGGAGATTTTATCAGGCAGAATAAGCATATTCATATAGGTTCCGCTGTTGCTATGCCGGAAGGCTTGATTGTGCCTGTGATACGCTTTGCTGACCAAAAATCTCTTTCGCAGATTGCATCTGATGCAAAAGCCCTTTATGATAAGGCAAGGAATAAAAAATTGCAGCCTGAAGAATTCAGTGGAAACACTTTTACCGTTTCTAACCTTGGGATGATGGATATCGAAGATTTTACTGCAATAATAAACCCGCCCGATAGTGCAATACTTGCTGTAGGCCGCATAAAAGAAATTGTTGTAAAAAGGGAAGCAGGGTTCGCGGTCACAAATGTTATGAAAGTTACACTCAGCTGTGATCACAGAAGCGTTGATGGAGCTGTGGGTGCTGCATTCCTGCAAACGGTAAAACGCTTTTTGGAAAGTCCGGTTACCATGCTGGTATAAAAAATTAGGTTACATTAATAAAAAAAGATAGCTACTTTTTTTAGATGGCTATCGCCCGATCTAATAAAATCATTTCTTTATCACCGGCGTATTTAATTGGATGCGTTCGCCGGTAAACTTTAAATCATATTTCCCTCCTGCAACGCCCTGGGGTATTTCAAAAGCTTCATATAAAACGGATGCATTGTGTTGAATTGATTTTATTGCAATCAATTGACCGGCTGCATTGAATAATTGCAAGGTGTAAACCCCGGTTGAAATGTTATTGACCTGCAATGAAATGGTATGGCCGGTTACAGGGTTTGGATATACAACGATAGATGGCCTGGTTTTTATTTCCTGGAAACTCACTCTCGCTACTTTACTGTATTTGCTTTCCCCGTTGATGTCGATGCTTTTTATGCGGTAATAATTAAATCCCGGCATTGGTTGTGCATCCAGCCATTTATAATTGTTTACCACCCCATTTTTAGCTGAAACTGTGCTGACTTTCGAAAATTGGTTCCCAATTCCAGATCTTTCTACATCATATAGCTTCATATTACTTTCATCTTCCACCTTCCACTCCACGATTATATTTTCCTTTTTTTGGTAAGCCGTTACGGATGTAAAACTTAGGGGTAATATCATCACCGGATAAAAGACAATCCGGAAACGGTTAGATGCATAGGAGCCCGGTATGTTAGCTATTGTAAATTCCAGTATTGTAGTTCCATCGGGATTCAGCGGAGTTTTTGTTTTTAGGTAATTATCTTCAATAAAACCTTCAAAGGCTGGTTGATTAAGCTCTGCAGCAAACTCAAAGCGGTATCGTTGCGGCTTAATATTAGCGAGGTTAAGGAAGATCGTGTCAGCCGCGGTAATTGTATGGCGTCTTTCTACTACTAGCAATTGATTGTTTGTTTTTATAGACAGATTCTCTCCCGAATTCGTAGACTTGATAGCATCCATATCGTCGACGCTATTGCTATAGGTATCTCCAAAATCATTTAGGATTCCATCAATGATATAGGTACTGTTATCCGTGTTAACTCCAAATAAACTGCTGCGCAATTGCAGTTTTGATGGTTCAACCCCGGCTGCTATAGATACCATCGCACTGCCACTGGCTTTTGCTCCCTCGTTTAAGGTTACATTTCCGCCGGCAGGGGTGGCTTGTACCAGGAAGGCCAGCCCGCTTTCGATGTAATTACTTACAGTACCGCTAGCCCCATAACTGGCCCCGCCGGGGATAATCGTATAATTACTTCCGTCGTAAGCGAAGGTTTGGTAACCGCCAAGACCATAATTGCCTCCAAGGTTGGGGTCCCATACATAAAAAAAGTTTTTTATTCCTGTTTTAGAAATATGACGCATATCCAATGCAGATGCGTAGGGATTGCCTATCGCACTAAACTTGCCGGGATTTACAACTATAGAGGGCTGGTCACCGGTATACAATTCTCCTTTGGTACGCACAACAGTTTGGGTTGGAACAGAATTAACTGCATTAGCAGTTCTGTCACCTCTTATAAAAGTCATGTAACCATCCGTAGCCTTAATATTATTATTGGTGCTTGCAATTCCAAGCCAGGATCCTCCTATAGAATTATAGGTCTTCATGGAAGGAGTGATGGTGTTCAAATCAAAACCTGCCGCAGCACCGCCCGGGCCGGTAATTTGTATGCCATACCCGGCTACCGGGTTGGAGCCAGTGCTTAAAGCCCCTTCCTGCCAGGCCTCTTTTATAGATTGTATAGTATTGGTAGGGATTGATAAAAATCGCCATGCTTTACGGGCGGAAAGGAAATGCTCAACAGTTACTTTCCCGGTAATGGTATTGCCGGTCATATCTGCAACGGAAGCGGTGTTAACTGCTGTTGATTTTACAGTAAGAAAATCATTGGTTGTTAACTTTTTGCCAGTACCTGTGAAGCTCAAGGAACCATATATATCCAAAGTTCCATCAAGAGTAACGCCTGCGGCACTACTGTTAGTTACAATTAAATTATATACGGCGTTATTCTGAAAAGTATTGGCTGATATGGTTTGTGCAACCATACCGTTCATCTCGATCGTGCCATCAGCGTTGTTAAGCACTCCTGAATTATTTATGCTTCCTGAAGCCTGCAATACGGCGTTGCTTACGACGAGAGTTGCACTGCTTTGTATTGTTAGATCCTTCACGCTGCCTGTTCCGGAATTTAATAGCGGATAAACTCTTCCACCGGTAATTCCTGTGGGAATTAAAGTATTGAGGGAAGTATTAGGTACTCCGCCAGACCAGTTCGCGGCAGTATTCCAATCTGAGGTCATTGCTTCACCCGTCCACCTGTACTGATTTACTCCCTCACCTATTGCAACATCTCCAAATGCTGTTAGACCAGTGGCCTGGATAGATGTTGCCAATGGGTTAGCTACCGCTGTTAAAAGCCAGTTTGTACCGTTGAACACTGCTGTTTTAAAATTGGCAGCGATTGAACCAGCATCACGGTCTGATGCTACCCAGTTAAATGTAGCGGTGGCTGTAGTAAATGCAATACCCGAATTTGTCAATGACCAAAAACGGTTTAGACTTTTTGTTGAATCAAGACCTGAAAAATCAATCTGTGGCTGATCGGTCGCAGTTACCCTTTCTAAAAGGTCGCCCGAAATACTTACACTTGAAAACAGTATTGTTGAAGGAGAGTAGTGAGAGGAATCACCGATTTCAAATGTCCGCGAAATTGCAGATCCGGTCGCAACATTTTTTTGAAGATTGCCATGTACCCAGCCTGTGCTTTGGCCCGCAGCGGTAATCGTTCCACCTGATGGACTAATGACCTTATAATTAGCCGTTTTAATTTTTCCCAATGTAAAGTTCAGGATACTATTGACCGTTAGATTTGATCCGAGGTTTACAATCCCCGTGGCCTTATTAATAGTTAAGTTGATCAGACTACTTAACAATGTCAGAGCCTGGTCATTTATTCCATTTAGCACATACGTGCTGTTACTGCCACTTAACGTTCCGCCGGACATGATAAAATTGCCTGCAATAGTATGCGTAACGGTAAAAGTACCTGTATTCAATACCCCTGCAGACATCGTAAGATTGCCCAGTACAGTTAATGCGGTAAATGCGTTTTTATTTCCTATCCCGGAAATGATCAGGTTACCGTAATTGGCAGCATTACCAATAGCCTGTGTAGAGGCACCGGCATAGTTTACATTACTATTAATATCTAATCCATAACCACTGAATCCCGGTAGAGAATTTGCTCCTCCTAATTTAAGTGTAGCGCCATCGTGAATGATTAATATTCCGCCACTGGCATCTTGTGTAATAGTATGCGTAGAAGTAAATAATGTACCGCTATAGATATTAAGAAATGAAAGCCCACTCAGATTGACACCTTGTGTAACAGCAGCACCTCCTGATTTTTGTATCGTCAACTGTGCAATTACTGAAGGATTAGTGGTGCCGCTTAGGGCGGCTGCATTACCACCTGTCATGATGAGTACACCGAACAATCCGTCATAGGTTCCGTTGTTTGTAAAATTGCCCGCAACGCTAAAGTCGGTTTGTGGGGTAAGCGAACCATTATTGGTAAAATGATTAAAGATAGTTCCGGCACCCACGCTTAACTCTCCGGCTGCAGAAGTCATTATGAAGGTAGAAGTGCCTGCATTTAATAAACCTTCACTTACTATATTTCCGCCCACCGTATAAGTAAAGGAGCCGGCATTAAAAACAGCGTTTTGTGTTACTACAAAATTAGAATCTATCAACCAGTTGGATACCGGTGAAATCCCGGCACCGTTTGTATTGGAAATAATAACAGTGTTCAAAGAATCCGGGGTCCCTGATATGGTTATTTGCCCTGCTCCTCCAAAATTTACAATTCCATCACTGGCGAAACCGGTACTACCAAATGCAATCGTTTTAGCGGTTATTGGTATAAAGTTTAATGTTCCGGTACTTGTTACGGTGCCGGCATTGGTAAAGGAACCGTAAATAGTGTGAGTAGAATTTCCTCCATTTAAAATAGCTCCTGCACTTATATTTAATGCCACAAAAATTGTAGAACCTACAGTTGGATTAACTCCTGCCGTATTGTTGATATTCAACGTTGCGAATTGTGGTGAGGAGTTTGAATTCAAAACAGGGGAAAGATTTCCATTAAAGTTAACAATACCCGTAGATGCAGATACAAGTGCATTTACAAGCCTGATAGTTTGTACTAAAGTACCTGTAAAAGTCGTCGTTCCATTTCCAACCAGTGTCCCGTTATTTGTAAGGTCTCCGTTAAGAGTTGTCGTAGCGGAGGAAATATAGGAGCCGCCCGCAGTGACCCATAAGAGTCCGTTATAAATTATATTGCTTCCCACTACGGTATAAGATCCATTTACCGTTACTTTATTGAAAGTTGTATTACCGGTTATTGTTTTAGTTACGCCGTTAAGAATAACTGTTCCGGTCGATGCCGTAAATGTTCCGCTATTTGTCCAGCTACCGGATAAGGCAGTACTAAACCCACCGGAATTAAATGTAGCGCCGCTGTTGATGAGCAGGTCACTGATCACAGTTAGGTTGGCTAATTGAGTTTTTGCATTTGCACCGCCATTGCTGAAAGAAAGGTTGCCATAAGTAACACCTGCAATTGACTGTGCTATGCTTCCATTATAATGAACTGTGCTGTTTGCGTCTAATGTATTTGTTGAATAATTTGAAGGGAAATTATTTGATCCTACCTGGAGCGTAGTGCCTGTTGACATGGTAAAGCTGCCGCCGGATGATTGCCTGTTTGATGTATAAGTCGAAAGGTTTACAACACCTCCCTGGATGGTAAGGTTTCCCTTCAGCGTAATGTTTCCTGTCAGGCTGGCGATACCCGAAGACTTATTAATAGTCAAATTATTAAAAGTTCCTCCAGAAATATTTTGTGTTCCGCTGCCATTTATAAAGACACTTCCGGTAGTACTTAAATAAACCCCGTTATTTGTCCAGTCGCCTGCAACATTAATTGTTACCCCGTTACAATTGAGGGTAGCCCCCGAGCTTACAGCTACATTTCCACTAATTGTGATCGATGAACCGTCTACCTGCAACTGGCCTGAAAGTATTGAGAGATTACCATTAATGCTAATAACTGATCCGGCAGGTATTGATGCATTTCCTGTTGTATTGTTTACCGCGAGGTTATTGTAAGGCACTGCCGCAACAACCTGCTGAGCTGTACCATGATAAGTTACTGTTCCGCTGCCTGGCGTAAAAGTTCCTGAAGTGTACAGAAAATCACCACCAATATCCAAAGTACCTGCTGTGGCGAAAATAATCGATGCATTTCCTTTTTGTATACATGATCCTGATACCGAGACGGCTCCCGAACCGATGTTTACATTTATTGAACGATTATTGACCCCGTTGCTTAAAGACAGGTCACCATTAACTGTTAAATTCTGATTCCCGGCGTTAATAGTATGAACTGCATCGGCTGCCCAGTTACCTCCTATGTTACCACTCGTTGTTAATGAGCCTCCCGTACTTATCGTAAGGGTTGCGGCTTGCGCACTACCAAATGTGATGCTTTTTATATCAGCAATGGTAGATATGGTAGGTTGGTTGGTGAAGGCTGCTGTGCCTATTTGGACAATATCACCGTTAGCGGGAGGCGTTGAAGCCGTACCCGAAATATTAGTCCAGTTAGCGGCTGTATTCCAGTCTGTACTTACTGAACCATTCCAGCGTACAACCCCTGGTGTTTCCAAACACGTCCAGCGTGATGCGATATTGGTTAGTCCGGATTCTTCAACATAGTTATTAACAGTACTATTTGACGTTTTTCCAACTGAGGCCCAGGATGCGGTGAATTTCCATATTCCCATTGCGGTTTCATCGTTGCCATTTAATTCTGCATCTTCGTAATGTAACCGCAAAGTCGCATTATATGAAGTCGCAGTAACAGCCAGGTCGTATTCCCTGTTAATTGAAGCATTGTTTGGAAAATCCGCGATGCTGCCCAAAATAACGGTTACTGTTATAGATGTAACCCCAATTGCACTGGAAAAGTTTATAGTATTGTCGGGTCCTTCAAATGCATAAGAGGTACCGGTGGTAAAAGCATGGGTACGGGTGATGGTTCCTAAAATAATTCCATTACCAGTACGTGTTGTTGTAATAGTTAGTTGATTTGATCCTGTCAATATTTTCCCTGCTGTCATATTCACAGTGGTTGCGGTTATATTACTCAATAAAGTAACTGTAATGGTTGCGGCCGATTTATTGACAGTAATGTTATAAAAGGTTGTTGTACCGGCAATAGTGGTATTGTTGTTACCAGTAAACTGAACCGTACTGGTAGCAGGAGTAAAAGTTCCATTGTTCACCCAGTTAAGTAATATGCTATGTGTGTATGGGCCGGCCGCAAATGTTGTTGAATTTGCAATGGTTATATTCCCGTTGACGGTAATATTCCCGGCTGCGGTTTTGGAATTCCCGTTAGATAAAATAAGGTTATGATATGATATCGGATTTACACTTTGAGCTCCCGTTCCATTAAAATTTACAGTATTTGGCGCAGTGGCCGTTACGTTTAAAGTGCCTGCAGTAACCATAAAAATATTCGCGATCCCTAATACAGAACCAGAAGACAATTGTAAAGAAGTTCCATTCAAGGTTACATTGAACAAATTTGCCGTTCCTGATAAAAATGACGTCCCTGTGAAAGTTGCTGTGCCTGCTGAGGCGGAAAAAGTTCCGCTAACATCTAATAACGTTGAAATGGAA
>JGI24806J26614_1000884_pt1 | contig 10194 bp, 6 predicted proteins | sample Kansoi200umMDA_FD_26614 | JGI IMG/M metagenome (IMG submission 26614) | reverse complement strand
TCGGTTCATATTTACGCGACCGAAAAACGCGATGAAGTTGCAATACTTCGTTGCGTGGGATCATCTGGTTGGCAGGCGTTCAACATTTTCTTTATTCAGATCTTTGTTCTGGGAATTTTGGGCAGCATTGTCGGTTCCTTCCTCGGAATAGGAATCCAGCAACTTGTTCCAATACTGTTGAAGGGAATACTTCCTTTTAAAGTGGAATTTTCAGTGTCGTGGATGTCGTTGTTGATGGGCCTTCTTATTGGAGCGCTCGTGTCAGTTCTATTTTCTATCCTGCCGCTTGTGTCGGTACGTTTTGTTCCACCGCTTACGGTACTACGCGCAGGGGCTGAGCCTTCAAAAAAGGNTTCTAAGCTAAAGGTCTTCGCGATCATCCTTATTGGATTGTTTCCGCTGGCATTTGCAGCCATGCAGACCAAAAGCCTTATGACTGGTGTCTTCTTTTTTCTTGGCCTTGCCGCGGCGCTTGCCTGCCTTACGATGGTGGCAATTATTCTGCTTTTTCTTGTGCGAAGATATTTCCCGCATGGGGCTGGCTTTATTTTACGTCACTCATTATCAAGTTTGTTCCGGCCTAATAATCAGACTCGTGTATTGTTGGTCACGATCGGACTTGGCGCATTTATCATTTCAACGCTCAACATTGTAGAAGAAAGCATGCTCGGCCAGGTTGAATTTACGGGGCAATCCAATCAATCAAATACGATATTGTTCGATATCCAACCCCAACAAAAGGAGGGGGTCATCAAGTTGATGGAGGACAATAAACTAAAAGTAAATCAGGTTGTCCCGATCATCACGTGCAGGCTAAGCGAAGTCAAAGGAAAATCAACGGAGATACTTGCCCAGGACACAACCGACAAAATTCCTAACTGGGCACTTCGCCGCGAATATCGTGTCACGTATCGAGACAGCCTGCATCATTCCGAAGAACTGACCAAAGGTGAAATGCATCAAAAGAAGGCGGGAAAAGATTCTGTTTGGGTCACAATCTCAGAGGGCATGGAAGAATCGCTTGATGTAACGATCGGTGATTCGCTTGTATTCGATATTCAGGGTGTGCCGATAAAAGCTCATATTGCCGGAATTCGTAAGGTTGACTGGCCGAAAGATCCACCTAATTTCATTTTTATATTTCCTCCGGGAGTACTGGAGCATGCTCCTCAGATATGGGTCACTACAACCCGCATTGATGATCAGCAAAGAGCAAATGCATTTCAACAGCAGCTTGTATTACAATATCCAAATGTTTCGTTGATAGATCTGCGGTTGATCCTCAGCACCGTTAATGGATTGTTTGAGAAGCTTGGTCTGGTAATTAGGTTCCTCGCGCTCTTCAGTATCATCACCGGACTAATTGTTCTCGCAGGAGCGGTGATCAATAGCAAATACCTGCGCATCAAAGAAAACGTCTTGTTGAGAACGATAGGGGCTCGTACGCGTCAAATTCTTAAGATAACGCTCATTGAGTATGCCTGGCTCGGATTATTCTCAGCGTTGACGGGAATGATACTTTCGCTCGGCGGGGGATGGCTTCTCACAAAATTCTTTTTTGAGATAACCTTTGCGTTTGACTGGATTGAACTACTTGTTATAGGCGCCGGGGTTATCGTCTTAACGGTGCTGATCGGCTGGTTTAATTCAAGGGAAGTCATCAATACTCCACCGCTTCAGGTACTGCGACGTGAAGGATAAACCTATCTCGGTCTCGTGCTTGCGTGGGCACTCGCACGCATTACACTGATTTCTATCCGCCGGTTGATTTCACGACCTCCTTTCTCATCATCATTCGATACAAGAGGTCTTGAAGCACCATATGCTTTGACGGACAATCTCTGAGGATCCACCCCGCGCTTCGTTAGGAACTTGGCAACCGCATTTGCCCGTGCAACAGATAACGCCTGATTAAGAAGATCGCTACCCGTATTATCCGTGTGCCCTTCAATCAGCAAATCAACTTGTTGATCTTGATTCAGCAAACTATGAAGACCCTCTAATTGTGTTACTGATTCATTTTTGAGAATATCCTTGCCAATATCAAAGAATAGGAAAGTGCGCCCAAGAGAAACAGGTATGTTCTGTTCCGGAGGGTTATTCTTCGCTACACCAACGCTACGGCTGGCTGCAACGGGAGGCTCTTCCTCATCGGGTTTATTGTCGTCGGTTGCTGCGACCTCAGGTGTAGTTGTTGAAAGGTTTGGTGCTGCCGCTGCCGGTGCGATAACATCAGCAAGTTGTTGTTGCGGCTCAATGAATGTGAGCGTGTAGATCTCGGCATTTCCTTCCTCTCTCAAAGTTGAAAAGTAGGCGCGTCGCCTGTCGGCCGAAACGGCGAAGAAGCTGTCATCTTCCACGGAATTGATCGGGTAGCCAAGATTAACAGGTTTCTGCCATTTACCGTCTCTGAACTCACTCTTAAAGATGTCTGTGCCTCCCATGCTAAGGTGACCATCTGATGAAAAGTACAAGGTTGTGCCGTCTGGATCCAATGCCGGAGAATCTTCTCTTCCCGTCGTATTGATAACGGGCCCGAGGTTATTGGCTTTGCCCCAATCACCAGTTTGATCCATCTCACTTACATATATGTCGAGGTTGCCGAAGCCGCCTTCACGGTTGCTGCTAAAGTACAGGTGTTTTCCATCATCGGTGAGGAATGCGGACGTCTCCCACGACATAGGTCCATTTATGTTGCTGTTCAACGCGACAGGTTTCGTCCATCCTTCGTCATTAGACTTCGATACGTAAATGTCGCCGCCGCCGTACTCATAGTATAACACGAGTGTTTTTCCGTCTGGTGAGATGGACGCAGCGGCATCGTTGAACTCGATATTGATGTTGGGACTGATTTTAACCGGCTTGGTCCAATTTCCATTAACCTTCTTGGAAATATAGATATCCTCAAATGCGGAAAGTGCAGTTGATCCTTCGGTGGGACGATTCGATGTAAAGATCAACGTATTGCCATCGGCTGACATGAGCGGGGAGTATTCGTGAAAAGTAGAGTTAATAGCCTTTCCGATATTTTCAACAACCACGTCGGACGGTATCCTTGTTAATGAATCTGCAAACTGACTCTGACGGATCTTTGCATCTGCAATAGCAGCAGCTTTTTTGCTGCGTCGTTTATATTCAGCGAAAAATTCCTGCGCACTTTTATACTGATGATTGCTTTGATAGGAGAGACCCAGGTAATAGTAGATATCAGGATCAACAGCAGGATTCAACGTAAACGCCGTTTGAAGATAGGTCAGGGACTCCTTCTTGTTAGGCATCGATAGATAAGTCAGTCCCGTTTGAAGGTTCAACTTTGCATCCTCGGGATAAAGTTTAAGGCCCTCTTTGTAAGTCTTCAGGGCGTTTTCGTATTCCTTTGCCTTGTATTGCTGGCCGCCCTTCTTCAAAAACTCTTTCGCACTTTGCGCATACATTGTAAGCGCCGTTACCAACATTAAAAGCGTTACTACAGATTTCTTCATGAATAAAACAAAAGATGTTTTCTTATCTCCTTTCATTTTGATTTGTACTTTGTCTTAACACCATTGATAGCATCCAGCAGGCCATCTGTGTACGTATCGTTAGTGAGTTCCCAAAACATTATTCCGTTGAGCTTTGTATCGGCAACGTACTTCGTCTTGAGCTCCATGGACTTCTTGTCATCATAGGTTATGTAAAGTTTCTTTTCCGCATTATAGGAATAGGGAGCTTTGGCGACATCATCCCAGTAGGCTACGAATCCCTTTTCTTTGGAGAGTTCCTGGCTGAACTTATTGTAGTTGACTCCCATCTTGAACTTGCCAGATTGATAAAGTCCATTTCTTGTGGGAGAAACATTTTCCCACATTCGGCCATAGAACGCAGCGCCAATGACAAGTTTGTTGGCTGGTATTCCCAGCTTTATTAGATATTTCACCGCATTGTCGGTCGACTCCTTTTGATCTGAATTGCTATAAAGCGGAGTATGATGGCCAGTGAGGGTAGAATAACCATTGACCAGGTCGTAGGTCATCAGGTTGATCCTGTCGACGTCGTTGACCACATCTTTCCAGGCCACAGCTTCATCAAGGAATTTTTGAAATCCACCTGCCGCAAAACTAATTTCATACTTGGTGCCTAATGTTTTACGAAGTTCCTTGATCAGGGCTGTAAAATTTTGCTTGTCGCCAGGGTAATATTTATGTCCTGGATAACCTTCAATAGCTGGGTACTCCCAGTCGAGGTCAATCCCATCTGACTTAAAGAACTCGCTGAGCTGCAAAACCGATTGTGAGAATTCACGACGTCCTTTCTCCGAAGAAAAAACATCAGAGCACGTTTCACATCCACCCCAACCACCGAGCGACAATAATATCTTCAATTGCGGATTTTTCTTTTTGAGGGCTACCAAGTTTGTGATCGTCGCCGCATCTCTGCTGTCATCCACCTGAAGGGTGTTCCCCTTCAAATGACAAAAACTAAAAATAATATGAGTAAGCTTTTCCGCGGGTATGCTGTCGACTCTTTCCGGGCTGCCGAAGTAATAAGCTGTAACAGTGAATTTATTGGGGGACTGGGCGAAGGATGACGAAGTAACGATAATGAAGACAAAGCATAATACAGTTTTAAGATTATTCATGATCTACAGACTCGCATAAATTTAATCTTGAATTTCCTTAAAATAAAGTTTCAGTTGCTTTAAAATAAAGATTTCAATATGCGATGAGTAAAAGAGAAATCTAAAATCGATTCATCTCGGAAGTGAAAAACTATGTTTATGAAAAGGAACGCAAAATTCAATGTGCTAACAACGGCTGCATTTTATAATATGTAGGTTATTGGTTGCAAGGCTTTATATGATTTCCACATAATTCAAATCTTAAAGTGAGGGATACTAAGACATTTTTAATCTGCATTTTAGGCTGGCCTGGAAACGCGAGCGTCCTCCACTAAAACTGAACGTGCGGTACGCTCATCTTAATGTTATCATCGTTCGGTGGACATAAACTAATTCTTACCTTTGTCGGCTAAACAGATACATTTTGAACTACTTATCCGCTGAGCTGGTCGCAAAAACATATAACGACCGGTGGCTATTCAAAGAGGTTTCATTGGGGATTTCGCAGGGTGAAAAGTTTGCTCTTGTGGGTAACAATGGTGTGGGTAAATCCACTTTGCTTAAGATACTTACCGGAGAAATTGAGCCTGACCAGGGAAAGGTAAGCATACGTCAGGGTATACGGTTGGGATTTCTGACCCAACAGCCCACTGTTGACTCAGAGCTTTCGGTCAAGGATATTCTGTTCAGCGACACCAATGAGATAGCGCGGGTTGTTAAAGAGTATGAAGATTGTATTCATCATCCTGAGACATCTGCTGAACGTATGCAAGCGGTCCTGGAAAAAATGGAAGAGTTAAAAGCCTGGGATTATGAAAACAAAGTGCACGAGATAATCGACAAGCTTGGCGTTCCGGACATCGACAAAAAATTTGGAGAGTTGTCGGGCGGGCAACGGAAACGAATATTCCTCGCACAGCTTCTCTTATTGGAGCCTGATCTCATCATAATGGATGAACCTACCAATCACCTCGACCTGACAGCGATCGAGTGGCTGGAGAATTATTTGTCGGGACAAAATATCACTTTGATCATGGTTACGCACGACAGGTATTTTCTGGATAATGTAGCCACCGAGATCATAGAACTGGATCGAGGACAGCTTTTCAGATACAAGGGGAATTATGCTTACTTTTTGGAAAAGAAAGCCGCGCGTGAGGAATTGCTTAAGATCGAAGTCAGCAAGGCACGTAGTCTTCTGAAAAAAGAATTGGAGTGGATGCGTCGTCAGCCAAGGGCGAGGGGAACAAAGGCGAAGTACCGTGTCGATGCATTTTACGAGTTAGAAAAGAAAGCGTCGCAGGACCTTAAAAAGGATAAACTCGAACTGGACATTAAAGAAGCGCGCCAGGGAGGGAAGATTGTCGAAGCAGAACATATCTCGAAGAAGTATGGAGAGATGAACATCGTCGACGATTTTTCATACGTATTCAAAAAGAAAGACAGAATTGGTGTCGTCGGAAAAAATGGCATCGGGAAGTCAACCTTTCTCGATATGATTACCGGCAAGTTGAAACCGGATAGCGGCGAAGTTATTCATGGCGTAACTACAAAGTTTGGTTACTTCACACAGGAAGCAGGCAATCTCAATCCCGCAAACCGGTTGATAGAGGAAGTAAAACAAATTGCAGAGTTTATTACGCTGTCCGATGGATCACAAGTATCTGCCTCCAAGTTTCTTGAAACTTTCTTGTTTCCGCCCGAAAAGCAGTACACGTACATCGAGAAGTTGAGTGGTGGTGAAAAGAAACGCCTGCAACTTCTAAAACTTCTCGTCACTAACCCGAATTTTCTCATTCTCGACGAGCCTACTAACGACTTTGATATCGATACACTTAATGTGCTGGAAGACTTTCTCGAAAAGTTTTCAGGATGTCTATTGTTGGTTTCACACGACCGCTACTTTATGGATCACCTCGTGGACCAATTGTTTGTGTTCGAGGGGGACGGTATCATCCGTTTATTTAACGGCAACTATACAGACTACAGGGATTGGTTATCGGAACAAGAAACTCAGCCTGAAGTAAAACAGTCAAAACCTGTTGAAGTGAAAATGGCTTCGTACGATAAGAAAAAATTGACCTTTAAGGAAAAGCAAGAGTATGAAAGACTTCAGCAGGAGATCGAGGTACTCGAAAAGCAGAAGCGGGAGATAACTGATCTGCTTAGCGGGGGTTCCGTAGATCATGAGCAATTGCGAAAATGGGCAGAGCAAGTTGAGCTGCTAAATGGCTCGATCGAAGAAAAGACCGTGCGTTGGCTTGAGCTTTCGGAGCTCGTTGATCAATGAAGGGAAGAATCACTTTCAAGTTTTTCCTCTTTGCATAAAGTGATCTGAACCGCGCGTCATTCAAAGTCTATTTAAAACATTTCTAAAAACGGGAATTTTGTATTACCGCTAATATAATTTGCTGTATAAATCGTTTGAATAGTATAATTTTAGGCAAATTTTATATCGAATATGAATCTCAACTTACAGGCGGAAAAGCAGAATACATTTGATGCCATCGTGGTGGGCACAGGTATCAGCGGAGGGTGGGCCGCAAAAGAGCTGACCGAAAAAGGACTGAAGACATTAGTGTTGGAAAGGGGTAGAATGGTGAAACATCCTGACTATCCGACGGCAACAAAGGATCCATGGGATTTTCCAAATGCAGGCAGACCTACACAAGAAGATCTTAAGCAGCAAGGTGTTCAGGCGCGGACCGGTTACACGGTACAAGCGGGCCACAAGCATTGGTTCGTGAATGACTTGGAGAATCCTTATACGGAAGTACATCGCTTCGACTGGATGCGTGGATATCACGTAGGTGGAAGGTCAATCACCTGGGGACGTCAGAGCTATCGGTTAAGCGATATGGATTTTACAGCTAACGCTAAGGACGGGATCGCAGTTGATTGGCCCGTTCGCTATGAAGACTTAGCACCCTGGTATGATTACGTGGAGTCCTTCATCGGAGTTAGTGGTCAGGCCGAAGGTATCCCGCAGCTTCCGGATGGAAAATTCCTTCCTCCAATGGAATTGAACTGCGTAGAGCAGGATTTCAAAAAAGTGATGAAAGATAAGTTTGGCCGACTGTTGACGATTGGCCGGACAGCACATGCAACGGCTCCGCTAAAGCACAGCCCGCAGAGGGGAACTTGTCAGTATAGAAACCTGTGTATGCGAGGTTGTCCGTATGGCGGATACTTCAGCAGCGTTTCATCTACGTTGCCAGCGGCGGAAAAGACGGGCAATATGACACTGCGTCCTAACTCTATCGTTCACGAAATTATCTACGACGAAAAGAAAGGTAAGGCAACGGGAGTGAAAGTGTTGGATGCAGAGACTGGTGAACAAGTTGAGTTTTACGCTAAAGTTATTTTCCTCTGTGCTTCGACCTTTGGATCGACATTCATTCTGCTTAATTCGATCTCTAATAGATTCCCTAATGGACTCGGCAATGATAGCGGCGAGCTCGGTCATAACATCATGGATCACCATCTGAGTGTCGGAGCAGGAGCTGATGTGGATGGCTACGAAGACAAATATTATTCGGGACGAAGGGCAAACGGTGTGTATGTTCCTCGCTATCGTAACGTGGGTAAGGACAAGCGAGATTACCTCCGCGGATTTGGATATCAGGGAGGTGCCAGTCGGCAGGGTTGGAACAGCCTTGTAGCGGAAATGAGCCTTGGTGCAGACTTGAAGAATGCAGTGAGTAAACCAGGTAAATGGACTATTGGCCTCGGTGGCTTTGGTGAGATCCTTCCATATCACGATAACTTCGTGGTTATTAACAAGGACAAGAAAGATAAATACGGTTTGCCGACGCTCACATTTGACGCTATTCTTCGCGACAATGAACTTAAGATGCGCAAAGATATGGCTAACGATGCAGCCGAGATGCTTGAAGCAGCTGGTTTCAAAAATGTGAAGACATACGATCGTGAGATAGGGGTAGGGTTAGGTATTCACGAAATGGGAACAGCCCGTATGGGTAAGGATCCTAAAACGTCGGTGCTTAACAAATGGAACCAGGTACACGCATGTAAGAATGTATTCGTAACAGACGGGTCCTTCATGACATCGGCCGCATGCCACAATCCGTCGTTGGGCTACATGGCATTCACCGCAAGAGCTGTAGATTTCGCGGTAGAGGAATTGAAGTTTAATAACTTATAATTGGATTCAAAAACATAACATATGGATCGCAGAGAAGCATTAAAACGCACAGCATGGATCATGGGAGGAGTTGTTTCAGCTCCGGCAATCATGGGAGTATTAAAAGGCTGTGCTGCAAAACCAAGTATCGACTGGAAACCTGTATTCCTTTCACAAGATCAGGGCATCTTGGTGAGCGAAGTCGCGGAAATAATCATTCCCAAAACTGACACTCCTGGAGCAAAGGACACTGGTGTACCCGGATTTATCGATCTGATGCTCAAAGATGTTTATTCCAAGGAGGATCAAGATCGATATCTGGAAGGATTAAAGGCTTTTGATGAAGAAGCGAAAAAAGAGTATGGCGACGCTTTCCTTGATCTTGACGATTCGCAGCGCGCGGCTTTTGTAAAGAAGGTTCATGATGCAGCTGTGGAAGCAGAGCATGCAACCTCACCCGCACCGAAACGTCCTTTCATTTTAATGACGAAGGAACTTACCATGTTAGGATTCTTTACGTCAGAACCTGGTGCGACCAAAGTGCTACAGTATATCGCTGTCCCCGGCGCATACAAGGGTTGTATCCCGCTTTCGGAAGCTGGCAACGGCAAGACATGGGCGACCTGATAATTGAATTTCCTTTCAATAAAAAAGACCATCAAGTAACTGATGGTCTTTTCTTTTATAATAGATTTTGATCTACGTTAATTCTTTGGCGGAGGATTGATCATGATGTGCGCACGATGCGTTCCCGGATCCATGATCCAAGGCATCCCCGGTGCTTCCGGTTTTAAAGGAAGTCCGGTGCTCTCGGCGGTAGCGTAGGGTATGTAAATAACATAACGCAGGTTACCATTTGTAACTTCGCCCGTGGTTTTATTGAACTGTTCTTCTGTAGCTGAATACACAAAAAGCGTTGCCGGTTGTTTAGGCATGATCAGCTTACCTGATTTTACTTCAGCTTCACGGATATCAAAGACTGCTTTAAAGTCCTTGCCTTCTTTCTTTAATTCACGTCCGCGCGCCATAAACGGTTCGAGATCCTTGTGATAACAAGAGACATTCAAACCCGGCTGAGCCGGATCATCTGCAAGGCAAACCATCTCATTCGAACCTTGACGTAGGACTACAAATTCTCCTTTATCTGTATACCCATATACAAGAGCTTTTTCGCGTAGTGGTTCCGGTGCAGCAAGCACCGCAGTTTTTATTTGAACCTCCTTGCTGGGAACGGCAGAAGATTGTCCATAGCCAACGTGGCAGTAAGCGGCTATTATTAAGACGATCAATAACTTCTTCATATGTATTTAAGTTTTAGGTGGTTTATTGCTGGTTCAGTTATTCACCATCCGATTATAAGTTATTAAACTTCAATTCCTCTACCGCGAAATCTACAGCTCTTGCGGTGAATGCCATGTAGCCCAACGACGGATTGTGGCATGCGGCCGATGTC
>JGI24806J26614_1000883_pt1 | contig 10194 bp, 9 predicted proteins | sample Kansoi200umMDA_FD_26614 | JGI IMG/M metagenome (IMG submission 26614) | reverse complement strand
TACCGTAGGCGATATGTTTCCTAAAAAAGCTATTGCCACTGTTACAGGCATCGGTGGCATGGCTGGTGGTATTGGTTCATTTTTAATTAATAAAGGCTCAGGCGTATTGTTTACTCATGCAGATGAAACCAGAATGCAGTTCATGGGTTTCCAGGGTAAGGAAGCAGGGTACTTTATTATCTTTTGCATTTGTGCTGTTGTTTATCTGATTGCATGGGGTGTAATGAAATCGTTGGTTCCAAAGATGAAAATGATTAATCTATAAATGTGTAGTACAAAATTGCAGAGCCGCAATCCATGGAAGAAATATTGGGGCTTCCGCTCACCGGCATGGAGTGCCAATATTTTTACAACTGTATCGGATATGTTTCCAAAAAAGGCAGTCGGTTCCATAGTGGGAATAGTTGTATGGCCGACGGAATAGGAGGGGTGCTCGTTACCAAAGTAGGGGGAGCTTTTTGATCACTTTGAAGGGCTTATGCCATAGAAAACGGTTATACTATCATCCTTGCTTTCTGCGCGCTAGTTTATTTGTTAGCATGGCTGTGATGAAAGCATAGGTACCAAGGTATAAAGTGATTACTGATTTATAGGAACATTCACGCACTATATTTCAAAGGCTCTATTGGGGCCTTTGTCTTTTTACAATCACGTATCAATAGCTACATCATATTCGGCATTTGATGCGCTTCAATTCCGGCTGGATTAATTTTCTTACAATTGGGGCTGCATTGGTAAACCTGAACCGGCGCTATATTTCCTGCACCTGGTGAGGCAGGCAATCATGGACACTACTGGTCACCAGGATAAGATCAGATTATAAACAACCCGCTTATGGCTGCTAACAAATTCATGTTTGCAACAGGTATTGAAAACAGTTCTCCTGTTATTGCATTGCCTGATGGAAAAAGTAAGCGGGTAGATGAAATGGAAAAGACCGGCCACTACAAGAACTGGAAACAGGACCTGCAGTTGGTAAAAGATTTGGGGATACAGTTTCTTCGTTATGGCCCACCTTATTACAACACACACATAGCGCCGGGCAAGTATGACTGGTCTTTTACTGATGATACATTTAACAGGTTAAAAGAATTAGGAATAATTCCTATAGTGGATCTTTGTCATTTTGGAGTTCCTGACTGGATGGGGAATTTTCAAAATCCGGATTTTCCAAAGTATTTTGCAGAATATGCTAAAGCGTTTGCCGAGCGTTTTCCTGATTTGCAGTTTTATACTCCGGTAAACGAAATTTTTGTTGCAGCAACTTTCTCAGCACAATACGGATGGAGGAATGAGCGGTTGAGCAGTGACCGCGATTTTGTTACTGCTCTTAAACATCTGTGCAAAGCCAACGTAATGGCAATGGGTGCTATTTTAAAGGTGCAGCCGGAAGCCACATTCATCCAGAGTGAAAGCTCAGAGTATTTTCACCCTGTGAATCCTGAGGCAGAAAAACTGGCTCATTTTTTAAACCATAAAAGATTTCTATCCTTCGATCTGACCTACGGATACCCATTAAATGTTACAATGTATGAATACCTGCTCGACAATGGGATGACAAGGCAGGAGTATCACTGGTTTGAGGCTAACCAGGTATCTGCCAGGTGCATAATGGGCAACGATTACTACATTACCAACGAACACCTTGTTCATAAGGACGGGCATACTTCTCCGTCAGGTGAAGTATTTGGCTATTATGTTATTACCCGGCAATACTATAACCGTTACCGTTTGCCTATTATGCATACTGAAACCAACTTTTGGATGCCGGGCTCTGTTGATTGGTTTTATAAAGAATGGACCAATGTGCACCAGCTCAAGAAAGACGGCATCCCGGTTATTGGCTTTACGTGGTATAGTTTGTTGCACCAGGTTGATTGGGATACGGCGCTGCGCGAAGATGCCGGGAGGATAAATGAATTAGGCCTTTACGACCTTGACCGGAAAATAATGCCTGTCGGAAAGGCTTATAAAAAAATAATAGAACAATGGAAAGATGTCCTGGCAAATGAAAGCTATGGCTTATTGTTCAGGTATTAGCACTAAAGAACATGCCTTAAACGTTCTGAATGATAATTCATCTTGATACCAGCTTTTTGTACTCTGAGTATCATTGTCGCAGATAGCGAAGCGATTCATTGAGACCTTTGAAAAAACCTATTACCGAAATAATCGTTTCATCGGTTCTGCAGATAGCTTCAAAGCATGTCGCGATGGTTCTAGTGCTCGCTTTCTTCGCTTCAGTCAATATATTTCTGTGGAATTCTGATCGTCGAAGAAAAGCCGGTTGCGGCGTCATCCTGAATTTATTTCAGGTCCCTACCGGAAGCGGGCTGATACGGGCTGTTGAAAGTTCAATCAGACTTAGGTTCCGCAATTAATATGCAACGTTCTTTTTTTAAAATATCAATGACTTCTTTTTCATCAAACTCTAATTTTATCCTGGCTTCTTCTTTCCTGAAATTTTTTTTCAGCTCCTTCCGCTGCAATGCCTGGTAAAAACGTCGTTTTTCTTCGTGACTTTGTAGTATCAGGCCGGGAACTTGTATTGGTTTATGATTCTCATCCATGGCTACCATAGTAAAGTAACTGGTATTGGTGTGTTTTACTGAAAGTGTTTTTACATTTTCTGCAACCGCTTTTATTCCTACTATCAGGGAAGTTCTTCCTACATAATTTACTGAAGCAAATAATGAAACAAGCTCTCCCACCTCAACCGAAGCGATAAAATCGACCGTATCAATAGAAGCGGTTACACAGTATGCCTGCGCATGTTTGGATGCACACGCATAGGCTGCTTTATCCATGAGTGACAATATGATCCCTCCGTGAATTTTCCCTCCAAAATTTGAGTAGGATGGTATCATGAGTTCTGTAATTATTGTTTGGGAAGCAGAAACGGTTTTAAAATCTTCCATAATTTTATCAGGATTAGAAACTAAAGATAAAAGATATGGCAGACTCTGCTTCGTGACTTACACTCACGCTGCGGGCTAAGGTGATATTACACGCTGACAGGTGCCCTATCCCGGAACAATCTTCTGCTTTAAATTCACTTTTGCCCAACTATTATTTATTTAATATTTTAGGCCGATCAACGGCATCTTTTAAAATGAATGCAACCCACGTGAATAATGCTATTATTATTTTAGATGATGTTACCATCCGTTATCCTGATACATCCTCCTTTTCGCATATCAGCCTACAGGTTAACATAGGTGAAAATATCGCGATCATCGGGGATAATGAACCTTTGAAAAATGCATTAATTGAGGCACTCGGAGGAAAAGTTCCTCTGATAATGGGCAAAACATCTTTCCCTTTTTTCCGGGAGGTTATAAAAAAAGATCCTGGCAGTCACCAGTTATTATCGCCTCAAAAATGTATTGCCTACGTTTCATCACGCCATCAATTCCGGAACTTATCAAACACAAATGAATTTTATTACCAGCAGCGTTTTAATTCATCAGACTCTGAAAATTCATTAACCGTTCAGGAGTATTTATCTGTGGTAAAACCGAGTATCCTGAATACGCAGTGGACGCCTAATCAAACCATCGAAAAGTTAAAGCTGAATCACCTCCTTGAAGAAGAGTTGATAAAATTATCCAGTGGCGAAACCAAACGCGTACTTATAGCCGCAGCCTTAATAAAAAGTCCGGTGCTGCTGTTGCTTAACAATCCCCTTGCCGGGCTGGACGTTCAATCCCGGCAGGAAATTATAGAACTTGTAAATCAAATTGCACAATCAGGAATAACTATTGTGATGTCGGCATCCACTAATGAAATTCCGTCCTGTATTAACCATGTTGCAGTGGTTGATAAGGAAAATCAAATTAGAGTAGTAACAAGGAATGATTTTCACCCGGCCAAAATGGAATCGTGTCATACCATGATTGATGAAAAGGAGCTGAAAGCGCTTCTGGGAAATAGCCCTGCGCCGTTTTACAGGGATATAGTGTATATGAAAGATGTTTCTATCCGATATGGCGATAAGGTTATCTTAAATAACATAAACTGGTCGGTTAAGCAAAGTGAAAGATGGGCTTTGCTGGGGCATAACGGCGCTGGTAAATCTACTTTACTCAGCCTGATCAATGGCGACAATCCTCAGGCGTTTGCAAATCATATAATTCTTTTTGACCGTAAAAAAGGAAGTGGTGAAAGCATATGGGATATTAAAAAGAAAATCGGATTTTTTTCTTCTGAACTGTATCAATATTTCCCGGTTGAGACTTCGTGTCTGCACGCTGTCGAGTCAGGCTTTTATGATACGATAGGCCTGTTCCGTATCAGTCAGCCGCATATAACCGAACGGGCCTTACGATGGATGAAATTATTTGAAATAGACAGCCTCAAAGGTAAATTATTAAAGCATGTTTCTTCAATTCACCAGCGTTTATGCCTTTTGGCCAGGGCCCTTATAAAAAATCCTGCACTATTAATTCTGGATGAACCATGCCAGGGGTTTGATGAATACCAGCGTGTGCATTTTAAACAGCTGATAAATTCTGTCTGCACCCTAAGCAATGTCACCCTTATTTATGTAAGCCACTACCAGGATGACATACCTGAAAGCGTAACAAAAGTTTTACAACTAAAAAACGGGATACAGTTTAATCCATGATGTTTGCTAAAAAGCTATACGTTGGTATTTCCAATAGCTTAGCTTCTTATAGAGAAGGATGTATTTATGATTCTTTGAAAAAATATGCCACATTTTTAGGCGCACCATCCAGTCGCATCCTGTAACCTGCCTCATTAAGGTTCTTCATAACTGTAAAACATTTTTCTTCGCCGATCACGTCTGCATGTAATTCAAGAAGGATTTTTTTTATGGAGGAGTTTTGCAGAAAATCACAATTGTCGAACAGGTCATCTTCGCCTCCTTCAATATCAACCAATAGGTACGTGGGTTGAAAGGTTTTGATAATCTCGTTCACATCACGTGTGGGAACCGTGACCTTCCCAATGATTTTAGAACTTACAGTGTCTTTTGCCGAGGAAGACCAAAAATCTTCAACAATATTAAAAGTTGCACTGGTATTACTATGGTTCTTCGATATCAGAATTTCATTCCTCAGGTCAAATTCCGTATTATTTTTTCGCATGTTTTTCTTTATCAATGGGATCAGGTTGGGATTGCCTTCAAAAGTAAGTACCTTATTATTATTGATCTTTGCACAGTATATAGAATTGAAACCGAGGCCTGTTCCAAGTTCCAGGAGGATATCATTTTGACTAAATGATTCTTTTAAAATTTTGTTTTCATCAATTTCATAATCTCCGCGAACTATATTTCCAAATATTTTTTTAGTGATCTGCTGATCAGTTATATTTAAATAAACATTATTGATTTTCTTCCATTTGATTATTTTACGGATCTCATAAAACAAGTCAATGTATTGTTGTTGCGCTTTTTTTAAAAGGACTTTAATGAAGGCTGTCATGTAGAATAATTTTGCGATTTAAAATCTGAAATTATTAAAAATTATGATATGATTAATTCGGGGGTATGATGTTAAATTATTTTTTTTCCTTCTCAAAAGCTGCCTGAATTTTTTTACCGGTTTAAATTCGCCAGCATATCTTTCGTCATCATTTCCAGGTCATACTCTGGTTTCCATTTCCAGTCATTTTGGGCTGTGCTGTCATCGATGCTTTGGGGCCAGCTTTCAGCGATTGTTTGCCGCGAGTCGGGTTTGTAAGTTATCACGAATTCTGCAATATGTTTTTTGATTTCGGCAGCAATATCTTTCGGCGAAAAGCTCATCCCCGAAATATTATACGAAGTTCTGATCGAAATATCTGAAGAACTGGCTTCCATCAATTCTGTGGTGGCCCTTATAGCATCCGGCATATACATCATGGGCAGGTACGTATCTTCTTTAAGGTACGACGTATATTTTTTTTCTTCAAGGGCATCTTTAAAGATCTCGATTGCGTAGTCTGTTGTGCCACCGCCGGGTTCAGACTTATAACTTATTAATCCCGGGTATCGAAGACTTCTTACGTCAACGCCAAAACGTTTATTATAATAGTGACACCAGAATTCACCGGCGTACTTGCTGATACCATACACTGTAATAGGTTCTATAATCGTTTGCTGAGGGCAATTAATTTTTGGCGAGGTAGGCCCAAAAACAGCTATGCTGCTGGGCCAGTATATTTTTTGAAGTTTTTCTTCCCTTCCTATATCGAGTACATTCAATAACCCCTGCATGTTCAGGTTCCAGGCAAGGTTTGGATTTTTTTCTCCGGTTGCACTAAGAATCGCAGCAAGCAAATATATCTGTGTAATGTTTTGGCGAATAACCTGTACATGCAACATTTCCTTATTCATTACATCAAGGCTCACATAAGGACCTGTACCCTTCAGCAGTTCGTTTTCTTCCCTGAGATCCGAAGCGACAACATTGCTGTTGCCATACATCTTACGCAGCGCCATGGTAAGCTCTACGCCAATCTGGCCTGAGGAGCCAATTACTAAAATTTTTTCTTTTATCATTTTCGCTGTGGCTTTTTATCTGGAGTCGTCAAAAGTAAATAACGAAGACTTTCCGCAAGATTTTTTTTGGCAGGTATATGCGGTATTTGGATTCGAATCTAATCACATTATTCGCGGTGAATAAACTCTTTCTTATTTTTGACAGATGAATGAACCATTCCTGCAACGGCTTTTCAGTAACCAGGCGTATGACCCGGATAATTTTTTTTTAATCTCCGGTCCTTGTGTTGTCGAAAGCGAAGAGCTTGTTATGGAAGTCGCAGAAAGGGTTTATACGATGTGCAAAAACCTCGGCATACCCTATATTTTTAAGGCATCTTACAGAAAAGCGAACCGAACCAGCGCCTCAAGCTTTACGGGCATCGGCGATGAAACAGCATTGAAATTAATAAAAAAAGCGGGTGAGCAGTTTGGCTTGCCAACCACATCAGATATTCATGCACATGATGAAGCTGCGTTGGCTGCAGAATACATCGATATATTACAGATACCGGCCTTTCTTTGCAGGCAAACAGAACTGTTACATGCGGCCGCACTTACAGGCAAAATCGTAAACGTAAAAAAGGGACAGTTTGTAAGCGGTGAGGCTATGAAGTTTGCCGTGGATAAGATCCGCAAAGCAGGAAATAACCAGGTAATGCTTACAGAAAGGGGAACAACTTTTGGCTACCACGACCTGGTTGTTGATTACAGGAATATTCCAATCATGCAAGGCCATGAGGTACCTGTTGTAATGGATTGTACGCATAGTTTACAGCAGCCAAACCAAACAACAGGAGTAACCGGTGGTAACCCGGAACTTATCGGGACAATTGCAAAAGCTGCGATTGCATCGGGAGCGAATGGGTTGTTTATAGAAACCCACCCAAACCCTTCTGTTGCAAAAAGCGATGGGGCAAATATGCTTCGACTGGACAAACTGGACGATCTTCTTGCAAGACTGGTCAAAATCAGGAAGGCAGTTGTGTAGAATGACGCCGGCTGTTTACCATTACCAGAATGGTTGTCATCTTATTATACAATCCGGCTTTGCTAGCTGTACACTACCACTCCGCCTTTAGACGTCAGACCGCTGGGAAGAACTCCGAATTCTTTCCTGAAGGTATTGGCAAAATGACTAAGATTTGAGTAGCCGACCAGTACACCCACTTCTTTTATTGAATATTTTGCAAGCAGTATCAATGACTTTGCCCTGAGCATCCTATTCTTTTGATAATATTCATATATGGGCATGCCGTACAGTGATTTAAAATCTGTTTTCAATTTTGTCGGGCTCATTGCAGAAATCTTCGAAAGTTCAATGATGGTTGGAGGATTAACAGAAAAGTCACCGACCAATAGCGCTTCAATACGCATGAGCCTGGCGATTTCATCGTTGTTGTTTTTAACATTTTTAAACAGGAGGTCTTTCTTACTGTGCAACTTTAAAATAAATTTTTCTATCAATAACAATACCCTGTTTTGTATATAGTTATACCTGAGGGGATGATTAATCTTTTCAACCAGTAACTCATTCAGTGTTTCCCGGTAAGTGGTGTCGATAGGTTCAAGGCTATCATTTTTTATCATAAATTCAAAATATTGGCTCAATACATATTCAACTTCTGATTTTCTTATTAACCTGATAAGATGATCCCTGTTAAAAAACAATTTTACAGATCGCAAAGTGATCCCGGCCGGCAACATAAAGGAAACGGGTTTCGATGTGTCACTAATCTTTACAGATGTTTGAACCGGATTCACGTTCCTGTTAACAGTGATTTTCCTGTCAGGTGAATGAGGATCAACCTGTGCGTCGTTAAACTGAAGGCAAAAGGAATAATCTGAGCATATCCCCCCTGAAAATAAAAAGTTTTCATTCATGGATGTTTCAGAAACCATCAATGTAATTCCGGAGGGTAATTTTTCTGCCCATGCATATCCCCTTCCCTGGGATTCAGGGATTACAAAATTGTTTCCCGTAAGCGTAATGTTCAATTCAGACGCAAGTCGCTGATGGACTTCTATATAATCAGCCTTTTTAAGGTCAGGGTTTTTCACTGGATATAATTGGTTTTAAAATGAAATGCTAGAACGCAGGAAAAAGAAATTTATTTGTCACCTAAAAGATCACTTGGCAATTGATCAAAAGATTTTTTAAAAGCCTTGGCAAAATTACTGAGGTTACTGAACCCAACTTCCACGCCCACATCCCTGACCGTGTACTTCTTTGACAATAACATGGCCTTTGCCTTATTCATCCTTTGCTTTTGAAAATATTGGTAAACAGGAAGTCCATAGATTTCCTTAAAGCTGTTTTTCAATTTTGATGGACTCATTGCAGCCATCCTGGCAAGTTTTGAAATTCCCAGTGGTTCTACCGAAAAATCTTTCACCAGTTCACTCTCTATTTTTGCGAGGCGCATGATATCATCAGGGGTCATTTTAACTTCAAAATGGATATAACTGATTTTATCATGAATGCGCGTAAAAAATCTTTCCAATAACAGCATAACCCTGTTTTGAATAACGAGATTTTCGTAAGAAGGGTCCACTCCTGTGTTTACTATTTCGGACAGGATTTTTTTGTATTCAATATCCATAGGTTCATAGTAGAAGGCGCTCATCTTTAAACTCAGGTATTTTCTTATCAGATCTCCCACAGTTTCTCCCTTTAAAAACTCTCCAAGCCATTGCCTGTTAAACATAAAGTCGACACCTTTTACCCGGGTATTCTTCGGTGTAAAAAATAGCCAGTCAAATTTTGTACTGCCGAGCAACACTGCTGATTTGATAAGGTTAGTCTCCGCCGGTACCTCATCAGTGTCAGAGCGGTCATCTTCAGGAATGTACACTTCGTCAAAACGAAGCGAGAAAAATTCTTGTTCTATTTTAGTCCTTTTAAATATGGTGTCCTGGTTAATTGTATAATCAGAAATGAGTCCCTGCAAACCATTGGAAAGTTGAATGTATTTGAAGTAACCTGTGCCAATATCCGGTGGAAAAACCAGGGTATTATCTATAATCGTATGATGAAAGGTTTTAGCAAAGTATTGTAAAAGTTCTTCGTAGTTCGTGTAATCGTACTCGAGCTTAAGCAAAGCTGCAGTTTTTAATGGTGGATCGCTAAAGGTATCTTAATGGATTTCTTTTAGCAGAGTAAATATATTTTTTGATATTGATCCAAAAAGCAAGGATCATGTACACCAAAACAGGCGATCCCAGAGTTAGAAATGATATATATATAAACCACATGCGGATACGGCTTGTGGCGATTCCCATTTTTTCGCCAATGGCTGAGCATACGCCAAAAGCCTGTAGTTCTATTATCTCTCGTAGCTTTTTCATTTGAAGGATTTTCAGATTTTCATTAGATTTAGGATTTAGTATTGCAATTTAGACAAAATCGGCAAGCAATCCCATAAAATCTCATTTGCTTAAGCTTAGTTTTCATTTAAATTTGCATAACTTTTTTTCCTAAACTAAAAAATTTCCCTCATCATGGCTTTTGATATAGAAATGATCAAAGAGGTATATAACGATTTGCCCGGTAAAATTGAAGCGGCCCGTAACACTGTAGGCAGACCTTTAACTTTATCCGAAAAAATTTTGTATGCCCACCTGCATAAGGACATGCAGTTGCAAAGTTTTGAGCGTGGTAAGCATTACGTAGATTTTGCTCCTGACCGGGTAGCTATGCAGGATGC
>JGI24806J26614_1000882_pt1 | contig 10195 bp, 11 predicted proteins | sample Kansoi200umMDA_FD_26614 | JGI IMG/M metagenome (IMG submission 26614) | reverse complement strand
TCTTTCTCTTCTACTACTTCTTGTCCTGCAGGATTTCTAACACTAACTTTTTCAGTTATCAACCGCTCACTTATTGTTTTAGTCTCAGTTACTGGCTTTTTCTTTATTACTATCTCTTCTTTTACATGAGGCTTCTTTTCAACCACTATATCTTCTTTTTTTAATGCAATACTAATTTCTGTTTTAGACTGCACTATTTCTTGAGAAGTTGATGGTGATGATGTTTTGTCTACAGATCGCTTTTCAATAATTAACTCCTCATGTATCAATTCTACTTCAGCAGTCTCAGTTTCCTTTATTGGTTCCCTTATTACTTTTGCTTCTTGTATAGTTTCTTTTTTTGATACCTCTAATTTTTCTTCGATTACTGGTATAGGCCTATCAACATCTGCCGTAGTTGTTGTTGATGTTGATGTTATTGATTGGATTTCTGATCCTTGTGTTGAAGATGGATCATTCGTAAATCTCTCCTTTGCCTCTTCTTCTGTTATATCAAATAGTAAGGTATGACCATTAAATCCATGTGGAACCGACTTGGGAAGATAGAATTTTTCTTTGCTTAAAGTACCTCTTTCTGTAACAACAATATCATCTTTTACCTCTACTACACCTAGATCTGCATCATTGCGGCCTTTTGTTTCCTTTTTTATAACCTCATTCCAATCTGTAACATGACCAAAAGTACTGCTTTCCATTTTAGAAGCAATATTATATTATATTACATGAAATATAACAATACCACTTCTTCTTTGTCGTCGCTAACCTCTTTTTAAAACAGTTTATCGCTGGAGTCAGTAGTTAAATATCTTATAGCACATATTACTATATGAGTAGTAGTACTAGAAAAAAGGATAAAGATAAAGATGGTAAAGCAGCTTCTGGTGGTGAAGCAAACACCAACTATACAATTGGAACAGCAAGCCGAGGTGGAAGAACGAGTGATATAAGAAAAGAAGAAGAAGAAGAAGAAGTGGTAGCAACAACAACAACATCGACAGCTCCCGACAGAGCAACAACTAATCAAGAACGTATCACTCCACAAAACGAAAGGATAACATCCATGTCACAAGTGCCGCGAGACGAGACGCCTGGAGCCATTGTGGAAACTCCGACTACGACCACGAGAACAGTCACCGAAGTACCTAGTATGTATGAGCAAAAAGAACAACAGCAAGCCGGAATAAATAGAGCATTAGATGAAACAAGAGACAATATTAGAAGGTCTATAGATGAAGCAAAAAGCCAGTAACTGAGACTAAAACAATAAGTGAGCGGTTGATAACTGAAAAAGTTAGTGTTAGAAATCCTGCAGGACAAGAAGTAGTAGAAGAGAAAGAAGTAGGCGGAGAATAATGAAATATATGGTCATGTCGTTTCATTTAGCTATTATTATCATTAATCTCACTAGTATAGCAGGAGGTTCTTAAAGAATGAATGAGGACAGCAACGATAAAACAATAAATCAACAGCAGCAGAAGAATAATATTGATGAATCAAAACAGATAGTCAAGAAATCAGATTCTTTAGAAGCAGAAGAAAAACAGATACGCCTACACGCACAAGAACAAACAGTTCCAGTATTAGAAGAGGATTTTTCAATTTCAAAACAGACTAGCATCAAGGAAGCGAAAATTGAAAAAAGAGCAGTTACAAAAACAAAGAGTGTCAAAGTACCAATTACCTATGAAGAACTATATATCAATGGTAAAAAGTTAAAGTCAGTAGAAGAACCTAGAATATTATCTGCGCTTAAAGATAAAATCAGTAGTATAGCTAATAGTGGTAGTTCTGATACGTCGGTAGACCAATCCGTATCAAAGAAAAACAAAATAGAAAATAGAGGAGAACAAGTTTCATTATTCTCGTCTTCTTCTGATGATGGAAGCTCCGAAACCCAAATTGAAAATGAAAATGAAAAAGTAATACCTATTTATGAGGAGCAATTTGAGATTGTCAAGAAAGTAGCCAAAGTAGCTGAAGTAGTAATTACAAAACGAAGAATTACTGAAAAGAAGACAATCGATATTGATCTCAGAGGGGAACAGGCAAAAATAAAATATCCTGACGGAAGGTCAGAGACATTATCATAGTAGTCAGTAATGACTGTGTTTAAGTTAAATGTGGCTCTTGATTCTGGCAAAAACAATTACACAGATGATGACAGAATGGGTGGAATACAATCGGCGTTATCAAACATCATGGGAAGAGGAGGAGATACATTGCAGCAAGATCATCCATTGATACAATAAATACAGCAGGAAACTGGTATTCAAGACCCACAGGAGGCAGCACAGTATGCACAACAAGCTATCGGCTTGATGAATGAACATGCAAACAATAACCCACAAGGACTTCATTCAGTATTTAGAAGATTCCTAGGTGGAGGACTGTAAAAATATTTAACAGCTATATAGTCCACAAGCCTGTTAGAATAAAAAGTGCAATCTACAAGGAAACTATCTCCATCCATTTTGACTGTATCTATACTGGTACTATCAGTCTTACTGTCGCCAACATTTGTATCCACTATATATATGCATAAGGCAGCATATGCTCAGAGCTCCAATACTAACACTGGGTTTGGAGAGACAACTAATCTTGCTCTCCCAAATGGCAAAAGTATTCCTATAAAATACATAATAAATACAGGTAAGCTTTTAGGTGTAGTACTAGACAAAAGTAGAGCAACGCTTATTGCGACACTCTCATCCACATCCTCTGATAATGGAAATTTAACAATTCAAATACCAAGAGATGTAGTTGATAATAAAAAGGAAGGTAATGCAGATGCACCATTTAGAGTACATGTGGATGGTAAAGATGCAACTTTTAAGGAAAACGACAACACTAAAACAACAAGAACTTTATCAATTCAGTTTGGCAAGGATGCTAAAGTTATAGATATGATAGGTAGTACAAGTACGGTGAAGTGATAATAAATGGCATCTAGTAGTAGCAGCAGCCGAGAAGGACCAACCATATTGTGGCCTATGCTCAAAGGTAAGAAGGTAAAGAGCAACGATGGAAAAGATGTCGGTGAGATCAAAGAGGTGTCACAGAACTTTTTGCGTCTGGAAAAGGGAACAGTAAAAAAAGACAAGTTTTGGATTCCAAAATATGTTGCTGATGCTTATGACGGTAAAGTATTATGGTTTTTAATAAGCGAAGAGGAGGTTCTCGACAAATACCGTCATGGATCAGAGCCACCAGAAGATCAATATACACGCGACTTTGAGGCATTCAATTCTACGCCCTATGGACAAAAAGCTACGTACAATCCTAACTATGAAGAGAAAATCAGATTAGTAGAAGATTACGAAAACATCAGAGATTTAAAATAATGGCAGACTAAAATGACGGCCGTAATGTTACTGCCAATTCCAACATAGGCCAATTAAGAGTTATGGCTATAACGTATGCAATAAACAGATTTTAGCTAGCTTACACTTGTATGAGATAATGACTGTAATAAGATGAAATCATAAAATACTATTTTACACTTTATAGTAGTAATGAGAACAAAAACAAATTCATTATTGATTGTCCTAACATTTGCTTTTGGCATTATGTTGGCATCTACTATTTCTACAGCTTCAGTTGTAGTATTTGCACAACAAAAAAATCAAACCAAGACAGCATCTTCTAGTGGCAATCAAACAACAACGAATGTAGCGCCAGCTGGAAAAGAAGCAACAAGAATTATCAATCAAACAAGTATACCTGCTAATCAGACCACTACTACAGTCCAAAAGAAGACAGAACCAGTTGGAAATGTACCTCTTGCTAGCGGTAATCAAACAAAACTATCACCCCCAGGTAGTCAAGCAAAATTACCTGCTGTAAGCAATAAGACAAGTGTTACTCCTACTGGACAAGCAACAACTACTACAATTAATCAAACAAGCACACCGCTTAATGTGACTTCAACTAACGCAACTACTGCAGCTAAACAGCCACAAACGACACCTTCACCAACTAATCAGACAGCAGCATCACCATCTTCATCATCAGCAGGAGGCGGCGGTAGCAACCAGACAGGAAACAACACCTCAGCAAATCCACTAGCCAAAGTTCCAGTAATTGGAAAGTTATTTGGCGGGAAATAGTAGCAATACGATAAGTTCCCCCTCCTTCTATTTGATTGAGGAAGGTGAACAAATAATTTTTATTCAAAACTATAATGACTTGATTATAGATTAGGAAACTGTTGGACAAATTGTCATTTCATCAAGCTTTCTATTATATACAACGTTGGAAGCCAAAACTAAAAACATAGAAAAAAAGTAGTGAATACTACAACGGTTACTCCGATTCCATTAGGTATTGGTCAGAGGCCGCAGTAGATTGTAGGCATTCATAACGTCTTGATGCGTATCATATTCTGCGTATGGGCCAATTGCTATAATAGCAAAGACCAGCTTTAGCAGCACTACTATGATGATTATCGCAACAATTACGACTATTATTGTCCATAAAAGGCCTAGTACCATAGCAAGCTCATTTAGCCAGTATAGTATAATATTGATTTGTTTCAAAGATCATAAACAATTTATCTGAACAAGAAATTATTTCTCTAGCAGAATATGTGGCCAATACCACCAATAAATATGCTATATTACTTATGAAAAATGAATATACAACAAAATCGGCACTAGACTTTTTTATAATCTTGGATAAAAATATCGGGCTATATTATAGACATTAAGAGACAAACTACTGTCAGAACAAGCGCTCATAGTTTATACAACATTTTTGTGAAAACGTGATAGCACAGTATCATGATAATATCATAATAATAGAGGGTGCTACTATAAAATCACACGAATATATAGTACCAAAATCAAAAGTAGATCATTATGACCTCAATGTTACTTGCGATGACATGATTTTAAATTTTGATTTCTGAGATCTATATACTATTAAATGCTATTTCCCCTAGATCACAAGTCGGGGTATACCGCTGCTACTGAGTATTATCTCCACCTACTTGATGTTTTTTGGCTTAAATACTAATGTTGATCTCGCATGCAAAAGAACGGAAGAGGGTGGAAGCATGTTGAAATTTATGACGATGCAGAAGCATTCATAATCAGGTTCTTTTGATTCTTCTTTATCACCTTCTGTAGAAATCTGGGTGATGCTAACTAGAGAGAATATAATCGTGTAAAAAACTTTCTCTTAACCTTAATACATTGCATTATATATCATCCATATGATCTATGTTATGCCCTACATGTAAAAAAGGTGAGATGGAAGAAAAATCTATACTCACAGGCACCTTAGATTCCAATTTGGATACTAGGACAGAACTTATATGCAATGTCTGCAAGCAAAGATTAGTACAAGCATCGCCTGCAAGAGAATATGTACCTATTAGCGATAACAAGGACGTTAAAAAGACCTAAAGCTAGACTTGTGCATAATAAGAGTAGGTATGTCACTTATCTATTGCAAACTTAAATCTAACAACCCAAACAAAGATCATGGAAAGGCTCAAAGATAAAGTTGCAGTCATCACCGGTGGGAACAGTGGTATGGGACTTGCTACAGCACAAAGGTTTGTAGCAGAAGGTGCATATGTTTTCATCACCGGTCGCCGTCAAAGCGAACTTGATGCAGCAGTAAAGCAAATCGGCGGAAACAATATCAGTGGTGTCCAAGGCGATGTCTCCAATATGGCAGATCTTGATCGGTTGTATGCCGTAGTAGGAGAACAGAAGGGTCGTATCGATATTCTGTTTGCAAATGCTGGTTTAGGCGAGTTCGCTCCATTGGGGACAATCAAAGAAGCACACTTTGACAAAATCTTTAGCATTAATGTGAAAGGGCTTTTATTCACTGTGCAAAAAGCACTTCCCTTGTTTCATGATGGGGGTTCGATTATTCTAAATGCTTCGGTTGGTGCATCCAAAGGAGTCGGGACTACATCTGTTTACAGTGCAAGTAAAGCTGCCGTACGGTCGTTTGCTCGTACATGGACTGTGGATCTAAAACATCGCAAGATCCGTGTAAACACTATAAGTCCTGGTCCAATCGACACACCCATCTTCGATAGCATAGCTCAAACTGAGGAAGAAATCAATCAGATAAAGGCCAACCTTGTAGCCGCCGTGCCCATAGGTAGAATGGGAAGTCCTGATGAAATCGCCAAAGCTGTCTCATTTCTGGCATCAGATGACAGCAGCTATATCACAGGTATCGAACTATGTGTAGATGGAGGTATGGCACAGATCTAGGTGATCGTTAGCACAGAGAAATAATGAATCAAATGATAGTATTGGCATCGGATCTATTGTCAGGCGAGGCTTATAGTATATCTAAATGCGTGTCTGATTATAGTTTCTAATTGACTTAAAACAAACCTGATATTGCTCAGGTAAATGCTCTGTCACATATTCTTTGATGGATTCTTTGGCTTGGCTGCGCAGGTACTGCACGTCAGAACTGATTAATTGCTTTGAAACTTGTAGCTCATGTGCTATCTCTATTTGACTCATACCTCTGGCCCTCATCTCTACTACCTTGGATCTACGCCATTCTAGTTGTTCAGATTTCGTGCTCAAATGTCAGATTTTTCCTTAGTAAATATTACGTATGTCAGATTCTTAGCTTTATCTGTTAAATCGCGATTTATAAATCAGCATACGAAGGATCTATAATTTCAGGTACGTGTATAATCTTATTTGACTTCATAACCTGTTTAAGCATATCTACTACATCGGCGTCCTCTTTCGGTGACTTCATAATACAAGAAAAAAGGCTGAAATTCCATTCTATTAATAAGTCCCAAGTCTTTCGACGTGCCAAGATACTCGACGGTCTATGAATGAGTTAATCCTGCAGCGTAACCTATTCTCGTCTTGGTCATCTGATTCCGATAGAGTGGCTAAGTGCTTTCTGGTTGCAGCAATGTGAGGTTAAAGGTAAATTGTTTTTAGACATTAAACTTTTGAGGATGTAATTTTAACGAAGGAGGAGGGACATGAGAAAAATAATTGTTTTATCAATGATTTCATTAGATGGAGTAATACAAGCACCTGGTGCACCTGAGGAAGATACATCAGGCGGTTTCAAATATGGCGGTTGGGTTGCACCTTACTTTGACGAAGTTTATGGTAAGGTCATGGAAAAACAGCTGAAACCTGCAGATCTTCTTTTGGGCAGAAAAACATTTGAGATTTTTGCCGATTACTGGCCAGAGCATGAAAATGGATGGCCAGGTATCAATGATGCCACAAAATACGTCATGTCCAAGACCATGAAAAAGTCAGATTGGAAAAACTCAGTTTTCCTCAAAAGCTTGGCAGATATCGAAAAGCTCAAAAATTCAAAAGGTTCTGACATTCAAGTTCACGGCAGTAGTGAGCTCATTCAGCTGCTAATTAAGAATGATTTAGTGGACGAACTCTGGCTCAAAATTCACCCGTTGACTCTTGGTAAAGGAAAAAAGTTGTTTGACAATGGCACGAATCCGGCGGCATTTACACTAATAGAGAGTTCTGTTACACCAAGTGGAGTGATTATTGCCAATTACAAGCGAGCTGGAAAAGTCAAGACAGGTACTGTTGGAGCTTGAGGCGGCCAATCTGTTAATAATTCCCCCAGATAAGCTGAATATCTTCATCAGATGTTTTAGTTTATAATCATTGGTGGCATTGATAGCTGATGTGTGAATTGCTGCAAAGCTCTTACATACAATATTGCATATATATCAAAAATCACTAATAATTAAAAGTGACAGAAGCTAATGGTACTAGAGCTTACCGTTTCTCTATACTATTCTTTATCTTTACACTAGCGTTCTCTTTAACATTTGCAGGTATTCTCAAAGGCAATATGGCTATCAGTATGAATGCTTATGCCACAAAATCTGAGGGATCTTCTGGAGGAGGTGGCAGCGGTGGCGACAATGAAGATAGTAGCGATAAAAGCGGAGAAAGCGGTAGTAGCGGCAGCGGAGGAGGAGGAGGAAGCAAGGGTGATGATGGTAGTGGTAATGGAGGAGATAGTAATAATGACAAAGGCGGAGATAATAGTGGCAGTGGTAGTAGCGGTAGTGGTAACAGTGGTGGAACAGGTGGAGATAATGATAATCCAACAACAGAAGAACCAAATCCGCCGCCACCTCCACCTCCGCCACCACCAACATGTGAACAAGGATCAGCTTCTCCTGAATGCTCCAATGTACCAGAACCTCCACCTCCACCGCCTCCAGGACCTATAGACTGTAGCACAACTCCAAATGATCCATCATGTAAGACTACTCCAGGAGGGCCAATAGACTGCAATACCAATCCTAATGATCCATCATGTGGGCCACAACCACCAGTAGACTGCAAGACAAACCCGGATGATCCATCATGCACTACACCGCCGCCAATAGATTGTAAAGCAAATCCTAATGATGCGTCTTGCACTACACCACCAGTAGATTGTACAACAGCTCCTAATGATCCATCGTGTAAACCTGATTGTACCAAAAACCCGGATGATCCTTCTTGTAAACAACCACCATGTGATCCAAATACGGAAAGCTGTCCTCCTCCACCAGTAGATTGTACCAAAAACCCAGAGGACCCATCATGTAAGGTTGATTGCACAACCAATCCAGATGATCCATCATGTCCTCCTACACCACCATGTCAATCAGCTGTAATAGGGATATCATGTCCTCCAGTAGATTGTACTAAAACTCCAGACGACCCATCATGTCCACCACCAGTACATATTGATTGTCCGGAAAAAGTAGGATCCACTCTTCGTGCTATAGAGAATGGAAAGTGTGTTTATGATCCAATAAAATGTCCGCAAGGTCAACAGTTAGTAAATAATAAATGCTCTCCATCTGGTCCTGATGAGGAGTGTGCTTTCAATCCTAGTCTACCTAAATGCAAAGCAACATGTGATGAAAATAACTTCTGCAAATGTCCTGAAGGCTTTGTAATGAACGAAGACGACAATTGCAGACCTGACAAACCATGTCCTAAAGGCTTTGAGGAACATAAAGACGATGAAACTGGCAAGTGTTTTAAGATAATATGTCCACGAGGCTCTCGTCTACAAGACAGATCTTGTGTTAGGGATATTACAGTTATAAAACATGTAACTACAGTTGAAACAGTAGTCAGGAACTTTGTTAGTAACAATCAGCCATCATCATACATGTTACTCCTAGATACTGCTCAGCTATGTCAAGTTGCAGGAGATACACAATGTGTAGCTAAACAAAACCAATTTGACACTTTGAATTTGATAACAAAGCTAGATTCAACAGGCAAAACCTGGAGTATAACAGGCCAGGTTGAAAATAGAGTGTCAAAGACTCAAAATAATATGCAGCTGATTGGATACTTTTATGATTCCAAAGGAAATAGTGTAGGTGGACCGTATAAGGGTACAGTTAATCCAACATCACTTAAAAGCTTGCAATTAGGTGCATTTAGTATGAAACCAAGTACATCTATTATTAAAGGGACACCATCATTTATCAGACTAGAATACCAGAGCACCGCCGCTGCGTCATGAATCTTTTAAGAACAAACAACCGAATAAGTTTTAGCGGTTCATCATATAGGCAGAGGTACTTCTGATTAGCTTAATATGTTTTCTATTAACTTGAAGAACTGTTATATTGATAGACTATCAGGAGTGGTATAATAATAAAAAAGAAGCATACTCTTCTCTTATGAGAGTTATTAGGCCCTTATTAGATCTACTTGTTACCAATGAAGGAATACACCATTTGCCCATACAAGCTAGGATAAAAGAATATGATAGTTTCATAGCTAAAAAACATCGGAAGGAAATTGACAATCCTGAAGATATTACTGACTTGCTTGGATTAAGGGTCATATGTTATATTCTGTCTGATGTTGAAAAAGTGAAAGAAATAGTAGAAAAATATTTTAAGGTTATAGGAAGAGCGGACGATAAAACACAAGATCTCGGAACCGATAGATTTGGATATAGATCCGTACATTACACAGTATCAATATCAGAAGCCCGTCACAATCTACCTGAATATGAGAGTTATAAAGATCTGAAGTTTGAAATACAAATAAGGACTATATTGGCTCATGCGTGGGCTGAAATAGAGCACGAAGAGTGGATCCTACTTTTTCCGGACAATCAATATGTACTGGTGGTGGACATGATGGGTCGTCTGGAGTTTTAGTACAATCTACTGGAGGACATG
>JGI24806J26614_1000881_pt1 | contig 10211 bp, 8 predicted proteins | sample Kansoi200umMDA_FD_26614 | JGI IMG/M metagenome (IMG submission 26614) | reverse complement strand
AAAGCAACACCTCATCAATGATCCAAACGGCGTGCAAGGTGCAATCCGGATTGCGAGGCCGTTCCCAAATCGTCATCATCCTGATTTTTTAAAGGTACAGGTGTTGAATAGTTTGTTTGGAGGATTTTTTGGTTCAAGGCTTATGACGAATATCCGTGAGGACAAAGGATACACCTATGGAATTCATAGTTATATTCAAAATCATATTCAGCAAACCGCGTGGCTGATAAGTACCGAGGCAGGTCGTGATGTTTGTGAAGCTGCTGTTAAAGAAGTATATCATGAGATGAAGATGCTTCGCGATGAGCTTGTGGATGAAGAAGAGTTATTGCTTGTTCGTAATTATATGATGGGTAGCATTCTCGGCGATCTCGATGGCCCCTTCCATATCATAGCAAGGTGGAAAAACATTATCCTAAATGATCTGGATGAAAAATATTTTTACGATTCTATCAATACCATTAAAACAATTACCGCAGAAGAACTAAGGCAATTGGCGCAGAAATATTTGCAGCCTGAAGAATTTTATGAATTAGTGGTGGTATAGTTATTGATTACCTTTGAGCAAAACAATTTAATGAGATTTCTTATCCGCATCATCGTCATTGCTGCCGTCTCGTTCGGCCTTGCACATGTTCTTAAAGGAATTCAAATTGATACTTTCTGGACAGCCGTTGTCTTTGCTGTTGTACTTGCTATTCTCAATATTTTTATAAAACCCCTCATCATTTTGCTTACGCTGCCGGTTACAATTCTCACACTTGGTTTATTTCTATTTATAGTTAATGCATTGGTAGTATTGCTTGCCAGCAAGTTTGTGCATGGCATAACGATTTCGAGTTTTGGTTGGGCGTTGTTATTTAGCCTGATACTTTCTTTTGTAACGTCAATTCTTGAGAGAGAGTTTCAAAGAGAGAGAAAACCTCTTTTGTAAAAACTTATGATGTGATACTTGCTCATTCTTCAAGTTAAATAAACCTATAAGGTTTTCAAAACCGTATAGGTTAAATAAACTCATATTCAGAGAGCGGCGTGACCATTTTTGCATGCGCGACCTTGAACTCTTTAATTCCACCAAACTTTTCAAAAACTTCGTCCCGTTTTATTCTTGTTTCTTTATTGGCGAGAAAAGCGTGCAGTGAAGTCCATTTCCAATCAAGCGGGTTTTTGCAAAAGCCATGATGAGTTGCGTTGAAATGAATGTAATTAATAAGGTTGCACAAATATTTCTCGTTTTGAATTTCTATTCTTTTCATATAATCATTAAAGAGTACTCCTTTTTGGTCGAAATATTTATTGTAAGATTTTGTATAACTATTACACAAATTGCTGAATCGCTCCATGAGGAAATCAGATATATCATGGCTTTGAGAGTTAAAAGGCATTTCTTTTACCTTTTCAAACTTAGTTATACAATCTTGAAATGATTTTATTCTTACGGAGAAGTGAAAATGGTTAGGCATAAGATTATAACTGAGTGTATCACAAATGCCATCGGTGTGGATGCCATATTTTTTCAGGAAAAAGCCAAAGTTGTCATCATTTCTAAAAAGCACTTCATCACCCACAGCATGATTGAAAAGGTGGTAGTGTTTGCCAGGTGCTAAACGTGTATAATACTTACTCATTCTTCAAGTTAAAAAACCTATAAGGTTTTCAAAACCTTATGGGTTTACCTTAGGTTTGCAACCATGAAATTCGATCGCAAGAATTTATCCAACGAACAGCTTACGCAGTTTTATCGTCAACTCTTATGGCCGAGAATGATTGAGGAAAAAATGCTGCTTTTGTTGCGGCAGGGAAAAATTTCAAAATGGTTTAGTGGAATCGGACAGGAAGCAATTGCTGTAGGTGCAACGCTTGCCCTGGAGGAAGATGAATGGATTATGCCGTTGCATCGCAACCTCGGCGTTTTTACTACCCGTGGTATGCTCCTTAACAAATTATTCATGCAATGGCAGGGCGTTAAAGAAGGATATAGTAAAGGAAGGGAAAGAAGTTTTCATTTTGGAAATAAAGAGCACTATATCTGCGGCATGATATCACATCTTGGGCCGCAGTTAGCCATTGCCGATGGTGTGGCGCTTGCCTATAAACTAAAAAAAGAAAATAAAGTTTCCATTGCATTCACAGGAGAAGGTGGAACAAGTGAAGGCGACTTTCATGAGGCATTAAATGTAGCCGCTGTTTGGGATTTGCCTGTCATTTTTTTAATTGAGAATAATGGATATGCATTAAGTACACCAACAAATGAACAATATCGTTGCATAACCTTAATAGATAAGGCCAAAGGTTACGGCATAGAAGGTGTTCAAATTGATGGCAATAATATTTTGACCATTTATGACACCGTCCAAGGTGTTCGTGATTATTGCATCGAAAATCAAAAACCATATCTAATCGAATGTCTCACATTTCGTATGCGTGGGCATGAGGAGGCCAGCGGGACAAAATATATTCCGCAAAAACTTTTTGAAATCTGGGAGTTAAAAGACCCTGTAAAAAATTATGAAGACTATTTAAAATATACAGGTGTATTGAATGAAGAGGGAGTAGCAGGCATACGGAATGAATTCAAAGAAAAAATTGAAGACGAATTGAGATTAGGTTTTGCCGCAAAACAAATAGAACCGGATACCGAAGAAGAACTGGGCGATATTTATGCCAACGCGCAAAATGACCGCAAGGTGGCAGTCCTCGATAACTCAAAACCCACTCATCATTCGCTACGCACCACTCACAATTTACGTCTTATTGATGCCATTAAAGAAGGGCTTCATCAGTCAATGCAACAGCATTCCCGTCTTATTCTTATGGGACAGGATATTGCTGAATACGGAGGAGCATTCAAAATTACAGAGGGGTTTGTGCAGGATTTCGGAAAAGAAAGAGTGAGAAATACTCCTCTCTGCGAAAGTGCGATTCTTGGCGCCGCACTCGGATTAAATCTGGAGGGTTTCAAAAGCATGGTGGAAATGCAGTTTGCTGATTTTGTGACCATGGGCTTTAATCAAATCATAAATAGCCTGGCAAAAATTTATTACCGATGGGGACAAAATGCGGATGTAGTGATTCGCATGCCAACAGGCGGCGGTGTTGGTGCCGGTCCTTTTCATTCGCAAAGCAATGAAGCGTGGTTTATTCACACTCCCGGCTTAAAAGTTGTTTATCCTTCAGCGCCAATAGATGCAAAGGGATTATTGATTGCAGCTATCAATGATCCAAATCCCGTCATGTATTTTGAGCATAAAGCTTTATACCGGAGCATCAGCGGCCCCGTACCGGAAGACTATTATGAAATTGAGATCGGCAAAGCAAGACATGTAAGACAAGGTGATGAAATTGGAATTATCACATATGGAGCAGGCGTTCATTGGGCTGAAGATTTCGCGGCCGGTCACCCTGAAATTTCGATTGATATTCTTGATCTCCGCACATTACTGCCTCTCGATTATTTTTCCATTCGCGAGGCTGTGCAAAGAACGGGCAGAATTTTAATTCTTCATGAAGACACATTGATAGGTGGCATAGGCGGAGAAATTGCGGCCTGGATTAGTGAACATTGCTTTGAATTACTCGATGCCCCGGTGATGCGTTGCGCATCACTAGATACACCCATCCCATTTTCCATCGAGTTGGAAAATAACTTCCTTGCCACAGCAAGATTGGATGAAATGATTCAGAAACTTATTAACTATTAGCTTGTTTTCTTTAGAGGATGGATTATCGGGAAGTTTCAGCCGCTAAATCTCCGCCTCAGGCCGAGACTTTTGCTGCGGTGCATAATCAACTCAATCGATAACTTCACCGTCAGAACTGATATCACAATTTATGGCAACAAACATGCATTTTGGGGCGACAAAACAAACCTTTCAATACGCTGAATTATTACGAAAAAACAAATTGACGGTGGTATTCATTTAACTTCAGAAAATAAAGAGTATGATATTAGTAGGGGCATTACGCTAAACGAATTCGGCATACAAATAATCCGATTCACGAACGACGAGGTGATAAATGAAATTGATAAAGTAACCGAACAAATAAAAGGAAAAATTGAAGAATTGAAGCTGAAACAAGTTCTTAAGTCCAATCAAAATCCTGTAGCTGGGTAAGTCCCCTTCAGGGGATTTAGGGGCTGTTCCATTTGAGCTTGAAAATAATTTTTTAGCCACAGCATGATTGGATGAAACTGTGGAAAGACTTTTGAATTACTGATAAGAAAAACGTTATATTCAGGAATCGAATTTCCACCCATGACCTTATCGGACCAAGCTTTCATTGTCTTCAACCAATTCAAAATCCGCATTCTCAAAACGGGCAAACAAACGAATGGCGTATATGATTTACTAGAGTATGTAGTTTTTCCAAAAGCAAGAACTGCCGTACGCCATTACCACAAAGATTTTTCAGAAAGATACACCGTTATTAACGGCATGATGATCCTGGAAATCGGAAGAGATTATAAGTTACTCACTTCAGGTGAATCGGTTATCGTGGAGCCTGGTCAGGTTCATACATTTTTTAATCATACAAGTGATGATGTTCGGTTTACCACCGAGATCAGGCCTTCTTCTGAATTATTTATCAAAGCGCTTATCATCAGGCAAGGCTTGGTAAAGGATGGATTGTGTAACAAAAAAGGACTTCCTAAGAAATTGTCTCATCTTACAGTTCTTATCAACTTAAGCCAAACATATCCTACAGGTTTTAGAGGTTTGGTGCAAAAACTCTTTATGTGGCAGGCCGAACAACCAAAAATGAAAAAACTGGAAAAAGAATTGATAAAAAAATATTACGAACCCTATGTTTGAACTTTTTTCGAAGAAGATATTATTCCAAAAGATAATCCTATCTAATGAAAATTTTCGTTTGCCGGCTTCACTGGTTTCTTTGTTAAATTTACATTCTTTGTGTTATGCGTCAGCTTGCAGCCATATTATTTGCCGATATGACCGGTTATACTGCTCTCATGCAGGAGAATGAGCAACTCGCTCGTCTCAAGCGTAAACGGCTAAAAGAAGTATTGGATACAACCGTAGCAAAATTCAATGGAAAAACATTGCAATACTATGGCGACGGATCCCTTAATATTTTCAGTAGCGCCATCGATGGTGTCGGTTGCGCCATAGAACTTCAGCGGCAATTACAACAAGATCCAAGAGTGGATTTACGAATCGGGATTCATACCGGGGATGTTATTGTGGAAGAAGAAGCTATTTATGGCGATGGAGTAAATCTTGCATCACGAATTGAATCACTCGCCGTGCCCGGCGGCATTTTTATTTCAGAAAAAGTATTTGATGAAATCAAAAACCAGGAGAACATTCGAACAACCGAGCTTGGATATTTTGAATTAAAAAATGTAAAGCAACCTGTTCGGGTTTTTGCAATTTCAAACAGTGGTATTGCGGTTCCCTCAAGAAATGAGTTAAGAGGAAAAACAAAGGAACCTTCTAACAGGCTTGCTGTTCTTCCATTTGTAAATATGAGTGCCGATCCTGAAAATGAATATTTCAGTGATGGCATCACTGAAGAATTATTGAATGCGTTGACAAAAGTCGATGGGCTGCAAGTAACATCGCGTACTTCCGCATTTGCCTTTAAGGGTAAGCACGATGACATCCGTGACATTGCCATTAAACTAAATGTAGATAAAGTGTTGGAGGGAAGCGTTCGCAAAGCGGGTACTCGCGTTCGCATCACAGCGCAGTTGATCAATGCGGCAGATGGTTATCATATCTGGAGCGAAAATTATGATCGCAATCTTACAGACATTTTCGAAGTACAGGATGAAATCAGCAGTATCATTGCCAATAAGCTGCGTGAAAACTTAACAACTGCACAACAAAAAGAGCAATTGGTTAAGATACCTACCAAAAATGTAGAGGCGTATACACTATATCTTAAAGGTCTTCATTACCGAAATAATCTTACACCCGCTGATGCGCACAGGGCAATTGAATGTTTTGAGCAGGCAATTACTCTTGAACCGGGATATGCACAGGCATACGCAATGACAGCCGCTGCACATACCTATTTGGGTGCCATGGGGCAAGTGGACCCTCGCAAAGCCTTTGAAATTGCTCATAAGTGTGCTGATAAAGCATTGGAGATTGACAATACAATAGCTGAGGGTCATACTGCAAAGGCAAGTGCCTGGTTGTTTTATGAAGGGAAATGGAAAGATGCTTACGATGCTTTACAAGAAGCAATTCGATTGAATCCCGGTTTAACAGAGGTCTACCAGTTGCTCGCATTTTATTATATCATCACGAGGCAGCGGGAACAGGCATTGAAAACGATGGAAGAGGCGATAAAGATTGATCCTCTGTCCCCAACAGTTAATTATTACCTGGGCCAAATGTATGTTTTCAATGAAAACTATGACGACGCTATTCGCCAGGCAGATAAATTAATTGAGATGAATCCTCAAATGCGCACTGCTATCGAAATGAAAGCCTGGGCAACCGGTATGCGGGGTGATTGGGAGAAGGCCCGGAAGCTTTTCGAAGAGGTATACCGACTCACCAATCACCCACTAAAAGGGCTATCGGGTTTGGGAGTCGCTTACGCATACCTGGGGTTGGAAGAAGAAGCAAAGGAGTGCATTCGCAAAATACAACAGCGGCAGGTTGATGAGCCTGATGCCGTTCTCGATGGCGATCTCTTTGGTATTTGGTATGCACTCGGTGACCTGGATAAAGCGTTTTATTATCTCAAACAAGGATTTGAAAGAAGAATGGCTGGGATAAATTATTGGCTCGAATTCCCCGCCTTTAAAAAAATAAAAGAAGACCCCCGATACGCAGAACTGAAAAAGAAAGCTGAATTGCAGTCGGCTTAAATCAAACTTCGGATATTTACCATACCCATCATGAGCAACCAATCACTAACGTCACCTTCAGTGACTCCTATAGGCCAGGGTGAAAGAATTGTTATTCTCGACAGCCTTCGCGGTATTGCCGTGCTTGGCATTCTGCTCATGAATATTCCAGGCTTTGGGTTGCCACACCCTGCTATTTTTGATTATTCGTTAAACGAGCAAAGCAACATCAATTATTTTTTCTGGTATGTCTTTGGACCGGGAGTTTTTGAGGGAAGCCAGCGAGCGATATTTTCTATGCTCTTTGGCGCAGGCACTATTATTTTTGTTACGCGACTTGAGAGACGATCAACAGGATTACTCCCAGCCGAACTTTTTTTGCGCCGCCAGCTTTGGTTATTGGTGTTTGGCTTATTCAATGCCTATGTATTGCTTTGGTTCTGGGACATTCTTTATGCCTACGCCATTTGTGGTATCATCCTTTTTGCTTTCAGAAGAGTGAGGCCAAAATACCTGTTGATTGCGTCAGGTATATGCCTTTTGTTAATGACAGCAAGGGAAAACAGGGATTTATATAAAGAAAAATCTGTTATCACACGAGGAGAAAAAATTGCTGCCATTGACACAACAAAAGTAAAACTCGATGATAGACAAAAAGGGCAATTAACAGCGTTTGAAGAAATTAAAGAACGATCAAAACCCGAATCAAAAAAGAAAAACTTTGAAAAAGATCTGCGGGCGGTGCGAGGCAGCTATGGAGATATATATGAATCCCGAAGCAATCGGGCGGAGCGCGGAGAAACAAAGGCAATGTTTCGCTTTTTGACCTGGGATATTTTGCTGTTTATGTTTCTTGGCATGGCGTTTTTCAAGATGAGAATTTTGCAGGGTGAAGCCAGAACACGAGTTTATGCGTGGATGGCTATCATCGGGCTGGCGATAGGTTTGCCTTTGTCTTATTTATTTGTGATAAATGACGTCAATCATAATTTCAACTGGTTTGAGATTACCAAAACAAAGTGGTTTGAATTTTATGAACTGCAACGCCTTGTTCATTCCATTGGGATATTCGGGTTGATAATGCTGTTGTATAAATCGGGATGGTTTGGATGGTTGTTTGCATTGATGCGACCCGTGGGACAAATGGCTTTCACTAATTATCTTATGCAATCACTGATCTGCGGCTTTTTCTTTTATGGCATTGGTCTTGGATATTTCGGTAAGCTTCAATTGTACCAGTTATATTATGTAGTGGCAGCGGTATGGATTATTGAAATCATCTGGAGCCATATCTGGCTAAAATATTATCGCTTTGGACCCCTGGAATGGTTATGGCGAAGCCTGACCTATTGGAAAAAACAACCTATGAAGAAGAAAGCAGAACAGCCTGTCGAAAACCAGGGCTTGGCAAAAGTTCCGATACTTCAGGATTAATGTTTAACTTCCAGTAACAAATTCTTCCCTAAGAACCAGGTTATTCAATCTTCTGAAGACGCCACTATTTTTTAACTACTAAAAATTTTTTTTATGGAAGAAATGATTGTCGAAAAAGATATGCTTTCTATTTCTAAAAAGAATGTAGAAGCTTTTCTTGAAACACACGATGTAAAATATGTAGCCGAAGACGCGGTATACAAACATTTAGGTACGGGCGATGAATATAACGGCCGTGAGGCAATTGGAGCCATGCTGAATTACATGTATCATGTAGCATTTGATGCACATGCAGAAGTAACAAATAAGATCATTACGGAAAACAAAGCGATGTTCGAGGGCAAATTCATTGGCCGTCATATCGGTGAATTTGCCGGCATACCGCCAACGAATAAGGAGATAAATGTTCCTATTTGTGTTTCCTATGACCTCGAAGATGGATTGATAAAAAAAGGAAGGATTTATTTTCTGGGTGATGTACTGATGAAACAATTAGCAGAATAATCAATCTGGACCGGATTTTTTTTTACGACTCAACATTAGTTGGGTCTTTTTTATTTTGACTATTTGTCTTTGATCTCTCAGTAAAGGCCAACTTTTCCATTTACAGATTCAAAAATCTTCTTACTGTCAAAGCCAGCTCCTTTTTTAAATACTATTTCCGTATTCCGAATGGCTTTTATATTCTTTTCCAGGTCGCCATTTAAAATCACTAAATCGGCCTGCTTACCTTTTTCAATGCTTCCTATTTCTTTTTCTCTGCCGAGATAAATGGCACCGTTCATTGTGGCGATTTTAATGGCTTGTACCGGCGAAAACCCTGCCTCCACTAATAATTCAATTTCACGCCTGCTTCCATAACCAGCTAATGTTCTTCCTGCCCGGTGGGATCGGTGCCGGCTAACAACAGTCCGCCAGCATCATAAAATTGTTTCTCCCAGGCCATATTTTTTTTGAACCTGATCACTCCGGCAGAATCTTTATTCTGTGCATTTTTCCAGCGAGTAACAACCATAGTTCTAACCTCGGTGAGTAAAACGCTGGTATCGCCACCCAAAATAATTTCTCTGTCGGTAAATGGCTCAAATACCGGCAGCGTTGAGGTGATAGCAACTTTCTTTTGCACCAAAAAGTTAATCAGGCTTTTCATTTGTTCACTGTTTTCCGGCAGGGTTAGTAAGGCCTGCGAATAGAGCGTAGAAAACTGCCCGGTCTTTTTTGTGCTATCAAAATCTGAGCTGGCCAGAAACCCGTGTTCCAGGTTATCGATTCCTAATTCAGCTGCTTCACGATAAGTAAGCGTATTCAAATGGCCCGTGACTTTCAAGCCTCTTTTATGTGCTTCCCGAACGACGGCGCGGAGATCTTCTGGTAGCGCATGCATGTACATCTTGAAAGATGTGCAACCTTTGTCAGCCCAGAAATTGACTGAGGCTGCGGCTTCAGCTGAGTCCTTGATCGTGTTAAGTGCTGGAATATCAAACCCGGGTCGCTCAATGTAAGGAGCGGTAACGTCCATGTCAAGCCCTATTAATTTGCCTTCACCAATCATTCGCTTGATGCCGAGATCAGTTTGCGGCTCAATGCTTCGGTGCGAATAGTTGTGGCTCCGCCGGCAAGATACATTTTAGCAAATGATGTAGCCATTTGCGAAACATTGAAATAGCTTTCCAAAAACATGGTGTAATACAAATGTTCATGCACCATAACTAGTCCTGGAATAACTGTTTTACCGGTACAATCAATGGTTTTTATTGAAGAAGGAAGTTTGATATTGCCTGAATTACCGACATTTTCAATTCGTCCATTCATTACGATGATAGTTTGCTCTGATTTTGCAGGCCCACCTGTGCCATAAATTGTGATATCAGTTCTGACGGTGAAGTTATCGATTGAGTTGATTATGCACCGCAGCAAAAGTCTCGGCCTGAGGCGGAGATTTAGCGGCTGA
>JGI24806J26614_1000880_pt1 | contig 10213 bp, 4 predicted proteins | sample Kansoi200umMDA_FD_26614 | JGI IMG/M metagenome (IMG submission 26614) | reverse complement strand
CTCCATGATCAACAGTTTGGTTGGAAACAGAATTTACAGTCGGCGTTTGAGGTGCCGTATTAATGACAACAGGATTACCGCTATAATTGGTTATGCATGTTGGTGAACTTTGTAGACGGGCTGCAACATTATAGTTTCCTGAAGCAAGCAGGCTGAATGAATTTGAAATTTGCCATGTAGTTCCATTTACACTGTATTCAAGCGTTCCTGATCCAGTTGCATTAATAACAATAGACCCTGTAGAAACCGAACAAGTAGGTTGTGTAACTGTAGGTGCATTTACTGTTGGTGCAGACGGAACAGGATTAATTGTAACTGGATTTCCACTGTATGCAGTAACACAAGTTGGACTGCTCTGCAAACGTGCAGAAATTGTATAATTACCTGGTGCCAGCCCACTAAATGTATTGGACAGCTGCCATGTAGTTCCATTTACACTGTATTCACGCGTTCCGCTTCCGCTTGCATTAACAACGATCGTTCCTGTTGGAACAGCACAAGTCGGTTGAGTGATTGTTGGCGCACTTACTGTTGGAGCAGCAGGAACAGCGTTTATCACAACCGGGTTACTTGCATAGGTAGTATTGCAGGTAGGGTTGGCCTGGAGTCGCACGACAATATTGTAGTTGCCCGGCGCTAACCCGCCAAATGTGCTTGAAATTTGCCAGTTGCTTCCTCCATTCACACTGTATTCAAGTGTTCCGGATCCCGAAGCATTCACTACAATAGTTCCAGTTGGAACGGCGCATGTCGGTTGCGTTACAGTTGGAGCATTCACCGTAGGATTAGGTGGAACAGAATTGATCACAACAGGATTGCCGCTGTATGTAGTACTGCATGAAGGAGTGGCTTGCAGGCGCACTACAATATTGTAATTGCCTGGTGCCAATCCGCTGAAAGTATTTGAAGCTTGCCAGTTACCTCCTCCATTCACACTGTATTCAAGTGTTCCGGAACCCGAAGCATTCACAACAATAGTTCCGGTTGGTACCGCGCATGAAGGTTGCGTAACCGTTGGCGCGCTAACAGTGGGCGGGCTGGGAGCAGATATCACAACAGGGTTACCGCTATATGTAGCAGAACAAGTTGGATCAGCCTGGAACCTTACTACAATATTGTAATTGCCGGGTGCCAATCCGCTGAATGAATTTGATGCTTGCCAATTGCCANCACCATTCACACTGTATTCAAACGTTCCCCCGCTGGCATTTACTACGATGGTACCTGTATTAACTGCACAGGTTGGTTGAGTAACAGTGGGTGCAGTAACAGTTGGTGGAGTACAAGAACAAGCCAATGCAGAAGTAATGATGAGTGAAAATCTTCTCAGGTTTCCAACGTCAACGGCACCGCGGTCACTTACATTCAACACCCAGTTGCCATTTGCACTTTGTCCATCAAACACAGAGAAAGGACTTTCCGGAGACCAATTGCCTGTGAATGCTCCACCAGTTCCAAGACCAGCAACAGAAGGAAATCCTCCATCATCATCAAAGAGCATTGAACAGATATTGTGGCCTGCACCACCCCTCATATTCATAAAAATCACAGAAGTTCCTAAAGGAGAAGTGAGCTTAAATTGGAGATCACCGATGTATGTATGATCCAGAGCAACATCAGTATTGGGAACTGTAGTATTGCAGACTCCACCGGATAAAAGGTCAAACCTGAAATTAAGATCGGAGATCGTACCTCCTCCGCTAACAGGCAATATGATATCTACACCGGCGGCAACATTATCAGGAATAGCAACGGCAGGTCCCGTATAACTTGTAGTTGCGGTAGATGGATTTTGTGGATTTATCACAACTGGGTTACCACTATAACTAACAACGCAGGACGGATTAGATTGAAGCCGCGTAGTAATATTATAACTACCTGGAGCAAGACCAGTAAATGTATTTGATACCTGGTAAGCGCCGCCATTCAAACTATATTCAATCGTTCCTCCACCTGTGGCATTTACAACAATGGTTCCTGTAGAAGGCGTTGGACAAGCAGGTTGAGTTACTGTCGGGGCGTTTACTGTTGGAGCAGGACTTACTGTAACTGTAACAGATCCGGGTGTAGCAGTACATGCACCTGCAGAGGGCGTAACAGTGTAGGTTCTTGTGCTGGAAGCTTTGCAATAAACTGAATTAACTGCCGTGCCTGTATATGCAACAGTCGCTGCGGCATTCGTATAGAGTTCTGTTGTAGGTGACCATGTTCCTGTACCTCCAACGGGACCACCACCACCACCATAGGCAATAGTCAATTGTTGAATACTGCCAGCGCAAATTGTTGGAGCACCAGGTGTAATTACAGGATTGGAAACAACAACCAGGAGCGAAGGAGTAGAGTATGCATGATCAACACATCCATTTGAAAAATTATCCCGATAATAATATCCGTTTTGTGTCATTGTCGCTCCCGTGATGGTAAGAGTACCCGTTGTGGCTCCTGAATAAATTCCACCATTCGTAACATTAGAAAAAGTGCTACCCCCATTTGTACTTACTTCCCACTGGTGAGTAATGACACCATTTTGAGCTGAGGCGGTGAAACTAGTGTTACCATTCACACAAATTACTGCTGATAAAACCGGGTTGGTCAGTACTTGTGGCGCTGTGCAAGAGCCGATCTTGAATGAAGCCACGCGAGTAGCCCATGAATTTGCCCCATTACCATACATGGCTGTTCCCCAAAATAAGGAATCATTAACCACGTCTGCCGCGATATCATTGTAATCGCCCCAGCGATTGCTGAATGTGCCATATGCCGTGCCGGCACGAACCAACACATCAGCAATAGTTAGTGTATTGGCTGCATCTGTCGAATGTCTTCCTGCAAAATAAATAGAAGCAAAACTTGAAGAGCTGCTGTGATTATAAAGAAGCGCGATCTGGCCCTGGCCATTGATACCGATTGAACCCATCCATCGGCTCGAGGCGTCAGGAGAAAAAGTGGATTGCTGGTTTATACTCCATGCACCCGAAGTTCTTCTTAACTCATACCAGCGCAACCCCGCTTTTGTAGGGGTTGAAGGATAATTCGCATCGACAGTATAATTAAAAACAAGGGCTTCATGTGTGCCGAACTTCCGGAAATAAATACGGTTCATGATACGATCGCTCAACGCATCATAATTTGAGCCTGCAGTGCCAGAAGGCACACAATTTCTCGAGCCATTACATACTTCAGATTTGAAAGCAGCAACAGCAAGGCCCTGCACAAATGATAAAACAGTGCTTGCAGGTGTGGTAAAATTGGGTTGAAGTGAAAGGATGCTGACACTGTCAACATCTCCCGCTATATTGGGAGTAAAATTGTCATCACTATAGTAAACGAAGAGTCCTGGTGAACCTGCAGTGGGAGGAGTGGGTCCGCTGATACTAACTGGTGCAATGGAACCGTATCTGCCGTCCGCATCATTCAAACGAAAACGCTGCATTTCTGCGGTTGCATCACCCGCGATCATTTTTGATTTGTTGAAAGCATATATTGATGAACCGAGGTAAGCGGTAGCCGAAGTATTGAAATCATTAGAAGTGGCGTAAAGTACATTTGGCCATATGCCCCAATGGGGATAATCAACAAAGAAAGTATTGTCTATATACTGGTAAACATACCAGCCGCCTGTCGGATCGTTTGTTTGCGATACGGCAATGATCAAAGTATTGATAAAGCCAGTGCTTGAAGGAACCTTGCCGAATTCAGTGATCATATACCTGTCAGCAAATTGATCATAAAGAGTGACGGGATCACCATTACCCGAATAAACATTGCCAGTAAGCTGATCCATGTACACTTGGGCCACCACCTGGATACCGTTGCGGTTCCAGATGCGTACGTATCCTCCCGATGATCCATTGATCATTTGAATGACGTGATTAGAGCCTACGGTGGAAGTAGGGTCAGCAGGCGCAACATTCGTATACCCCATTCCATCAAAATTCAGAATCGCGCTACCGCCAATTGGAGGATCGGGATAATTGGGATTATTGCTGTTCGGAACATTGCTTGATACAAAACTTCTTTGCACCACAGGATCGGGAATTGCTGGGGCAGACCAGTCGCGATGATGCCTTTTTTCCATGGCCTCTTCGATTGCTTCATCGTCGGCTTCCTTGCGTTTATGTTCCGGCATCTCTTCCGGCTTGTAGGGAGGAAGGTCCTTCAGAGAGGGTACCACTTTTATCAGATGTCCCACAGTAACAATGGGATTTCTCGCCATTACCTGGGCGCTGCCATCCTTTTTGAATACCAGGAGGAAAAGGGCAATAAAGATGCATGCCCGCAACAAAGTCGATATTCTCTTCATAAATCGGTAGCTTAGAAATAATCAATAAAATAGCGGCTTTTCAGGGGGGAAGGAAAGAGAGGTTCGTGATAAAGTTCGGTCTTTTTTTTGTTTAATAAATGCCATGGGACTCACTACTTACAAGAAAAAGCGTCAATTCACAAAAACACCTGAACCAAAAGGCGGTAGGCCAACCGGCAAGGAACTTCATTTCGTGATACAAAAACATGATGCTTCCCATCTTCATTATGATTTCAGGCTGGAAATGGAAGGTGTATTAAAGAGTTGGGCCGTTCCAAAGGGACCTTCTACTGATCCATCTGTTAAGCGACTTGCAATGATGGTTGAAGATCATCCTTTTGACTACAAAGATTTCGAAGGAATAATTCCGAAAGGCCAATATGGTGGCGGAACCGTAATAGTGTGGGACGAGGGAACCTATGAGCTTGCAGAAGGTGAATTCAGCAACCGAAAGGAAATGGAAAAACAATTACTGCGACAACTGAACAAGGGCAAACTCGTTATCAACCTTCATGGCCATAAACTCAAAGGAGAATTTCATATGGTTCGCTCTTCTTACCAGGGGAACCGAAGTTGGTTGCTGATGAAAGGAAAGGATAAATACGCAAAACCAACAGACATACTCAAGAAAGATAAATCAGTCATATCGGGAAAGACGATCAAACAAATGGAAGGGACGCCGGCTGGCGTATGGAATTCAAACAAAGAAGAAAAGAAAACGAAAATAGCTGCAAGAAGAAAGGGAAAGGCCCTTCAAAAAAAAAATCCGCCCGGTAAGAAAAGCCCGCGTCCGCAAAACCTGAAACCAATGCTTGCCACGCTGGTGGATGGTCCTCCGAAAGAAGTAGGCTGGATTTATGAGATCAAGTGGGATGGTTACCGCGCATTGGCCTATTGCAATAAGGAAAAAGTTGAATTGCGATCGAGGAATGACCTTGATTTCAAAGGAAAATTCTATCCCGTTGCAGATGCATTGAAAAAACTTTCAATAAATGCAGTTCTCGATGGAGAGATCGTAGTCCTGAAAGAAGAAGGTCATTCAGATTTTGGCAGTCTTCAAAACTGGCGAAGCGAGGATGATGGCCAACTTTATTATTATGTATTTGATGTACTGTGGGCTGATGGTCATTCGCTGCTTGATCTTCCACTGATGGAAAGAAAGACATTCCTGGAATCGATCATTACAGGGAAAGAAACCATTCGATTGAGTGAAGTGTTTGAAACGGATGGCGAAGAGTTTTTAGAAGCAGCAAGAAAACTGAAGCTTGAAGGTATCATTGGTAAGAAGAAGGAATCATTGTATTCCCCGGGGTATCGTACCAAAGAATGGATAAAAGTCAAGATCGGTAACAGGCAGGAAGTTGTCATCGGTGGATTCACAAAAAATGAAGGAACTCCTCGTGATTTCAGTGCGCTATTGGTGGGATTATACAAAAATGGGAAACTGCGTTATGCTGGAAAAGTTGGAACGGGCTGGTCAGCAAAAACGCAGAAAGAAATGATGAAAAAATTCAGGCCCCTGATCTCGAAGAACAATCCTTTTGAAACCCTGCCTGATGTCAATAAGCGTACTCGCTTCCGGCCCAATCCGCCAAACGCGAAAGCTATATGGTTAAAACCAAAACTGGTATGTGAAGTTTCTTATACGGAAATGACAAGAGACGGTATCATGCGACATCCTTCATTTGAAGGAATGAGAATCGATAAAAAAGCTAAGGAAGTTGTGGAGGAATAATAATTTCCCTTATCTTTGCAGCGGAAAATGATTGTAAGAAGGGAACGGAGTCGTTCCCTTCTTCTTTTATCCGGCAAGGAGCAAGCATGGAGCCAATAATCGAGGAATTAGAAAAAAAGGTCAATGACCTGGTAGCCAGTGAAGAAGCTTTGTTTTTAGTTGAGATCCGAATCAAGCCAACCAATAATATTAAAGTATTTGTTGATGGAGATAAAGGCGTAAGTATCGACCAGCTTACGCAATTGAACCGCCGGCTTTACAGGCACATCGAAGAAGAGAATATGTTTCCCAATGGTGATTTTTCTCTTGAGATATCCTCGCCCGGACTTGATGAACCTTTGAAATTATTTCGCCAGTACCAGAAGAACATTGGCAGGTATGTAGAAGTGTTAACGAAAGAAGGGCTCAAAGTGGAAGGCAAACTCACCAGCGCGAATGAAGAGCAGGTGATGCTGGAGGAAACCATCGGGAAAGGAAAGAAAACAGAATTAAGACAACACAATATTCCGTTTGAAAAAATTAAATCAACAAAAGTTCAAATTAAATTTTAACGAAGCAGTTAAAGGCAAAAGTTATGTCCAGTATTAACCTGATGGAGGCATTCAGGGATTTTAAAGATGCCGAAAATATTGACCGACCCACTATGATGAAAGTGGTGGAAGACGTGTTCAAGACCTTGCTCCGAAAAAAATTCGGCAGCGACGAAAGCTTTGACGTTATTGTAAACGCGGAAAAAGGTGACCTGGAGATAATCCGTCGCCGCATGATCGTGGAAGACGGCCAGGTGGAAGACGCCCTTTCGCAGGTTGCTTATTCAGACGCGATCAAGATCGAGCCCGACTTCGAAGTAGGTGAAGAACTTTACGAGGAGATCGACCTTCTTGATTTTGGCCGCCGCGCGATCCTTGCCGCAAAGCAAACCCTTGCCAGCCGCATCAGCGACCTGAAGAAAAACGCGCTTGCTAAAAAATATGAAGATCGTATTGGCGAGATCGTAAGCGCTGAAGTTTACCAGGTTTGGAAAAAAGAGATTCTCCTGCTGGATGAAGAAGGAAATGAATTGATCCTTCCCAAGAGCGAACAGATCCCTCAGGATTATTTTAAGAAAGGTGAATCGATCCGCGCGGTCGTGAAGAAAGTGGACATGAAGAATAACAGTCCCGTCATCATTCTTTCCCGCACCTCCCCTGATTTCCTTGCTAAATTGCTGGAGATCGAAGTGCCCGAGATCTTTGATGGTCTTATCGTGATAAAGAAAATTGTACGCGATCCGGGAGAAAGAGCTAAAGTTGCGGTCGAATCTTACGACGATCGCATTGATCCCGTCGGCGCATGCGTGGGAATGAAGGGAAGCCGTATCCATGGTATTGTTCGCGAATTGAAAAATGAGAACATAGATGTCATCAACTGGACCAATAATGTCCAGTTATTGATCCAGCGATCGCTTACACCGTCGAAGATCACGAGCATGGAACTCGATAATGATAACAAACACGCCAATGTTTACCTCAAGCCCGACCAGGTCTCTCTTGCGATCGGTCGTCGCGGTGTAAACATCAAACTGGCGTGTGAGCTTACCGGATACGAACTGGATGTTTACCGCGATAACGAAGGAGAAGAAGAAGGATTTGATATCGACCTTGATGAATTCAGCGATGAGATCGATACTTGGGTGATCGATGAACTTAAGCGTGTGGGTTGCGATACTGCCAGGAGCGTACTGGACCTTACCGCAGAAGAACTCGAAAGAAGAACGGACCTTGAAAAAGAAACGATCGCTGAAGTAAGGAAAGTATTGAAAGAAGAATTTGAAAAGGAATAATAAAAACGAATGCCTGAATTAAAACTTCCGAGATTATTAGCAGCAGCCAAGGAATTCAACATTGGACAGGACACGCTCATAGCTTTCCTGATCGGGAAAGGTTTTCCAAAAGACGAACTTAAGGCGACATCGAAATTGACGGAAGAGATGTACCGCTCCCTTCAATTGGAATTCCAGGGTGATAAGGCAGCTAAAATGAAAAGTGATCAGCTGGAATTGCCCAAAGGTGCGGCCGCTGAAGTGAAGAAGAAAAAAGAAGAAGAGGAAATAATATTCAAAAAGGAAGAAAAGCCAGCGCGTGCTGTTAAGAAAGAGGAAGAACCCAAAGTGGTGGAAGCACCTCCGTTGATCGCGAAGGCAAAAGTGGTAAAAGAAGAACCGAAGGAAGAAATTATTAAGGCTGAGGCTCCCGGTATCGAGGGGCCGAAAGTGGTAAAGAAGATCGACCTCTCCGCGATCGATTCATCGACACGTCCGAAAAAAGCTGCGAAGGCAAAGAAAGAAGAACCAGCCACTGAAGAAACAGCGGAAAAAACTACAGCTAAAAAAGGCAGGAAGAAAAAAACGGAAGAGCCCGTAGAAGAAGTAGTGGCGAAAGAAACCGTAGCACCGGTTCCAGAAGAAGAAGGGCAACCTCCAGTAATTGAAAATATCGAAGTAGAGAAGCTGACAGGACCAAAGATCCTGGGTAAGATCGAATTACCAGTGATCACTGATACGCGCCCTGTAAAGGATGAAAAGAAAAAGCGCAAGCGTATCCCGATCGAGAAGAAAGAAGTTAAGCGCGAGATCTTCATTAATAAAGATGTTGATAAGAAGCCCGGCTTTGGTCGCGACCAGGGACGTGGGCGAATGGGAGGAAGAAGAGACCATCGCGGCGGCGGCGCTGGACGCAAGGAAGACAAACTCATCGACGAAAAAGAGATACAGGAAAAGATCAGGGAAACACAGGCAAAACTTGCCGGTGCAAGTGGAAGAGGAAAGAGCATGAAAGCGAAACTGCGCCGGGAAAAAAGACAGGAAGCGGCGGAAGCGCAGGGAGGAGTAGTTGATGACAACAAATTGCAGGTAACAGAATTCATCAGCGTAAGCGAGCTCGCAAACCTGATGGATGTAAGTTTCGCCGAAGTGATCAGCAAGTGTATGAGCCTGGGCATAATGGTTTCCATCAACCAGCGTCTCGATGCAGAGGTAATTGAACTCGTGGCGAGTGAATTCGGATTCAATGTAGAGTTCATCAACATGGAGAAGCAGATGGAAATGGAGGAAGATGAAGACGATGATGATGATGAAGATCTGAAACCGCGCTCCCCGATCGTTACGATCATGGGTCACGTTGACCATGGTAAAACTTCATTGCTCGACTATATCCGCAGCGCAAACGTGGTGGCGGGTGAAGCGGGAGGAATAACACAGCACATCGGCGCCTACCAGGTTGAATTACCCAATGGTAAAGAAATTACTTTCTTAGATACACCGGGACACGAAGCGTTTACCGCCATGCGTGCTCGTGGTGCCAAGGTTACCGACATTGCGGTGATCGTTGTTGCGGCCGATGATGCGGTAATGCCACAAACACGTGAAGCCATTAGTCACGCGCAGGCAGCCGGGGTGCCTATGATATTTGCGGTGAATAAGATCGATAAAGACGGAGCCAATCCTCAAAAGATATATGAACAGCTTTCACAGATGAATATTTTGGTGGAAGAATGGGGAGGTAAATTCCAGAACCAGGAATTATCAGCGAAAAAGGGATTAAATGTTGACAAGCTTCTCGAAAAAATTCTGCTCGAAGCGGAAATTCTCGATTTGAAAGCAAACCCCGATCGCGAAGCTACCGGTACCATCATTGAAGCATCACTCGATAAAGGTCGTGGTTTCGTGGCCACCTTACTTGTAGAAAATGGAACGCTTAACCAGGGAGACCTGATCGTGAGCGGACAGTATTATGGAAGAGTGAAAGCGATGTTCAATGAACGAAATAAGAAAGAAGATAATGCGGGTCCTTCGGCACCGGCAGTGATACTGGGATTGAATGGTGCGCCGCAGGCGGGTGAGAAATTCAAGGTATATGAAGATGAGGCGGAAGCTAAAGAAATCGCTAATCGCCGTGCACAAATATTAAGAGAGCAGGGAATACGCACCAAGAAACATATTACACTTGACGAGATCGGCCGCCGTCTTGCATTGGGCAGCTTCAAGGAACTGAAAGTGATCATCAAAGGTGACGTGGATGGATCAGTAGAGGCCCTGAGCGATTCACTGCAAATATCATAGGCACCCCGGCTGCCTGCGCGTGACTAATGGCTTCACGTGTTTGTGGCATTACCGCATCATCGGCCGCAACAACGAT
>JGI24806J26614_1000879_pt1 | contig 10217 bp, 9 predicted proteins | sample Kansoi200umMDA_FD_26614 | JGI IMG/M metagenome (IMG submission 26614) | reverse complement strand
TGTAATATTAGATGAACCTTTTAGTGGATTGGATCCTGTAAACAGTAATGTGATCAAGGATGAAATTTTCGGGCTTGCAAAAAAAGGAGCAACAGTTATTTTCAGTACGCATCGTATGGAACAGGTAGAAGAGATCTGTGATCATATTGTTCTGGTAAACAAGGGCAAAAAAATTCTTGATGGTACTGTAAAAACTGTGAAACAGGAATTCAAACAAAACCAGTTCAAGGTAAGTTTTGCATCCATGCCTCCAATTACCAACAACGACAGTTTTGAAATTGTAAAACAGAATGATGATTATTCATTGATAGTAAAGATCAGGGAAGGAAGTTCTCCCAATGATGTATTGCGTTATTTTTTACAGTCGAATGCTTCCATTGTTGGATTTAATGAATTACTGCCTTCGCTCAATGATATTTTTATCCAGCTTGTAGAAGGCACTCCAAGTGCAAGACAATTTCAAACCGTAACTGCTTAAAACTCTTTGTATGAACAAAACCTGGTTAGTGATCAAAAGAGAATATCTCACAAGGGTCAAAAAAAGAACCTTTATTATTTCTACCATTTTATTTCCATTATTATACCTCGCACTCATTTTTGGTACAAGCTATATTGCTGCAAAAAGTTCCAAAAATCTGCGTGTTGCTGTAATTGATTCATCCGGATATTTCAATAAGGCCGTAATACACGAATCTAATTTGCAGGATAGCTCTTCCCGTCTTGAATATTTTACCGGAAATCCCGACAGTGTGATTAAACACTACGATGAAATGGGATATGATGGATATATAGTGATCCCTGCTACAGATTGGGAAAAAGGAATTGATAACCTGGCATTAAAATCAAACAAAACTCAGGGAATCGGACCGGTGATGCAGGTACAGGGAAAACTGAACCGTGTATGGACAAAAATCAAATCAGAAAAACTTGGTCTGGATGAAAGTAAAAGAATCATACTCGATAAAAAGATAAGTCTTCATGCAGAAAATGTAACCGATAAAAATTCAAATGCACAGGTAGCGAGTACAATAGGTTATGTGTGTGGCTTTCTTATCTATTTCATTTTACTGATTTATGGCGCACAGGTAATGATGGGTGTAATGGAAGAAAAAACAAACCGAATTGCTGAAGTAATGGTTTCTTCTATCAGGCCATTTCAATTGATGCTGGGAAAGATTGTTGGAATCAGCATGGTGGCATTGACACAGTTCATTCTATGGATTGCTTTCATTTTTATCATCTATAATGTCACAGCATCTGCAAGCAACAGCGATATGATGTCAAGTGTTGTCGGAGGCGTACAAAAAACATTTTCCAGTATAAATCTTCCCTTAATTATTTTCTGTTTTGCCTTTTACCTGCTAGGAGGATTTTTCTTTTATTCTTCTTTATATGCCGCTATAGGAAGTGCAGTAAATGAGGACATGCGTGAAGCACAATCCTTATCATTTCCTGTAACTATGTTAGTGATCTTTTCTATTGCTCTGATGACTGCTGCTATTGCCGATCCTACAGGTAAGCTGGCATTCTGGGCAAGCATCATACCTATCAGTTCACCAATTGTAATGATGGCCAGAATTCCTTTTGGAGTACCCGGAACTGTCCCATGGTGGGAACTGGGTTTATCAATGGCGCTTCTTATAGGAGGATTCATATTCACTACCTGGTTTGCCGGAAAGATCTACAGAACCGGAATCCTCATGTATGGTAAAAAGCCCAGCTGGAAGGAAATGATGAAGTGGGCGTTTCGTAAGAACTAAGGCTAAACGTGAATCGTCAATCGTGAATACATAAAGTCATTTAATTCGAATACTTAACCGCCAGGGTGCAAAGTCGTGAGGATTTTCATACATCCTTCCGCCTTCGCGCCCTGGCGGTTAAATTTCAAACCCACGAGTCTCTCCAATTCACGATTGACGATTCACGATTCACGACTCTTTTGTTAACGAATTTAAAAAAAGTACCGCCGGATTTGGTATTACGAAAACAATCGTACATTTGATACGAATTATTTCGTCAATCAAAAAACCATCGTTTATGAAAAGAATTTTCTGGTTCAGACAATTGCCTGTGATCTTACTGGTTCTTGGTCTGGCATTCACGGCAATTGCATGGCAAGATCAACCAGGCAAAAAACAAGTTCCGTCTCCTAAAAATGACACTATCCCCGATCGCAATAAAAAAATCAAAGACATAGATGAGGCCCTTCAGGAAGTAGAAAAGGCAAGGGTGGAAATGGAAAGATCTATGAAAGAAATCGATATGAAAGAAATTGAAAAGTCGATAAGTGAATCCATGAAAAAAATTGATTTCAGTAAGATTCAGCTGGATGTAGAAAAAGCGATGAAAGAAATTGATTTTGAAAAGATCAATGTTGATATTCAAAAGGCAATGAAAGAGTTGGATTTGGCTAAAATTCAACTTGATGCAACTAAGGCTATTTCCCAAATTGATGCTGAAAAGATGAAAACTGAAATTCAGGAGGCTTTAAAAGAAATAGATGTTCAAAAAATCCAGGCTGAAGTTCAGGCCTCAATTTCCAAAGCCGATTTTGAGAAAGTTAAAGCTGAAATGCAGAAGATCAAAGATGTAGATTTCAAAAAGATGGAGGAAGAGTTGAAAAACATTAAACCTGAAATAGATAAATCCCTTGCTGAAGCACGTGTGAGCATTGAAAAGGCCAAAGAAGAATTGCTTGCTTACAAAGGATTTATTGATGGCCTGGAAAAAGATGGCTTAATCAACAAAAAAGAAAATTACACAATTGAATATAAAAACGGTCTGCTTACAGTAAATGGTAAAAAACAACCTGATTCTGTTGTGAAGAAATATCAAAGCTTTTTAAAGGACAAAAAAGATTTCACGATCAAAAAAAATGAAGAAGATTTTGATATCGATAATGATTAAAAAATATCTTGCCATAATCAGGTCCAACTTGAACAAAACCTCCGGATATCCGGAGGTTTTGCTTTGAATCAAGCCTATGGTGATGGTTAATTTAATTACCATTAGTATTAACAGATTTTTGATTAAACTGGCGCGATTATCTCATATCTCTGGTATCATGAAAAACCTGTTAGATGAACTCCGCAATGCTGGCTTGTCCGACAATGAAGCCAGGAAATCCATTGAAGTGGTTTACGAGTGGGTGGAAGAAAAATACCCGGTCCTTGCGGCAGTTGCCCGCTCCACAGTAGCACGGGAAATCAGCTCTCCGGATAGAAGTGTCGTGAATGGTCGTGAATCCTGATGGTTTAGTTTCTTTGCATCTCATGAACATGTACTTCATAGCTCTTGTTTTACCGGAAGAATTGAATCAAAAGATCTTTCACTACAAAAAATACATGCATGAAAAATATGGTTGCGCGGTTGGTTTGAAATCCCCGGCGCATATCACAATTGTTCCACCTTTCTGGATGGAAGAAGAAAAAGAAAAACAATTGATATCGGATATAATTGAAATTTCTAAAAACCTGGAATCTTTTAATATTTCCACTCATAACTTTTCAGCATTCAAACCCAGAACAATTTTCATAGATCTGTTAGCAAATGATAATTTGAATCTGCTTAAAACAAAAACAACTCTTTTTTTCAATAGCAACAATTATAATTTCAAAACCGATACAAGACCATTCTATCCTCATATTACTATTGCAACAAGAGATCTTTTCAAAAAAGATTTTCAGGAAGCCTGGCCTTATTTTTCAGAAAAAAAATTTCTTGAAGATTGGAATGTGCAAGGACTTTCTCTTTTGAAGCACAACAAAAAAAATTGGGATGTGATTTACACATCCCAATTCAAAAATTTATAGGAGCAATTATTTAATCAAAAGAAAAGGTTTGGAATGATCTTGAAATCTTCTTCATCTTCCATTTCTATATTCAATTGATAAACTTCTTCTGGACGGATAGTAACTTTTTCTTTTGTTACTTTTCTAAAACCATCTTTTTCAAAAGTTAGTTTATAAGTACCTGGCTTCAATTCAGTAAATGAATAATTTCCTGTTGCATCAGTAAGAACTACTTTTTCCTTTTTATTGGTTGAATAAGCAGTAACACTAACGTTACTCAAAGGCTTTTTGGTGTCTGAATTAATTACGCCGCCTGTGATATCATGTTTTTTTGTTTCTTCTCCAACTCCTGGCGGAGTTGCATTTGCACGGGTAATAAAGGCTGTCGCCGTCAGTACCAGTGTCATTAGCAGCAATTTGAATTTCATGGTTATACGTTGAGTAGTGATCTGAACCTCTTATCTCACTGCTTAAAATTAGTTTTTTTTAATGGATTTCCCAGTGATTCAAGGAATTCCTTCCATATATTTTCAACTAATATTGAAGCAGGTAATATTTCGTCTAATAAAGCACTCACCTGACCTATTTCCAGTTCCCCCTCTTCCAGGTCGCCTTCATGCATTCCTTTTTTTGCTCTTGCCCTACCCAAAATCTGTCTGAGTTCTTCTTCACCTGCACCACGCAATTCGGCTTCCTGGACTTCCTTAAAAAATTTATTTTTCAAAAGGCGCACCGGCGTTAGCTTTTTTAAGGACAGCTGTGTATCACCTTCTGCTGCATGTATCACTGCTTCTTTGAAATGCCTGTGTGAAGAAGCTTCATTTGTTGCAACGAATCTGGATCCCATCTGCACTCCTTCTGCACCCAGGATCATTGCTGCCAGCATTTGTCTTCCTGTAGCAATTCCACCGGCTGCTATCACAGGAATATCAACTGCCCTTGATACTGCAGGAACCAAAACCATAGTTGTTGTTTCTTCCCTTCCGTTGTGTCCACCAGCTTCAAAACCTTCTGCCACTACAGCATCACAACCTGCTTCCTGTGCCTTCAATGCAAACCTGCTGCTGCTTACTACATGTACTACAGTAATTCCATGTTGTTTGAAATGTTGCGTCCATGTTTTTGGATTGCCTGCAGATGTGAAAACGATTTTTACACCTTCTTCAATAATTATCTGGATGTGTTTATCAAGGTCTGGATAGAGTAAGGGAATATTTACAGCAAATGGTTTGGATGTTGCAGCCTTGCATTTTTGAATGTGTTCACGCAAAACATCAGGATACATGCTTCCTGCACCAATTTGTCCCAAAGCACCTGCATTGCTTACCGCACTTGCGAGTTTCCATCCACTTGCCCAGATCATACCCGCCTGGATCAGGGGAATTTCGATATTAAAAAGTTTGTTGATTCTGTTTTCAAACATGAAGTAAAAATAAGGTACAAGCTACTAGCTTCTAGCTACAAGCTTGCTCACGTTAAGCTTAATTTCTTTAAATTATCAACGAATGTTGCTTAAGTATTTCAATGACTTTGTGATTGAAAAACACTTTAACCACTCTTGTATATTATCTATATTCGACCACTACGTGGTCGGTTAATTCTATTCCAATCGATTCTACAAATATTTGACTCCTACGGAATCAATTGAATTTAAAACATCCTGATTTATTCAACCATTCACTTGGAGTATTTGCCAACCGCGTAGCGGTTGAATATTTGTAGCATTCAAAAGTCTGTGGGAACCTACGACCACGTAGTGGTCGAATATTGAAAAGAGGATTTCAAATATTTTAATCTTCTGAGATTTTAATCAAGCTATGCATTCGGGTTAAAGCTTGCAGCTAGTAGCTAACAGCTAAGAGCCTCACACTATCCCAAGTCGATATCCGTATTATCCCCGATATTCAACGTTCTTGTCTCTCCGCGGATGGTTGTATCACTGCCTATGAGAGAAAAATCTAAAACAATATCAAAGAGGTTGGAATAGGAACCGATGATGGAACTTTTGATGATGGAAAAGTCGATCTGTGTATTATCTCCGATGGTGACATTCGGACCGATTATGGAGTTTTTTACTGTACATCCTTTACCAATACTGACGGGTTGAATAAGAACTGTGTTTTCATATTGAGCGCATTGTTCCGTTCGTGTATTGAACTTTTTCAGTAGGGTAGCATTCGATTCAAGAAGTGTTTCCCTTCTGCCGCAGTCGAACCAGCTATCTACTTTAAAGGATTTGAACTCTGCTCCCTTTTTGATCATGCAATCCAAAGCATCTGTTATGCTGTATTCTCCATGTGTTTTGATACCGCCCTTTATATTGGCTTCAAGACACTGGTAAAGAAGATCTGATTCTTTGATCTTGTAAATTCCTACCAATGCCATATTGGATTTTGGAATCTGAGGTTTTTCCACCACATGAACTATTTCATTATCACCTTCGATTTCTGCTACACCAAAATTTCTCGGATCATCCACTTTTTTAACCCCGATCATTGAAGTTGGTGTGTCGATCACTTCCTTCACATTGTAATCACAAATTGTATCTCCCAGTACAAGAAATATTTCGTCGTTGTTTACAATGCTCCGGGTAAGCCTGACAGCGTGTCCTATCCCCTGCCTGTCATTCTGATAAACAAAATGAGCTGTGATATCAGGATATTGTGCTTTCACATAATCCTGGATCTTTTCTCCGAGATATCCAACAATAAAAATGAATTCATTAATGCCTGCATCTTTCAACTGGTCAACGATTATGCTGAGAACAGTTTTACCGGCAAGTGGTATGAGTGCTTTGGGTTGGGTATATGTATGAGGTCTGAGTTTTGTTCCGGCTCCGGCTACAGGTATAATTGCTTTCATTGATGATTGTTTCGGTGGCTCCGCACGCTGATCTCAACTACTGCCACCATGAACATGATTTTTTAAATAAAAAGCGGTCGAAATTACTGATTTTTAAATCAAACCAATTTGAGGGGCTTATTTTTGCGCCTCGATAGGTTTTGATGTTTATTAAACGAAAAAATTGCTGTCGTTAGTTCTTTGGTTTTCATCATACATTATAATAAACAGTTAAGATAGCAATATAAGGGAAGCAATGAGCAATAAGCAGTGAGCAGTGAGCAAAAAGCAATCTCCCTGGCATCAGGGTGACTGGTTTATCACAGCGCTTCCTTTAATAACATCGCAATTGCCCGATAGAATTCCAACTGATGAACGGAGCGTCGCAAGTAAAGTCCAATCAGGGCACAATTGCTGGTTTCAATATTTGTAATATAACAACTAGAAAAAATACTCATGCAAAGAGACAAACAGGTTTTCGACATCATTCAAAAAGAACTTAACCGCCAGAGACTGGGTATAGAATTAATTGCTTCGGAAAATTTTACATCCCTGCAGGTGATGCAGGCAATGGGAAATGTAATGACGAATAAATATGCAGAAGGTTACCCGGGAAGAAGATATTACGGAGGTTGTGAATTTGTGGATGAAACCGAACAACTTGCAATTGACAGGCTAAAACAGATTTTCAAATGTGAATATGCCAATGTTCAACCTCATAGTGGTGCACAGGCAAATGCGTCAGTGATGCTCGCCGTATTAAAACCCGGTGATAAAATCCTGGGACTTGATCTGAGTATGGGCGGACACCTTACGCACGGATCTCCTGTAAATTTCAGTGGTAAACTATACCAGCCATTTTTTTATGGGGTATACAAGGAAACGGGACTTGTGAACTATGAACAAATGGAAGAAGTTGCAAGAAAGGAAAAACCCCAGATGATCATATGTGGTGCTTCAGCTTATAGTCGTGACTGGGATTATGCACGCATTCGCAAACTGGCGGATGAAGTAGGTGCTTTTGTTTTTGCGGACATCGCACATCCTGCAGGCCTGATTGCAAAAGGATTATTGAACTCTCCTTTTGAACATTGTCATTTTGTTTCTTCTACAACACACAAAACATTGCGCGGGCCTCGTGGAGGTATCATCATGATGGGGAAGGATTTTGAAAATCCATTTGGATTGAAAGATCCCAAAGGAAATACAAGAATGATGAGCAACCTTATGGACATGGCGGTTTTCCCGGGCACCCAGGGAGGACCACTTGAACATGTAATTGCGGCAAAGGCAATTTCATTTGGGGAAATACTGAGTGATGATTTTACAAAATATGCGCACCAGGTCAAATCGAATGCACAGGCTATGTCGAAAGCGCTTGTTGCCAAGGATTACAATATCATCAGCGGTGGAACGGATAATCATCTGATGCTGATCGATCTTCGCAATAAAAATATTACTGGTAAAAAAGCACAGGAGACCTTAGATAAGGCGCACATTACACTGAACAAAAATGCTGTTCCGTTTGATGATAAAAGTCCCTTTGTAACTTCAGGTATTCGTGTTGGTGTTCCTGCTATTACAAGCCGCGGCATGAAAGAAGAACACATGCAAACCGTAGTTGATTTTATTGATCGTGTTTTAATGAATATCGATGATTCAAATACTGTGAGTAAAGTGGAAAGCGAAGTGCACGAATTCATGAAACAGTTTCCATTGTACCCTGAATTGGGATAATATCATTGAAAACCTATCGGTAAAACCTAGAATGGAATTTGTAGATAAAGAAATATAGAATTATGGAGGCCAGCTTGCAGCTAGAAGCTTGTAGCTTGCAGCTATCCCCTAAAAATAAAATATGAACTCATGATCCAACGTATACAAACGATCTGGTTATTACTCGCAGCGATCTTTGCAGCAATTACTTTCAGATTTCCTTTTTATAATGGCGACTGGATGAAGGATGCCATTCCCAATCCGATAGACCTGAATGCCAGAACTACTATCTGGTTAAGCATACTCACAGTGCTGGCAGGTATCGTTGCCTTTGTCAATATTTTCCTTTTTGATAACCGCAAACTACAGTTGAAGCTTTCCTACCTGGGCATTTTTCTCACTGTTATTCTGCTTATCATGTATTTTATGGAAATGGGAAATTTTGCCAGTGGAAGTATTGCTCTCTGGTGTATTTTCTACTTTGCCATCCTAGCCTGCTATATCCTGGCTTCCAGGGGAATCTGGAAAGACCAGAAGCTGATTAAGAGCATGGATAGATTGAGATAAGAAGCTGCTAGCTTTTAGCTACAAGCTGCAAGCTTTTCTCCTTAGGTGAACTATATCGTTCATATTCAATCCTTAATAATCCTCCATGGACTTCCTTATCCTTGATTATCCTGAATTCTGTAAAACAGGAAATTGAATTCAAAAAACTACTTTGACTGGTATTTTTAAGGAAATCTGCTTGCAGCTAGCAGCTAAAAGCTAGCAGCTTTTCCCTACTTATTCACATTACAATTTTTTAATCCCGCAACCCTATTCTGATATACCTTTCCCCCTATCTTTGGACGCTTCAAGTCCTTTACCCTACGTCATTCCTCCTGATAATTAAAACAGCTATTACTTACACAAATGAATTGCATGAAAAATTTTTACGCTATTGCGTTTTTGCTATTGTCATTTAACCAGCTATTTTCTCAAACAAATCCTACAGCGCAAACTTTACCTTTTAATTTTTCCTTGCAAACAGGAAACAGTTTGCCGGCAGGAATGGCTGTTCATAGATTTGGTACAACAGCCGCCACTATACCTATAACCAGAACAACTGTTCCAGGTAATGGAGACTTGATTTATGTAACAGGTGCTAACTCCGGGGGATGGAGAGATGAAGGCACCAACGGACTAAGTATACTGGCGTCGGGTAGTCAGGCAGCAGGAGCACTTATTGTATCTATCAATACTACAGGTAAGACAAATGTCCAGGTTAACTGGACCGTTTCAACTATTCTGCAACAACTATCGCGGGACAATAGCATCGCTTTGCAATACAGAATAGGAAACTCAGGTAATTTTATTGATGTTGGTACAAGTTCTACATTTTCCTCAACCGGAACCATTGCAGGTACTGCAGCAAACTATTCCGAAATTCTTCCGGCTGCCGCAAACAATCAACCCGAAGTACAGGTAAGATGGATCTATTGGGAATCAACTGGAACGGCAGGTTCAAGAGACAGGTTGGCTATAGATGAAATCACCATTGATGGAACTACCATTGTGTCAAATTCAGTTTCAGTTGCTGCAGGAACAAATGCAGCGGAACCTGCAACTCCGGGTAGTTTTACAATCAATTTCAGTTCTACAACAACTGAATCAACTGATATCAATTTTGATTTTACAGGTACTGCTGATTTTGGCAGCGATTATACAGTAAGTTTTTTAACAGGAACTTCTTCATCCTCTACATCTAGTGGAACACTTACTGTACCTGCAGGAACTAGCTCTGTAACAATAAACATTTCACCTGCGAACGATGCAGTTATTGAACCGGTAGAAAACATTACCCTTACAATTTCATCACCAACTGGTGGT
>JGI24806J26614_1000878_pt1 | contig 10224 bp, 10 predicted proteins | sample Kansoi200umMDA_FD_26614 | JGI IMG/M metagenome (IMG submission 26614) | reverse complement strand
GCATTTGTTGATCGAAGGGCTGATTGTTTCATCCTATGCATTAGGAAGCAATCGTACCTATATCTATATCCGTGGTGAATATGCCTGGATCATAGATATATTAGAACAAGCCATTGCGGAAGCAAATAATAAAGGATGGCTCGGTAAGAATATCCTGGGGACAGGTTTCGATTGCCAGATCTATGTACAGCGCGGCGCGGGTGCATATATTTGCGGCGAAGAAACTGCGTTGCTTGAATCTCTCGAAGGAAAAAGAGGTAATCCAAGAATCAAACCTCCATTCCCGGCTGTAAAAGGATTGTGGGATTGTCCTACCGTTGTAAATAATGTAGAAACACTTGCTGCTGTTGTTCCTATTATTAATATGGGTGGTGAAGAGTATGCGAAAATTGGTATCGGTAAATCAACCGGTACAAAACTCATTTCTTCTTGTGGTAATATCAATAAACCGGGAGTATACGAGATTGATATGACCATTTCGGTGGAGGAATTTATTTATAGTGATGAGTATTGTGGTGGTATTGCTAATGGAAAGAAATTGAAAGCCTGCATTCCCGGTGGATCATCAGTTCCTATTCTTCCTGCAAATCTTACGTTGAAAACAGCAAAGGGCGAAAAAAGAATGATGACTTATGAAAGTCTTGCTGATGGTGGATTTCAAACCGGCAGTATGATGGGTAGTGGTGGATTCATCGTATTGGATGAAGACCAATGTGTGGTTCGTCATACATTAACGCTCACAAGATTTTATCGTCACGAAAGCTGCGGACAATGTTCACCCTGCCGTGAAGGAACGGGATGGATGGAAAAGATCCTACATAATATTGAATACGGAAAGGGAAAGAGCAGTGATATCGATTTGCTTTGGGATATTCAAAGAAAGATCGAAGGAAACACCATTTGTCCATTGGGCGATGCAGCTGCATGGCCCGTGGCAGCAGCGATACGTCATTTCAGGGATGAGTTCGAATGGCATGTGAAGAATCCTGCTGAAGCTCAAAAGAGAAATTATGGCTTGGCGAGGTATGCCGAGCCTTTAAAATTAGAGTTGACAAGTTAACAGGTTGACAGGTTAACAGGGACATCCTTGTCAACCTGTTAACTTGTTAACCTGTCAACCCAAAAGAATAAGATGGCTGAAGAAAAGAAATTAGTTAAAGTAATAATTGATAACATCACGATCGAGGTCGAGCCGGGAACTTCTATATTGAATGCGGCTCGTATGATTGGAGGTGAAGTGGCTCCGCCCGCTATGTGCTATTATACTAAGCTGAAAGGAAGTGGTGGTAAATGCAGAACATGTTTGGTTGAAGTAACAAAAGGAAGCAGTGCCGACCCAAGACCGATGCCTAAACTGGTTGCAAGCTGCCGTACCAACGTGATGGATGGAATGGAAGTTCGGAATATTACAAGTCCACGCGTTCTGGACGCAAGAGCAGGTGTGGTAGAATTCTTATTGATCAATCACCCGCTCGATTGCCCGATCTGCGACCAGGCCGGCGAATGTCATTTACAGGATCTCAGTTATGATCATGGTACGGAAGGAACGCGTTATGAATTTCATCGACGTACATTCCATAAACATGATCTGGGTCCATACATTCAACTGCACATGACGCGCTGTATACTTTGCTATCGCTGCGTTTATGTTGCGGACCAGCTCACGAATAAAAGAGTGCACGGAGTATTGGATCGCGGGGATCATTCTGAGATCGCAACCTATATCGAGAAAGCACTCAATAATGATTTTATAGGAAACGTGATTGATGTATGCCCGGTAGGAGCGTTGACAGATAGAACTTTCCGTTTCAAAAATCGTGTATGGTTTTTGAAGCCAGTTGACGCGCATCGCGATTGTCCGAAATGTACCGGTAAAGTAACATTATGGTATCGCGGCGATGAAGTGTTCCGTGTAACAGGAAGAAAAGACCAGTGGGGTGAATTGCAGGAATGGATTTGCAATGAATGCCGATTTGAAAAGAAGAAAACTTCGGACTGGGTGATTGAAGGCGTTACAAAAGTGAGCAGGCATTCTGTAATTGCCCAGAATAAATATATCGGATTGAAAATGCCGGAAGATCCTTTAAAGAAAGTGATGGGTCGCGATCCAAGATTATTGATGGATATTCACGAAATAAGTGAAGTGAACGATCCTGATATTGATCTTTCAAAAATCCCTGGCCCGGCGACCAGCGATACTTTTAAAGAGAACGGATTAAAGCCAAACGGCACTAAATAATAAACATGGAACCGGTATTACTGGCATTCGACTGGTTTTTTTTGGTAGAGAAGCTCATCCTGATCATAACAGTGGTAATGGTTTCATTACTCATTGCGATGTATGAAACTTATGCAGAAAGAAAGATCGCTGCAGTAATACAGGATCGTCGCGGACCAAACCGTGCGGGTCCGTTTGGGATTTTCCAGCCTCTTGCCGATGGGGTGAAGCTATTCATGAAGGAAGAGATCATTCCCACTAATTCAAACAAGTTCTTATTCATTTTGGGTCCCTGCCTGGCGATGCTTACGGCAATGATGACTTCAGCCGTAATTCCATTAGGTGGTCAACTTGATTTAAGTTTTATCGGTATTGATCGTAGAGTTGATCTTCAGATCGCAGATATTAATATCGGTATTCTCTTCGTGTTTGGCGTGGTAAGCATGGGCGTTTATGCCATCATGATTGGCGGATGGGCATCCAACAATAAATTTTCATTGCTGGCTGCATTACGAGGCGCGTCCCAGGTGATTTCATATGAATTGCCAATGGGACTGGCATTGATCGCGCTGCTAATGACAACAGGCTCGCTGAAAATGAGCACCATTGTGGGAGCGCAAATGGATAGCTGGTATAATGTGTTGTATCAACCACTCGGCTTCTTCATATTCTTCGTGTGTGCCCTGGCGGAATGTAACCGCACGCCATTCGATCTTCCGGAAGCAGAAAACGAATTGAATTTCGGTTATCACCAGGAGTATTCATCAATGAAACTTGGATTTTATCTTTTTGCTGAATATATCAACATGTTCATGAGCAGTATGGTGATGGCAACTTTGTTCTTTGGCGGATATGACATACCATTCGTGAACGATGTATCATTAACTCAAAGCTGGGGCAATTGGGCGGTGCTCTTACAAGGCCTGAGTCTTTTTGCCAAAGCAGCAGCCTTCATATTCGTATTCATTTGGATCCGCTGGACCATTCCACGTTTCCGTTATGATCAATTGATGAATTTGGGATGGAAGACACTTATACCGCTGAGTTTGGTGAATATGCTGATTACGGCGGTGGTGATGCTTCTCAAGGGGCAGGGTTGATAAATTGACAGGTTGACAAAGTTGACAAGGGAAAGAACAGTAGAACAGTAGAACAGTAGAACAGTAGAACAGTAGAACAGTAGAACAGTAGAACAGTAGAACAGTAGAACAGTAGAACAGTAGAACAGTAGAACAGTAGAATAAAGAACGGATATATAAGGTACGTCGAATTTGTGATAAAAAGCCCCGTAGGGGCGACATGTTGGTAGCAAGACGTCGAATTTGTGATCAAAAGCCCCATAGGGGCGACAGGTTGGTAGCAAAGAAAATGATTTTGCGAAAAATGCCGCGTAGCGGTGACAGGTGGGTAGCAAGAACAATGAAATTGTGATCAAAAGCCCCATAGGGGCGACAGGTTGGTAGCAAAGAAAATGATTTTGCGAAAAGAGCCGCGTAGCGGTGACAGGTGGGTAGCAAGGACAATGAAATTGTGATCGAAAGCCCGATTGGGCGACATGTTGGTAGAAGGGAGAGGGTAATAGATTATATAAAATATATTTGCGCAGTTTCAGGGCTCGTAGCTCATGGCTCGCAGCTCATAGCTTAATAAAATGCAAACATTAACATCCAGAGCAAAACCAGTGGATCGTCGGCCGATCAGCTTTATAGAAAGGCTGTATGTATGGAATATCCTCAAGGGAATGCTCATCACCTTCAGCCATATTTTCAAGAAGAAGGCTACGATCAGTTACCCGGAAGAAAAACGTGCATTCAGTCCTGTGTTTCGTGGCTTGCATATCCTGAACCGCGATGAAGAAGGTCGTGAACGTTGCACCGCCTGTGGTCTTTGTGCAGTTGCTTGTCCCGCCGAGGCAATTACTATGGAAGGAGCAGAACGTAAACCCGGAGAAGAACATTTATATAAGGAAGAGAAATATGCTGCCAAGTATGAAATCAATATGCTGCGCTGCATATTTTGCGGATTATGTGAAGACGCTTGTCCGAAAGACGCAATATACCTGAGTGAAACTTTTGCGCCATCAAATTATCAACGCAAGGGTTTGATCTATGATAAAGGTGATCTGCTTATTCCTCACCCAAAAGAACAGCCAGAAGAATATAAAAAGGCATTGGGAAACAGGGCGAAGACCAGGGAGAACTAAACAACCGACCACTGCATGAGTGTAACTGAGATACTTTTTTATTTCCTTAGCGTGCTTGCTATAGGCAGCGCGATCCTCGTTGTGGTCAGCAAAAATCCCGTACACAGCGTACTTTGGCTGATCGTCACTTTTTTCGCAATAACCGGACACTATATATTAATGAATGCGCAATTCATCGGCATTGTAAACCTGATCGTGTATGCAGGAGCGATCATGGTATTGTTTCTATTCGTGATTATGCTGATGAATCTTAACGCAGAATCAGAACCGAAGAAAAATAAATGGTTGCGACTCGCCGGAGTTGTTGCCGGTGGCACCTTAATGCTGGTCTTAGTTGCCGCATTGAAGAATGCAGAGATCAATGGACAAAAAGCTACATTCAGCCAGGGAGAGATTGGATTGATCAATAATCTTGGAGATGCATTGTTTACGACTTATGTGGTGCCTTTTGAGATCAGCAGCATTTTGTTTTTGAGCGCGATGGTTGGTGCGGTGGTGATTGGGAAGAAAGGGGATTAGGTCGCAGGTTAACAAGTTAACAGGTTAACAAGTTAACAGGGTTGAGAAGGACAAATAATTATGAAGATAGAATACTATATTTTTCTGGCGATTGCGCTGTTTTGTATTGGGGTGGCGGGCGTATTAACACGCCGTAATGCAATTATCATTTTCATGTGCGTTGAGTTGATGTTGAATGCGGCAAACCTTTTGTTAGTGGCATTTTCAAAAATGCATCATGTGACTGGGGCTGCTACTAATCCAAATGCAGGTATCGATGGACAATTATTTGTATTCTTTATAATGGTGGTGGCTGCGGCGGAAGTGAGTGTTGGATTGGCCATCATCGTAATGATGTTTAGAAATACGCATTCGGTGGATGTGAATTTTTTGAATAGGTTGAAGCATTAGAAGGAATTAGTGATTGGGAATTGGGAATTAGGGTGTGCCCAGGTTATTTAAATGTTTTTTAGAATTTAATCCCAAATTCCTAATTCCAAATACCCAACTCCTTTTCGAACGCATATTAAAATATGGAGAACATTTACGAAATAGCCTGGCTTATTCCTTTACTTCCGTTTATCGGGTTTTTGATCAATGGACTTTTTAGAAAGCAATTGCCAAAATCTATTACAGGCATTGTTGGCTGTGGCGTTATCCTCGTTTCTTTCGTATTGAGCTTCATGATTTTTCTGGATTTGAAGGGCGCTGATGTTAAATCACATACGATTCATCTTTTTGATTTTATCCGGGTAGGAAATTTTATTGTTCCATTTTCTTTCCAGTTCGATAGCCTTTCTGCTTTGTTTCTCATGATCATCACGGGCGTTGGATTTTTAATACATGTTTATTCAACGGCCTACATGCATAGTGAGACTTCAGATCATTATGCTCGTTATTTTTCTTATCTCAATCTATTCGTCTTCTTCATGCTCGTGTTGGTACTCGGAGCAAACTTTGTGATCTTGTTTATTGGGTGGGAAGGCGTAGGGCTTTGTTCTTATCTGCTCATCGGATACTGGTTCAAGAACAATGAATACAATAATGCCGCAAAAAAGGCATTTATCATGAACCGCATTGGCGACCTCGGTTTTCTTATCGCAATTTTCTGGATGATCAACCAATTTGGTTCGGCAAACTTTGCTGATGTATTTGGTAAAGCTGCAGGAACCGCGCAAAATATTCTCACCGGCATTACCTTATTATTGTTTGTCGGTGCAGTGGGTAAGAGTGCACAGATCCCGTTATTCACCTGGTTGCCCGATGCGATGGCAGGTCCGACACCTGTATCAGCATTGATCCATGCCGCAACGATGGTGACTGCCGGAATTTATATGGTGGCGAGAAGCAATGTGCTCTTCTCTCTTGCACCGGTAACCATGGAAATTGTCTCGATTATCGGATTGGCTACTGCATTACTCGCCGCTTCCATTGCGATTTACCAGAACGATATTAAGAAGGTGCTGGCCTATTCAACGGTGAGCCAGCTTGGTTTCATGTTCCTGGCCCTGGGCGTTGGCGCTTATTCAACAGCTGTATTCCATGTGATGACTCATGCATTCTTCAAAGCACTATTATTCCTTGGCGCCGGTCACGCATATCACTTTCGTGATGGGGGTAATTGCGATAAGCGGAATTCCCTTTACTTCTGGTTTTATGTCGAAGGATGAAATATTGATTGCAGAATTATATAATAGCAAGCTCTATTTCTGGCTCGCAACCTTTGGTGCAATTCTTACTGCATTCTATATGTTCCGGTTGTTAATGTTGACCTTTTATGGTTCATTCCGCGGAACAAAAGAGCAGGAACATCATTTGCACGAATCTCCATTGGGAATGACGATACCATTAATCGTGCTGGCATTGCTTTCCTTAATTGGTGGTTTCGTGCAGTTGCCGCATGTTTTCGGCGGACATCCTTATCTGAATGACTTCCTCGGGAAAACAGCTCCTGCGCTTGAACACGGTGACGCGGATATTTCAACAACTGAATATGCATTGCTGGGGGGATCAGTCGTTGTACTCGCTATTATTGTTTATCTGACCTATAAACGGTATGCTGTTAAAGAATTCCATCCGGATTATCGCGGGTTCAAAAAAGTATTGGCGAATAAATGGTATATAGATGAGATCTATGATAAAATCATCGTAAAACCGGTCAACATGCTTGCGAAGTGGTTGAATGATTTCTGGGAAAAAGAAGTCATCGATTGGCTGGTCAATGGTGTTGGTAGGGCAGTTCAATACACAAGCCGTCAGATGCGGCTCATTCAAAGCGGACAGGTTGGTAGTTATGTGTTGTTGATGGTGTTGAGTATTCTTGTATTTTTTGCTTTGCAGTTTTTTATTCGGAAGAGCTGAGTAATCGGCGAATTCGATCAACAAATATTAATTATTAATTACTGATTATTAATTATTGGTTGAATAGGAGAGAGATCGAAAGACAGGTAATAACCAATAATTAATAATCAATAATCAGTAATCAAAATCATGATCCCAGTATTACTTTTATTGATTCCATTAATCAGCGGTTTGCTGGCCTTCTTCCTAAAAGGAGAAAAGACAGCAAAGGCATGGTCATTGTTTTCATCGATCCTTACTCTGGCCGTTTCATTGGCTGGCATTTGGTTTTTGAATAAACCCGAATACCTGCAAACAGATCTGCAGTGGTTGCCGATGTTGAATAGCCGCTTTGCAGTTTCGCTGGATGGAATGGGACAATTGTTTTGCTTACTCACTGCAGTTTCATTTCCTGCAATATTTATTGCGACCTGGAACAGGTCTTATAAAAATGCGAAAAATTTCTATGCATTAATGTTGCTTTCGCAAGCAGGTTTGATGGGGGTATTTATTTCAATGGATGCATTGTTATTCTATTTCTTCTGGGAACTTGCGCTTATTCCCGCTTATTTTCTCTGTTCACAATGGGGAGGCGAAAGAAGGATCGCTGTTACATTCAAGTTTTTCATTTATACATTCATCGGTTCACTGTTGATGCTGGTGGGTATCATCTACATTTATTATCATACCCCAGATCAATCCTTTGCCATAAAATCTTTTTACAATGCGCAATTGACTGCGAAGGAAGAAGGTTGGCTTTTCTGGTTGATGTTTGTGGCATTTGCGGTTAAGATGCCGATCTTTCCTTTCCACACCTGGCAGCCGGATACTTATGAGCAGGCACCAACTGCAGTGACGATGGTCTTGAGTGGAGTGATGGTGAAGATGGGAGTGTACGGCGTATTACGTTGGCTGGCTCCCGTACTTCCGACTGGTTTCTGGGCATGGGGTGATGCAGCGTCATTCCTTTGCATGTTCGGAATGATCTATGCATCGTTGATCGCAATGAGGCAGGATGATCTTAAGCGATTGATCGCTTATTCATCTATCGCGCATATTGGTTTAATGGGATTGACCATCTTTGCAAGCACGGATATCGGGATGCAGGGCGTGATGATCCAGGCATTCAATCACGGTATTAATGTGATCGGACTTTGGATCGTTGCAGAATTGATCGAAAGACAATTTGGAACAAGAAAGATCTCTGAATTAAGTGGATTGGCACAAAAGGCCCCCGGGCTCGCAATATTATTAGTTATAGTTGCACTGGCGAATGTTGCCTTACCATTGACCAATGCATTTATCGGTGAATTCCTGATGTTCACCGGGATCTTCACGTCAAATGTTTCTCAATATAATTTTATCTATACCGCGGTTGCCGGATTGAGCATTATCCTTTCAGCTGTCTATACATTTAATATGATCCAGAAGATATTTTTTGGAAATACGAATGGCTTGACAGCGCAGGGAAAAGATGCAAGGTGGAATGAAAAGTTAGTATTGGGGTTGCTGGTGCTTGCAATTGTGGCGATCGGGGTTTATCCGCAACCGGTATTGGATTTGACAAAAGGTGCTGTTGATTCAATCCTTTCTCAAATGATCACTAAACACCCTACGAATTAGAAAGCGCGATTAGTTTATGAATGCAATTATATTATCTGCCGTTTGGGGCGTAATCATGTTGTTTAGCGGATTGATGTTAAAATCAAGCCGCAGCATTACCCTTGTCGCTATTATCGGCATGACTCTCCTGGTGCTCGCAAGTATATTGGATTTCCAGGGTATCAATCCGATCGAAGTGAATGTACATAATATGCTCTCTTATGAAAGCTTTGGTCTTTTCTTTAATATTGTTGCCTTCAGCTCTACACTGCTCTATTTTTTGCTTTCGGGAAGAGATGTAGAACGTGTGGGAATGCATGTTGCCGAATATTATGGATTGATCTTTTTTGTTTCCTGCGGCGTTGCCATCGTTTCTTCCTTTAATACATTATTGTTGTTATTTCTTGGTATCGAGATCATTTCAATACCATTATATATACTCACCGGATCAGATAAACGCAATCTCAAAAGCAATGAAGCCTCGTTAAAGTATTTCTTGATGGGTGCATTTTCAACCGGACTGATGCTGATGGGTATTGCATTGTTATATGGCGCAAAGGGAAGTTTTTTTATGGACCAGATCCAGTTGGGAACAACCCAGCTCACTCCATTGATCGCAGCTGGGTTGTTATTGCTGATGTTTTCAATGGCGTTTAAAGTGTCTGCGGCTCCATTCCATTTTTGGACTCCCGATGTATATGACGGAGCGCCGACTGTCTTCACCTCTTACATGGCTACGATCGTAAAAGCTGCCGCATTCATTGGATTCATTCGTTTATTCGAAGGAAGCTTTGGAAATCTTCATCCACAATGGCAATTACTGGTAGCGATCGTCACTGCAGCCACACTGATCATTGGAAATCTCACTGCAGTATTTCAGCAAAGCGTAAAAAGAATGCTGGCATATTCGAGTATTGCGCAAGCTGGATTTATGTTATTCGCATTAGTATCATTGAATGCAACAGGAAAAGAAGGACTGGTTTTCTATACGGCGGCCTATTGCCTGGCTACTATCGGCGTATTTGCAATCCTTTTAAAGATGAAGGATTTCACTTTCGAAGGATTCAATGGACTCGCTCGTCATCAACCTGTACTGGCAGCCACCAATGCCATATTCCTTTTATCACTTGCAGGCATACCCGCAACAGCCGGGTTTATGGCAAAATTCTATATGCTGTCTGCAGCGGTAAATAATGGTCATTTGCTTTGGTTGGTTATAGTTGGGGTACTCTGTGCAGCGATCAGCGTTTATTATTATTTCCGTGTGATCCAGGCCATGTAAGAGGTGAAGACAGTCGGCGCTCCGTCATATACATCGGGAGTCCAAAAATGGAATGGAGCCGCAGACACTTTAAACGCCATT
>JGI24806J26614_1000877_pt1 | contig 10225 bp, 9 predicted proteins | sample Kansoi200umMDA_FD_26614 | JGI IMG/M metagenome (IMG submission 26614) | reverse complement strand
TGGATTCAAAAATACAAACCAGAGATGTTAAGTTCCAGAAAGATACGTATTACCGAATTTATAATTGATGAAACTATCATTAAAGTTGGTTCCGAATATATCTGGTTATGGATAGCCATTGAAAACGATAACCGAGAAATCCTTCAAATAAGCATATCAAAGGAGAGAAATATGTTTGTTGCAGAACGTTTTATATTAAACCTTGTAAAAAGATATGGAGAACATCCTGTTTCAACTGATGGAGAGGTACATGGTATCCACAGGCTTGCAGGTTCTTGAGATTGCGCCATCACATCCATTCCAGATATGAGAAAAGTATCATAGAAAGAACGATACAGTTCATTAAAGATAGAACGGAGCATTTCGATGATTATTTTCCTTGTAGAAAAAGTAAATGTAAATTGCAACACATACAGAAATGGTTGAATCTATTTGTTAGTCATCATAACAATAATTTGTTATCTTAACTTTACAGAGCCTTATTTTATAATGTTATTATAACTCAATCAAATAATGTTACTCTTTTACTTAAGGAAGCCTCATTCTAATAATATTAAGACTAAAATAAAGTGATTTCCTAAAATTCTTCAGATATTCTATGTGCTGCGTGTTTTACTTTGGGTCCTTTGGACAAGCTCTATGTCATTAGAACATTTGCGATATGTTGATATGGAAAATATATTCTACCTGATCATGTAATAGGTTTGCATGTTTTTGTATGTTCCCAAATATCTGAAATTATTTCTACTGATGTACTTTCTAAGGATCCATTAAATTTTTTATCCCATAGATTTACTACAACCTCTCCAGGGGAGGTCTTATTTTCTAATCTCCTATACAAAATATCCAAAAATTCTGGATTAACGTTTAAATCAAAAAGACCTTTTTTTGCGAAATCCAATTCAAGTCTAACACTCTCTTTAAAGTCAAACACCCCTTGTGCATTATATCCTGAGCGTACTACTGACATTCTTTCTTCTCTAATATCTGCTAGCGGCCTTAATGGTCTTTGCTCAGAGATAGTATGATGGAGATAACCTACAAAAAATTCGATCATACAAATTAATTCTTGTGGTGTTGGTTGAACAGATAGTATTCGTGTCTCAACGCGATAAGAATCATCAGTTATCCTAATACGTACATCATCATGTCTTTCTTTTTCTAATTCATAGTAATTTGATGCTAATATTGGCTCACGTGATGCAACATAATCAACATATTCTTGAAGACTGTTTAAATACTTGGCAATGGCTGGAAAACCAGAATTCTGCCCTTCAGCTTGATCAAATAAAAAAACCCTTGGTTCATATATAGAATAAATTCTACCTGCTACTAATCTGCTATTAGCGCCCAAAAGGATAGAAGATGGAATCAGATTTAAAATATGGTTAAACATATGAGCAGTATAATCGGCATTCTTTCCCTGTAAATGAAAGTGAAAGCCCTGTATAGCAGTTCCAATTAAATTTGGTTTGAATAACTGACCATCCATTTGTGCGTCGTGAAAACTAGATTGCCATTCTGATATTTTCTTATATCTTGGCTTATTGGTCACAATCATCTCATTTGAAAAAATTGAAGGAGATGGATTTGCTCCTAAAAAAACAGGTATCGCATTCTCATTAGGATAAGCTTTACTTATCAGATTATCAAGACTTTCGATAAATTCTTGTATTATGTCATTAAGTTTAGATAATTCATAAAAAAATAAAGGCTGTGTTTTGAATTCAAATTGACATTTGCCATATTCATAATCTAATGGATATTTAGTATTAATTGATTTATCAATAAGACTAGAGGCATCTATTGGAAGTCCTTTATCATTCAATAGACAGCCTTCTATTTCAATTCCAACAACAAAAGCAGGATCATTTCTCTTATAGTCATACTGTATATTCTGTTTTACCTCTTCAGCATGAGAGACAAGATGTTCTTCTTCCAATAACCATTTTAAAGAAACGATGCTTATAGACTTATTATTTCCATTATAATAAAATAAATACAAACAATTTCTCACTTTTTATCTGAGATATTTGTTACGTAAAAATTCATGTTAGCATCTTTATGCTAAGAGTGGTTCGATTCTATATATAATAGGAACAGATGGAAGATTAAATGAAGTTAGATTGGGAACAGACATTGATAGTAGGGGGACAATTCAAATAGTTGTAAAGTCAGATACATGTTTTACAAATGCTAGTTAGCAATAAGCTCGGATGAACATTTAGTCAATAAGAGCGATGCTGGCATCACCAGGGATCTTTTCATATTCGTGAGATGGCTAGCAAATCAAAGTATTGTATCGCATTGCGATAGCAGACCTTCAAACAAGGCTGTTTGTAACCGGGAACAAGGCACGCATGCCATCATGAAGGAAACACAATGCGATACACAATACGAATATGTCTTACACTAATATAAACGGAAAAGAAATGGAGATATAACATCTTGTCAATACACAGAACAACATAACCAATCATTTATCGCGTAATTATATTATTGTAATATTGCCTGTATTTTGATATTTATATTGATGTCCATATATTACTAATAAGTGAAGATATGGGTAGAAAATTAAGAAATCCTGCAATTGGTAGTAATAAAAAAATTAACGATAATGATAGTGTAATAACACCATCTTTTGACTCCATTGATATTAATATAATCAGAGAATTACTAACTAAACCCAATATCCGAAGTGCAGATATTGCATCTAAATACAAGATTCCTATATCTACTATTCAGAGAAGAAGGAAAAGGCTTGAAGACTCTGTATTAGAAAAGAAATTTCTCTTAGACATAACGAAGAGGGGTTTGAGAACCGGAATGATCTTCGCGAATGTAGAAAGAGGAAACGCTAAAGAAGTAGCAAAAATGATTCTTAAAAGACATAAAAGTAACGCAATATCTTCAACTACAAGAATCAATGACCAAAATAACGTTATCGCTGAGATTATATATAACAATTCATCAGAATTATACAATATTTTAGAGCAAGTTAAGGAGATTCCCTATGTTTCTTCGGTAACTTGGTCTGAATTAGTAGAAGTAATAGGTCACAATGATGCTCCCATAATCGCTGCATTATCCAGACAGAAATGAAAATAGCTCATTTTCGTAGTACTATTATCTAATTTGAGCTTGTGAACCATTAAAAATATTTTTATTCTTGCCGGGCATAATTGGATGCTAATATCGAACTATAAAGTAACACATATTATGATTATCTTGGTTTAATCTTTCTGTTTATTGTCAAAGTTTGAGTTGCAAACAGAATCAATTCTGTCTACCGACCCACAAAATCCGGGCAATTGAAATATTTCCTTAATATTTAATAAAATGGGGTAAAATTTAAAGATATTGGGAAGTATAGATTCTTATAATAAAATATCGACTTTATTAAGCTCAAATGCATACTAAAATTACTTTTGTTAGTAGTAATGCTTCTGAATAAACATAATTCTATTAGGAGGCTCTACTATATACTATCATGGATTTAAAAGATTGGTTTCAAAAGAAGATAAAACTACCACAAACTAAAGAGGAAGATGAAATGACCACATCTTCGCCATCAAAGATCGATTTCAAAAAGAAGAATTCTAAAGACGTCCTATCAGAAGAAAGCAAAAAATCTTCAGATGAAAATATCCTAGAAACCGGCAAATTCCAATCTCCTAGTAAAGAAGAAGGAATAGCGGGAGTAGAAGAAGAATTATCTATGGATCAACAGCACCAGCACCAGCAGCAACAACCGTCGTCATTTGAAGAGATGAAAATGCAACAGCAAGATGTGGAACTAAAGTCCGTAGAGAGAGAACAGTCTCAATCATTACAATCCATGAGAGAACGCCAACAATCATCGTTAGCTCCTTCTCCTTCTTCTTCTTCTTCTCTACCACGACAAAGTTCTGATGCCATTCCTAAATACAAAATGATACTAGTACCTCATGATGGTTCAGAAATATCTGACAAAGCATTGAATCATGCTATTTATTTATCAAAGGTATCAGATGCTGAAATCATTATTCTAAATGTACTTGACCATATTGGAAGTAAAGATTCTTCTGCAGTACTTGCTACTATGAAACGAGGTGAAGGAGAGCATAATAAAGCAAACAAAGATTTAGAAATTACTATGGAAGGGGGAGTAAAGCAAATGATAGAAGAGAAGATGAAATTATGTAAAGAGGCAGGAGTGAAAAGTAAAGTATCCTATAAAATACAAACAGGCAAGCCACTTGATGAAATAGTTAAGCTGTCAGAAGAGATGAACATTGATTTAGTAGTAATGGCAAGCAGCAGAATTATCTCTTCAATAAGAGTTCTTGGAAGTACAACCAGAAAAGTAATAAGTACTATAAAGAAACCTGTACTTGTTATACATGAATGAATGCTATATAGGCACCCAACATCTGCTGTTGATATAATCATATATAATAATAAATGATCGAAATAATAATTTATGCTTAAATACTTCCTTTCTTAATTTTATTTCTTTACATGAAAATCTCATTGTAAATGCTTTGATGCTTCTTCTATTTTTATGCTCAAATATTATAAATATGTAGAGTCGTGAAATATGCTAGTATAATAAATATTGTAACAGTGTGTATCTCTGTGTTGCAGAGTTGAGTCAAATCTGTCTTGCATGCCAGCAGATCCAATATCATTTCGATATATGAAAACCTAAATATTAGAATTACAGCACTGTTCTTTAGGCAAGGAACAAACACCGCCGAACCCGCTACGATATAAATGCATTTTATAAAGTTATTAAATTTTCAGAAGAGCAGTACTGCAGCAACAAAGCAATTCAAACGTTTCAAACTTGATCAATTCAGCAGACGACACTGATATAATATGATTCAATCCAGAGCTTATACATACCGAAAATGTACTATATTACGACAGTCCAAAACCGACACTATAATACAAGGTGTTGTATGCGTGCGAAAGAATAGCAGCCAACAACAAGTGGACTAGATAAAAATGAGCATTATTACAACATATACTACATGTAAGTTAAACACATAAGTCATAGTTGACTAGTAGATGATACTATGATTATGCCTTTCATTCCATCTTCTGAATGGATTGTACAATGATATTCAAAAACCCCATCATCATTGAAACTGTATTTCCATGATCTGTTAGACTCTATAAAACCGCTATCTACTGGGATCTGCTGCTGGGAGCCAGATCCAGTTTTTTTGTAAATGCCAACTACATTGTGAGGAAGATTAGAATTGTTGAACCATGTTATCATTGAGCCAGCGTTTACCTTAACTGTATCTGGCATGAACATGTTCCCTCCAGCATATATGAGATTTGGCTTAAAGGTGTCACTCATAACCCTCTCTGGCTCTTCTGATATGCTTGTGATCGTGTGTTTATTCAGATCTACAAATACCTTCCAGACATGCTGATGCGATTGACCTATTTTATTCTGAAGCTCATCGAAATTTGCCGCATTAGAGTAGAATTTTCCGTCAACATATTGCCAATTAGCTGTAATTAAGATCTGACCTAGATAATTGTAAATGAGTTTTCCATTCTTGCCTTCCATAAGAATAGGCTGGATTGCAGCTATCGTCACTGCTTTATCTTTTTGTTCATTGATTATCTGTTTGATCCTTGTATCATTCTGAGCTATATGTAGAGCTTTTTCTGCAATAGGATTTATGGCATATATAAAAGTGTTATCTTGCGGAGTAGGCGTCTTTATTACTCTGTAATCGGTCTTTATTGAGACTTCAGATAGAGGATTATAACGCTGTGCCAGTTGTTCAGGTAAAAGATTGGTTACCATTAAAATACCTCCGACTGTCAAGATTATGGATATAATGGCTATTAACGGAATTAGCTCTTTGAATTTCATCTTCTAACAATTTTATTTAGGCAACATAATTAATAGGTCTATAAGCGGTGAAATTGAGGGTTAATAGTGTTAATAATTGTAATATCTGGCTAGCTTAATGTAAAAGAAAGATATATCTGCTTGCTTATTTATTGTATCATTAGTTACTCTATCTTTATTTGTCTTTCTGTTTAGCTATTGTATTTCATAATATTCACTAATCTTTTTTTAACTGTAAAATACTTACAGACACTATGGTTAAATTGCTTGTGGATGGTGTTGCTTGTTCAAGATATTACCTGTCATAAAAGCAAAGCCCGTGAATCCTCTTCGTTTTATTTACTTATTTTTGGTAAACCAAAACCAAGATTTGTCCTTTCCAGCCGATACTACAAAATATAGAGGAGTAGCTATAAACAGTACAAGACTTACCTGGGTACTTACAAAAGATATAGCAACTGCGATCAAATAAATAGTAGGCCCTAAAAGAAATCTTCTTGCCATTATGGTTATAAAGGTGGGATCAAGATCGCTATCTACTAAACGATGATCTTTTGTAGCATACCACCATCGTACATATTCCCAAAATCCAACTATGCTTATATTGATCCCATAGATAATTACCGAGATCTGCTGATCTCCATACTCTCCAATTAGAGATGTTGAAAATGGTACAAATGCTACAAACATTAGATAAAAGATAGTTATCCAGAGAAGTGTTCGATTTGCTCGTTTAACGTAGTGGAACTAATAGTCATGGCCAATCCAAAAAAACCTAAAATTATAAAACTTGTTCCATAACTTAGAATCACAGGCCATAACTCGAGTAATTGTTTTGGAAGCTCAATAGCCGCCTCTGAATGAGATAGTTGTGGTACAGCAATCTCAACTACTAACAGAGTCATGACTATAGCAAAAACTCCATCAGTAAGTGTTTCAATGCGAGATTTGCTTATATTATTTTCAACTTCTCCTGATAATCTTCTATATTCACCGGTTGATAGATAGATTCTGGAGATTATAGCTGTAAAGTGTTTTGTTTGATCATCCAAAATGGTTAGAAATAGCAGCAGATATGCTTTTCAGTGTTGACGATCGTGAACCGCTGACTGAAATCAAATGAGATAAGGTCAAAGACATCTGCGCTTATTCTCATCTAAGTTATGCTACATCGTTTATGTACGACAATCAGATGAGATAGAGACCTCAAGTCGGTCTTAACTTATATCATAGAGGCTGCTGTAAGTAAAAAGAAAATATTGCTAGTTAAGAAGATGATAGAATTATTATTATTATTATTATTATAACTAGACATATAGAGTAAATAGTAAGTTTATCATTTAAATAATTATGAGCGAATTTGCATATATTAGGTATATAAGCCATAAGATGCTGACTAAAGAGGAAGAAGAACATAAAGAGGAGATTATCGCATTCACTGAGGATGTACTTCAGGCCAGAGGTATTGAATGTGATTCAAGGATATCCAAGATATCAGAAGAGCAATTAAAGGAAATACTCGAAGAGGTAAGACAACTTCGCAAAAAGAAGAAAAATAAAGACAGAGAAGAACAGCTTGATGTTGCTATGCACTAAACAAATTGAATAATAATAATAATCATCAATCTCCACTTTGGCCATTAATCTATGGCATTGTCATAATAGTATTCAGTATATTGTTGCTTATACTCCGAGCAGGAATAAGGATATTTCTTGCCTTTATGATAATGGGTGGATCTATGATTGTATTATGGCTATATCTTAATGCAAGGACAAGGAAACAGAAGGATAATAAAACTATTATTATTACCAAACAGTCATGCATATGCACAATTTGTAAGCATCACGAATCTAAGATATGCTTACAGCAAAAATGTGCTTGTTGCATAATTATGAAAGAAGATACTATTATTGGACATTCTAATAATCCATTGCAGTAGTCTCCATCATTATTTATTAGAATAAGAGAACAAGAAGAGAAGATAAAGGCGAAAGGTACTTCCAGTGATCTTAGTAATACAAAGATTATTTGTTTTCATGAACTTGAATTGGAAGATCCGTCATTGTGTGCTTTTTCCTCTGATGCTTGAGTTATCTATTAACTTCTCTCCTTTGTAGATTTCACTTCTAATTCTTATAATTTCTTATTTTGTCTAGATTTTATTTCACTTATCAGCTTCAGAGACTCATTCTGGTAATCTTTCTTTTTCTTCTTTTTTCCATACAATTTACTTTATGCAGTATATCTTAATGGATTATCATATAATAATACGTAAGAATGAATCTTTAGGTGCCTTATAAGTAGTTGGTGCGCATCTTTTGATTGGACAAAGTGTTCTACAATTTATAAACATCTGGCGTTTTACTAGATGTCTGAAACATTAACCTGTATAGAAGATGATGGTCAGAATTAGATGATTACGTCAGAGTGAACTCAAGAAATTGATAGCAACATTTTGTACAAAAGATAAAAGGCAGAACAGAATGTTTTGATGGCAGATTCTCTTGGAATCAAAAGTATGAGAAGAAATGATATGATGATAGAAAACAAATTACTGATCTCACCGAAAATATAAAGCAGGCTCTTTTTCAAGAGTATAAAACTGTGTTTGCCCAATAAATAAAAAGAAATTCTTTATAAAGAGCACAACAAGTTTTTATCACAAGAGAAGAGGTTATCTTCGCGCATTTTCAAATATAACAAATTAGGAATATGCATTTTTTACGATTAGAAAGTATTGCAAGTTTGCTTTTTTTGACTGTAAATTGGTGTTTCAAGATAAATATTCGTATTAGACGGAGCAATTGATTTTGTTCAAAATGGCATAATATCGTTATCATTCTTGAATATTAATAATAGTTTGCTTTGCAAGACAAAGCAAACTATAATTTAATTAAGATCATAAACACATAATTGTTTGATTATGTCTACTAAACATGATAAGTCTTCCTCATCAGTGGAATGTCCATATTGTAAATCTAAGTTTAACGATAAGGCTGATCTATCAAAGCATATAGATAGAATGCATACTGAATCAGGTCTGTTAGAGGGAGATAGAAGAAGGTGGTAATTGTAATTTTTTATCCAGACTAATAGTATAACAACTTCCTCTCATACGAAGTAAGGAAGTGTGCACTTGACACCTACAATTCGTTCAATTATATACAGTAACAAGACCCACTTATGCATTAACTTGATTGTTTACTCGTATTTCATTTATGTCTTATAATAGGTCTACTAAACCTTTAATGTACTATTCTAGTATATTTTCATATCAACTTCGTTTTAGAGATACATATTATAATCATTAATGCTCTTCATGTCAGGGCATACCCGCATGGCAGCAGCAGGAATTGAAATTGGTCACATTTTGCAGGATCTTGTAGTCATTATGGTAGTCGCAGGTGCCATGGCTATGATCTCATATCGATTCAAGCAACCAATGGTTGTTGGATATATTGGTGCAGGAATGATAATTGGGCCTCATACTCCGCCTTTTAGTCTTGTACTTAATCTTGACGTCCTAAATCTACTTGCAGAAATTGGGATAATATTGCTCTTGTTTGTAGTAGGAATGGAATTTCCAATAGAGAAATTGCGAAAAATAGGAAGAAAGGCATTTGTTATTGCCATGTCCGAGGCTCTTGGAACCTTTTCAATAGGTTATTTTGTAGGACAGGTTGCTTTGAATTTTACCTTTTTTGATAGTCTCTTTTTAGCATTAGCGATATCTGTCACAAGCACCGTCATTGTAATGAGAGTATTAGAAGAACTCAATAGGATAAAGGAAGAAGCTTCTGTGCTTATTTTAGGCGTTGCAATAATTGAAGATATCATAGTTATTTCTATATTGGCTATTTTGCAGTCAGTAGGATCTACTGGAGGTTTGTCATTTGCAGATGTTGGAGTTTCTATTGGAATAACTTTAGCATTCATAGGTGGAGTTTTGGTGATTGGTTCAAAGACAATACCAAAATTAGTAGACTATGTAAGCAGAACAAATCAGCATGACGTCTTGGTAGTTGTTATTTTAAGTGTAGCCTTTGGTCTATCATATATAGCATATCAAATAGGAATATCAGTTGCAGCAGGCGCCTTTTTTGCAGGGGTCTTAATAGCAGAATCCAAATCCCATGCTGTTTCAAGAGTCTTGGCAACTCCAATAAGAGATATGTTTGCAGCGTTATTCTTTGTGTCTGTAGGAGCATTAATGGATATTTCTCTTCTTCCATTATTCATAGTACCTGCTGTAGTATTGATAGCAGTGTCCCTAATCGCAAAATTCTTGACTGTATATCTAGCTGCCAAATATCAACGCTTCAGTAAATTAACTTCACTTAGAGCAGGAATTGGTTTGTCTTCCTCCG
>JGI24806J26614_1000876_pt1 | contig 10232 bp, 5 predicted proteins | sample Kansoi200umMDA_FD_26614 | JGI IMG/M metagenome (IMG submission 26614) | reverse complement strand
AAGTATTGGGGGCAAGTGTTCTCAACCTGTGGCAAATGCTATCCAAAGAATTCGTTTTGCTCATAATTATCTCCTGCTTCATAGCCATCCCGGTTGCATGGTATTTTTTGCATCAGTGGCTTCAGCGATATACTTACCGTACAGACATATCATGGTGGATATTTATAGTAGCAGGTTTTGGTGCACTTGTGATAACATTATTAACGGTAAGTTTCCAGGCAATAAAAGCAGCGATAGCAAACCCGGTGAAGAGTTTAAGGACAGAATAACTCCCATTCTCCTGCCTTGCCTGGACAGGTTCTAAATGGGTAAAAGGAGCTTATAAAAAAAAATGATAAAGTGATTTAATAAAAAAATCAAGCTTTAAATCATGATAAAAAATTATCTAAAAACAGCCCTTAGAAATCTCTGGAAAAACAAAGCCTTCTCTTTTATCAATATCATGGGTCTTGCACTGGGTTTAGCATGCAGCCTGCTGATCATGTTATGGGTAAGTGATGAATATAAAGTAGATGCATTTCATAAAAATGGCTCCCGGTTATACAGTGTAATTGAAAGACAATATCGTGACGGGCAGGTATTTGCTTTTCATGGTGGGCCAGGTGTGATGGCTGATGAAATGAAAAAAGTTTTGCCTGAAGTGCAATATGCAACCAACTATGCATGGAATGAGCTGAACGCTTTTGAAGCAAATGATAAAATAATAAAAAAGAACGGGAATCATGCAGGTCAGGACTTTTTTAAAATGTTTACTTATCCCTTACTGGAGGGTAATGCGGCAAGGGCGTTGCAGACCCCTTCGGACATTACCATCTCAAAAAGGATGGCCGAAGAATTTTTTGGTTCACCGGCAAAAGCAATTGGAAAAACAATACGATATGATAACAAGAAAGATTTAAAGATAACTGCGGTGTTTGATAATGTGCCGCAAAACAGTACCGCACAAATTGATTATATCCTAAACTGGCAAATCTTTTTGGAACGTAATAGCTGGGCAAAGGACTGGACGAATAACGGGCCCGCAACATACATCGTGTTGCGTGAAGGCACAGACGCAAAAGCTTTTGAAAAAAAGATTTCAAGATTTTTAGACAACTATAATAAAGAGCAAACTGCTCATTCTTACATACGCCTGGGAATTCAGCGTTATGGAGATATTTACCTGCATTCCAATTTTGATAAACAGGGAGAATTATCAGGTGGAAGGATTCAATATGTGCGGCTATTCAGCCTCGTTGCCATTTTTATTTTATTGATCGCCTGTATCAATTTCATGAACCTTACAACGGCAAGATCAGTAAAACGTGCAAAAGAAATTGGTATAAGAAAAGTAATTGGGGCCTTTCGCTTTGCATTGATAAGACAATTTATCGGGGAAGCATTACTGATCGTATCAATGGCGATAATAATATCACTCGCACTTGTAATACTTGTGTTGCCGCTCTTCAACCAGCTTACAGAAAAACAAATTCATATTCCGCTTGCTGATCCCGCCTTCTGGTTAATCATTACAGGCTTGTTATTGGTAACTGGTTTTATTTCCGGAAGTTACCCTGCTTTATACCTGTCATCATTCAAGCCTGTTCGTGTTTTAAAAGGCTCGTTAAAATTTTCGAGTAGTGCTTTATGGTTTCGCAAAGGGCTTGTTGTTTTTCAATTTATGCTTTCGATCATATTAATTATCGGGACCATCGTTGTAAGCAGGCAGGTCAGTTATATCCAAACGGTCAATCTTGGTTACGATCGGGAGAATCTTATCTATATACCGCTGGAAGGTGACCTCACTCCGAAATACGAGTTATTCAAAAACCAGTCATTGCAAATGCCCGGGATAAAAGAGATATCCCGTATTACCGACAATCCCACACAAATAGAAAATGGCACCGGCGGTGTTGATTGGGAAGGTAAAGATCCAACGGCTGATATTCAATTTGCACAGTCCGCAGTTGGTTATGATTTTACAAAAACGATGCACCTGCAATTTGCGCAGGGCCGTGATTTTTCAAAAGATTTTGCAACCGATTCAGCAGGCTATATAATAAATGAGTCTGCGTTAAAACGTATTGGTTATAAAAATCCGGTTGGTAAGCCGCTTACATTCTGGGGGAAGAAAGGAACCATCGTTGGTGTTCTTAAAGATTTTCATTTCAATTCACTGCATGTTCCAATAAATCCGATGGTGCTTCGCCTGGGTGAAAATATTGGATGGGGCAACGCATTGGTAAGAACTGAAGCTGGCAAAACAACGGAGGCGTTGGCAAGTCTTAAAAAAGTTTGTGAAAATCTGAATCCGAAATTTCCATTCACGTATAAATTTTCAGATGAGGAATATCAAAAACTTTATAAGAGTGAGCAGGTAGTAAGTCAGCTTGCGCGGTACTTTGCATTTCTGGCTATATTCATTTCGTGTCTTGGTTTGTTAGGTCTCGTAATATTTACAGCAGAACAACGCACCAGGGAAATCGGCATAAGGAAAGTGTTGGGAGCAACGGTGCCAAACGTTGTCGGTCTTCTTTCAAAGGATTTCCTCAGCCTTGTTCTAATTGCCAATCTTATTTCATGGCCATTAGGTTGGTGGGCAATGAGCAAATGGTTGCAAAATTTTGAGTATCGCATTACCATTGGTTGGTGGGTGTTTGTGTTGGCAGGTCTGGCAGCTGTTTTCATAGCATTGCTCACGGTAAGTTACCAGGCAATTAAAGCAGCGATTGCTAATCCGGTAAAATCTTTGCGAACCGAATAAAAATATAGACATGATTAGAAATTTCTTCATAACCGCCTGGCGTAACATTACACGCAATAAAACATTTTCTGCACTTAATGTATTTGGATTGACGATTGGCATTGCTGTTTGCATGGTCATCGCAGTATGGTTACGGAGGGAATTAAGTTTTGATAACTTTCATCCTAACGGCAAACAAATATTTCGCATTGCCAACAGTTTTAAGAGCGAGAGTGAATCGTTTTCGCAGGCAGGTTCGGGCAGCGCGCTAGGTGCACAGCTTCCAAAACTATTACCATCTATTCATTCCGCCTGCAGGGTTATTACGAATGAAATTTTTAAAGTAAAATCAGGAAACGACCAGTTTATTGAGTCAAATTGCATTATAGCTGATAGTAATTTTTTCAGGTTTTTCGGTTTTCATTTGAAACAGGGACAGCCCGACAAAGTGTTAGCCAGGCTTGATCAATTGGTGATGTCTGAAAAACTAGCCGTCAAATATTTTGGCAATGCTGCTAATGCTTTAGGTCGCAACGTGCTTATTTGGGATGAGTACCCGATGGTAGTAGCAGGAGTTTGCGAAAACCCTCCGCTTAACTCTCATATCCAATTTGATTTAGTGATTCCCTTTGCTCATCTTAGGAAGAAAGCGAACGAACGCTGGAGATTTGATATTGATAATGCCTGGACGGGTGGCTGGCCTTATACGTATGTACAGGTTGCCAATCCTGGCGAATGGAAACAGGCGGAAAAGCAGGTTAATGATGTCGTAGCCCGTTTTTCAAAAAAAGAATGGGAACAAAATAAAATGTCATATACCTATTTCTTTCAGCCGATACACGATATCCATTTAAAATCAGATCTGCGCTATGATGCCGCCAATAATGGAAGTCTCGCCAGGGTGAATATTTTTTCAATCGTCGGAATCATCGTATTGCTATTGGCATGCATTAATTATGTAAATCTCACTACAGCCGGAGCTATCAAACGAGCGAAAGAAACTTCCGTACGGAAAGTAGTAGGAGCTACAAAGATCCAATTGATACGCCAATTTTTTATCGAAACATTTTTTATCGCAGCTATTGCAGTTGTACTTGGAGTTTTAGCAGTGAAATTATTGTTACCTGCCTTTTCGCACTGGCTAGGCGCGTCATATGATTTTGATTTGTCGCTGACAAACCTTCTCATCATATTTGGTTTCATTGTATTTATTTCTGTCATTGCCGGGATTTATCCTGCGTTCATTTTATCGTCTTTTAGACCGGCTGTTTCACTAAAAGGAAATTTTTCATTAAGCAACCGGGGAGATTTTATCAGGAAATGCCTGGTGGTATTCCAATTTACAATAAGCATCGCATTGATCGCTTCAATCATCGTAATTAGTCAACAGATGCGATTTATAAAAAACAAATCGCTTGGATTTAATGGAAACGCCGTCGTTGAAATTGGATTCTTTGGTGCAGATGCGGTGGTCAATCAATATTCTTCCCTTCGAAATAAATTATTGCAAAGCCCCTACATTTTAAATGTAAGCAAACATGAGCAAAACGTTGTTGGTGGCTTAGGCAACGGTTGGACCACAACGGAAAACCTGAAAGGCGAGGAAATATCCACCAGTTTATACGGCATGAATGTCGACACTTCGTTTTTCAACACGTATGACATGAAACTGGCAGCGGGTCGATTCTTTTCCGCGGCATTTCCTGCAGACACTGCAAAGTCATTAATAGTAAATGAAGCCGCCGTAAGAACCTTCGGTTGGCAAAAACCCGAGAACGCCATTGGGAAGCGATTTGGCAAGGGCGATGATGAGCAGGCTGTGGTTGGCGTGGTGAAAGACTTTCATTTCGAGAGTTTACATAAGCCAGTGGAGGCTCTGCGCATCGGATATGCCAGAAGGGGAAACAAGTTATCGCTAAAGATTGACTCCAGGCACATGGATGCGGCACTAAATCACCTAAGGAAAACCTGGAGTTCATCGGTTCCTGACTTTCCGCTTAAATATGCATTTGTAGATGAAAAGCTAAATGAGCAATACGGAAATGAAAACAAGATGGAGCAGATCTTTTATGCTTTTGCCGGCCTGTCGCTCCTGATCGCCTGCTTTGGATTATTTGGCTTGTCTATTTATGTCGTCGAACAGAAAGTAAAGGAAATCGGTATTCGCAAAGTGTTAGGTGCAAGCGTGCCGGCCCTTGTTAACTTGTTGTCGAAGGATTTTATGAGGTTAGTGCTCATAGCAATTATCATCGCCACACCGCTGTCATGGATTTTTATGAATGAATGGCTGAAAGATTTTGCCTACAGGATAAAGATTGATTGGATGGTGTTTATAGCAGCAGGAATTGTAGCGGTATTGATTGCGTTGTTGACAGTAAGCGTTAAAACCATTAAAGCGGCTATTGCCAATCCTGTAAAAAGTTTGAGAACAGAATAAAAAGTACAGCCCATGATCAAAAATTATTTCGGAATCGCATTCCGGAGTTTGCTAAAGCATAAAGTCTTTTCATTTATCAACATACTTGGATTGGCTGTGGGTATCGCCGCATGCTTTCTAATCTTCTTATATGTGAGTCTTGAAACCAGCTATGATAATTTTCATTCGAAAGCTGATCGTATATATCGCGTCGTTGCAGACGTAAAAACTCCTACGGAGACAATTAAGTCGTCTATTGTGACTTCGCCTGTTGCTATTAACCTGAAGAGGGATTTTCCGGAAATAGAAGATGCGGTACGTATTGCGCCGGAGGGACTTCTTGTGAAAAAAGGCAACATTAAGTTCCAGGAAGAAAAATCAGTATTGGCTGATTCCACATTATTTAATGTATTTGATTTTACGCTGATAGCTGGTAACAAAAATACGGCGCTCGTTGAACCTATGAGTGTTGTTATCTCTCAAACTGCAGCAAAAAAATATTTTGGCAATACAAATCCGATGGGACAGGAACTACAGGTTACCGGTGCAGCCATCAATGCGAAGGTTACCGGGGTAATGAAAGATATACCAAAGAACTCGCAGATAGAAGCGGATATGATTTTATCGCAGTCATCTTCGAAGCTGGTAAGTGGTTTTTCAATGTCCGACAGTGAATGGACCAATCATACCAATTATACTTATATCCTTGTAAAGCCACATACCGATGTAAAAGCATTGGCATCAAAATTTCCAACGTTCCAGGAATTTCATCATGGTGAAGAGGCAAAAAAATTGCAGATGCAGGATTATTTAAGCCTGGAACCATTGCGCGATGTATATCTTCATTCAAAACGAGGTGGTTTTATCAGCGGTAATATTAACAATGTTTATACTTTTTCCGCTATTGCTGTATTTATATTACTGATTGCTTGTGTGAACTTTATTAATCTTACTACTGCACGGGTGCTGAACGTGCAAAGGAGGTGGGTATACGTAAAGTCGCTGGTGCGGTACGTTTTCAGTTGGCAAAGCAATTTCTCAGTGAAAGTATTATTATCTGTCTTATCGCATTTGTAATAGCCATAGTTTTATCGGCTATCGCCCTTCCATTGTTTAACCAGCTTGCCGGCAAGCAAATCAGCAACGGTATATTTACTAATCCATTGCATATTGCAGGTTTGTTCGTTCTTTCCGTATTCGTAGGTTTGGTTGCTGGTTTTTATCCATCTCTCGTATTATCTTCTTTTAAACCCGTAAGTGTATTGAAAGGACGCTTTTCCACAGGCACAAGGGGGTTGATATTAAGAAAAAGTCTGGTTGTTTTTCAGTTTACTATTTCAATTGTACTTATTGTGGCAACCATTGTAGTATACAGGCAATTGAAATATATGCGCAGCCAGGATCTTGGCTTCAGCAAAGAGCAGACGATTGTTATCAATACCAATTTCGATAAAAATAAAGACGCTTTTAAACAATCCTTATCAGCTATACCAGGAGTACTATCATCTGCTTATTCCTCACATGTGCCTGGAGGTGGTTCCAATTCTGCATACTCTAAGGTTGAGAATAAAAACGGAGAAATGCAGAAAAGTAATCTTGATTTATATTTTGTTGACTTCGATTATATAAAGCAATACGATTTAAAACTGGCTGCGGGAAGAGGGTTTTCAAAAGATTTTGGCACAGACAGCAGCCAGGCGATGGTAATCAACGAAACTGCATCAAAAATGCTTGGCTACAGTACTCCGCAGGAAGCCATAGGGAGAAAATTTGACCAATGGGGAAGACAAGGGCAAATCATTGGCGTATTAAAAGATTTTCATTATAAATCATTGCAGCAGAATGTGCCGCCATTGGTTATGCGTTTTGAGCCCTGGGCATTGGGAATGATCTCTGTAAAAGTATCAGCTGCAAACTTGCCTGCCACCTTAAAGACAATCAGTAGTACATGGGGTCAGCTCATTCCGAACCGCCCATTTGAATATAATTTTTTAGATGAATTTTTTGACAGGCAGTACCGGGCTGAAGATCATTTCGGAAACCTCTTTTTCAATTTTGCTGTGCTCGCCATTTTTATTTCCTGTCTCGGTTTGCTTGGCCTATCATCCTATAGTACTATGCAGCGTACAAAAGAAATTGGCATAAGAAAAGTATTGGGAGCTAATGTAACAGGGATAGTAAGTCTTTTGTCCATCGAATTTATCAAACTGGTGTTGATTGCGTTGGGCATCGCTGCCCCGATAGCATGGTTTGGAATGAATAAATGGCTGGAGGATTTTGCATATCGTACGAATATTACATGGTGGATATTCGGACTTGCCGGATTGGTGTCAGTGGTGATTGCATTTTCAACAATCAGTTACCAGGCGATAAAAGCGGCTGTTGCTAACCCGGTGAAAAGTTTAAGAACAGAATAAAAAGAATGTAACAATAATAAAGGATGAAACGTATCAATTAATGTTCACCATATAAAAAAGCTGCTATGCTAAAGTTAAAATGTTGTATAACTATCCTTATAATTTTTGGTTTTAAAACCACATTCGCCCAGGCCACAACTGCTGTAAATCATTTCAATAAGGTGATAGTGAGTCCACATGTACAGGTGACTTTTATAGAAGGGGATAAAGAAAGTGTAACCATTGAAAAAAGCACGGTGAGCAATGACAAAATAAATATTGAAGTAAATGGTAAAACACTCCGTATTTATTTAGACGGGGCTAAAGAAGTAACTAAAAACGAAGCAGTATATGAAGACGGGTATAAAGTAAAACGGCCATTATATAGGGGAACAGTGGTATCAGCTATTGTAACCTATAAGACATTAGATGATCTCTCAGTACGCGGTGAAGAAACGCATGTTTGTAAAAGTCTTTTAAAGGGTAATAGATTCAGGTTAAAAATTTATGGGGAATCACAGGTGTTCCTGAATGAAGTAGACCTGGGGGAACTTCGAACTACTATATATGGTGAAAGCGTTTTGGAAATCAGATCAGGATCAATAACCGATCAAAAATACATTACTTATGGAGAGGGTAAGATTAACAGCCTCGGTATTAAAAACAGTACGACGAAAATAAGAGCTTATGGGGAGGCGGATTTCCGGGTTAACGTTTCAGAGGAAATAAAAATTACTGCTTATGGAGATGCTACTTTGGAATACAGGGGAAATCCGGAAATAACCAGGGGATTGAATATTGGAGACGTACGAATTGATAAAATTGATTAAGGAATTAATATCACTAATAGCCGGGGCCGTAATATAAAACTTAAAACCCATTACTTATAACGTAACAGCATGATAAAAAATTATCTAAAAATTGCTTTCAGGAATTTATTGAAAAATAAAGTTCTTTCATTCATAAATATATTCGGCCTGGCCACAGGAATTGCCTGTTCGTTGCTCATTATTTTATTTATTAAAGATGAATTAAGTTTTGATAAATTCAATAAAAATCCCGGGAGGATATACCGTGTAGTTAAGGACTTTGTAAATGACGATGGAAGCAGGCTACCCGATGCAACCACACCGCCTGCTCTTGCTCCTGTAATGCAAAAAGAAATTCCTGAAATTGAAAGTACTGTAAGAATATTTTCAAACTGGGGACGCAAATATTTAATTAAATATGGCGATAAAAAATTTTATGAAGAAGGATTATATCGTTCCGACAGCAGCATATTCACAGTTTTTAATTTCAAATTCCTGCACGGTAATCCGCTCAGTGCGTTTGACCGGTTAAAGTCAATTGTACTTACCGAATCGTCTGCAAAAAAATACTTTGGCAGTACTGATCCCATGAACCAGATACTTGACATAGACCAGATGGGGCCTCATGTAGTAAGTGCTGTTATTAAAGATGTTCCTTCTAATTCGCATTTCACGTTCGACTTTTTAATATCTACACGTACTATTGGTGGCCCAATTGATACACTCTGGGGATTTTATAACTTTTATACATATATCAAATTAAAAGATAAAACGAATATAGCTTCGGTTGAACCGAAGATAAAGGCGCTGTTCAAAAAATTTCAGCCCGGCAATAAAAACATTTTTTATACCCAGCCTTTAACGGATATTCATTTAAAATCAAATTTAAAATGGGAACTAAAACCCAATAGTGACGCATCGTATATTTATGTATTTGGCACCATCGCAATATTTGTAATAATAATTGCAAGCATCAACTATGTAAACCTTGTTACGGCAAAATCATCGTTACGTGCAAAGGAAGTCGGCGTAAGAAAGGTAGTGGGAGCAGAACGAAGTTCATTGATCCGGCAGTTTCTTACCGAATCGGTTGTAACAGTTTTCATGGCAAGTGTTTTAGCAACCGGGTTAGCAAAGATCATTTTGCCTGCATTCAATCATTTCACACAAAAAGAACTCTCTATATTTGGCGGCAATGACCTTACTGTTTTGATACTGCTGATAGGTTTCACTTTGCTCGTTGGTTTATTGGCGGGGCTTTATCCTGCATTTTACCTTTCGGGATTTAGTCCCGCATTTGTATTGAAAGGATTTCATGCTTCGGTTAAAAATACAATTTCATTAAGGAAGGTATTAGTGGTATTGCAATTTGTAATTTCCGTTGTGCTGATCGTGGGAAGTATCATCATCAATAACCAGTTAAATTTTATGCAATCGGCAAAACTGGGATTTGATAAAGACCAGGTAATTGTTTTAAATAATGTAGAGCGATCTTTTAATGCGGAGGCTTTAAAAAATAGCCTGTTGCAAATGCCGGGCATAAAAAAAATTGCAGGAGCTGATGGGGTGATCGGCGGGCAAAACTGGACAACCAATTTACGTTTAAGAGGATCACAGAATGGACAATTGATTAATTTTCTAGCAGTGGGTGGCGATTACCTTGATGTAATGGGGATTACAATAAAAGAAGGACGCGGTTTTTCTGAAAAATACCCTGCAGATACATTGACCAATGGGGTTACGGGCCCAACGGACCAGGTTATAGGAAATATAATTTTGAATGAAAAGGCAATAAAAGATTTACGGGTTCCTTCTCCTGCTGTAGGGCAACAACTTGTGTGGTCTACAGATGCAGATACAAACTATTATGTAAACATTGTCGGTGTGGT
>JGI24806J26614_1000875_pt1 | contig 10239 bp, 5 predicted proteins | sample Kansoi200umMDA_FD_26614 | JGI IMG/M metagenome (IMG submission 26614) | reverse complement strand
ATCCGCATTAGTGTTTCATCACCGGCATCATACAGTTCACCGGCAAGCATTTTCTGATATTCCGTTGTATGCATCAAATATGTTTTTACAAAAATGATCTAAAAAAGGGAATTTTCTCTTTCCTGATTTTCTTCATGATGGGTATTAAACTTCTAAAAATCTATTGGAGGATCCGGGCATTTAATTAAAGCCATCGGCAAGTCAATCACCGGGACACTAAAAGTCGGAATTTACTTCTTCACTTTATATCCGCTATTTAATTTAGGCACTAAGGATTATCGCTAATCAATTATAACAAATGCTTGAAAAGAAAATAAAACCTCGATTTGAAAAAATTATCAATTATCCCTGTCCGACGGCGTTCAGCCCGGTCTGCTTGACGCAGTCAGGCAGGCAGGCGGGAATTATCAATTTGTCCTATTGATTTAATCATCCCGATTAATGTAGTAACTTATATATTTTTTTTAAACTCCTTGCATGACTGATATTTTATCGAAAAATTAGTGATGACATTATTTTTCGGTTTGGTAAAATTGCAGGATGGAAATTTACGCATCCCGGAAATGGAGGGCTTGAGGTAAAAACCAGTCAGCTATTTGAAATCTTCAGCTGGCAATAATTATGAAAAATTAAGTGTATGGAGGAAAAAAAACGATTGCAGGAAAATAAAGACGGAAAAATTAACTGGAAAAAATGGGGGCCCTATGTTACGGACCGTCAATGGGGCACAGTGCGTGAAGATTATAGCGCTGATGGTGACGCATGGGAATTTATAAGTCACGATGCCGCACGCAGCAAGGCTTACCGCTGGGGTGAGGACGGTATTGCAGGTATTTGTGACGACCACCAATTGCTGTGTTTTGCGCTTGCAATGTGGAATAAAAAAGATCCGGTCATCAAAGAAAGGTATTTTGGAGTCACAGGTAATGAAGGCAATCACGGCGAAGATGTAAAAGAATTATATTACTATCTCGATGCTACACCTACCCATTCCTACATGAAGATGCTGTATAAATATCCGCAGGATGAATACCCTTATTCGGAGCTGGTAAATGAAAACAGGAGAAGAGATAAAACTCAACAGGAATATGAAATAATAGACACAGGTATTTTTAACGGGGACAAATATTTTGATGTCTTTGTAGAATATGCAAAAGCCGGTGTGAATGATATACTGGTCAAAATTACGGTTCATAACCGTGGCAATGAAGATGCTTCTTTAAATTTGTTACCAACCATTTGGTTTCGCAACACATGGGCATGGGGTTATGATGACTACCAGCCTCGGATGATGTCCTCGAATAAAGGAGACATTATTATCAATCATAAAATACTGGGAAATTTTACGCTGTATTCAGAAAATAGAACAGCCTTGCTTTTTTGTGATAACGAATCCAATAATAAAAAATTATATGGAAGGGAAAATACAAGCCATTATTGCAAAGATGGCATCAATGAATTTCTCTTACATGGAGATGAAAGCGCAATAAATTTAAATCAGCAGGGAACAAAAGCTGCATTAAATTTTGATATAAATATAAAACCCGGAAGTTCGGAAACGATCAGGCTCAGGTTAAAGGCAGACAATGCGCCGGATCCATTTGATGACTTTGATGAAATTTTTAACACGCGTTTACAGGAAGCCGATTCTTTTTATGCCGAATTACAAAAGGATATTAAATCCGGCGATGAAAAATCAGTACAAAGACAGGCACTGGCTGGTATGTTGTGGAACAAGCAATTTTTTTATTATGATGTGGAGCAATGGTTAAAAGGCGACCCTGCACAGTCTGCGCCGCCTCCCTCGAGAAAGAAAGGACGCAATTATGAATGGGCGCATCTTAATAATTTCGATATAATTTCTATGCCCGACAAATGGGAATACCCCTGGTATGCTGCATGGGATCTGGCTTTCCACTGTATTTCTTTTGCAATGATAGATGCTGAGTTTGCAAAACACCAGTTGTTATTATTAACAAAGGAATGGTATATGCATCCTAACGGACAGTTACCTGCCTATGAATGGGCATTCAGTGATGTTAATCCCCCTGTACATGCGTGGTCAGCATGGAGGGTGTATAAAATTGATGAGCGGAATAACGAGGGTAAAGGAGACATTGCATTCCTGGAATCCATGTTTCATAAGCTGCTCCTCAACTTTACATGGTGGGTAAACCGTAAGGATGCGGAAGGCAACAATATTTTCCAGGGAGGATTTCTGGGGCTGGATAATATTGGCATATTTGACAGGAGTGCGCCGTTGCCCACAGGCGGCCAGATCGAACAGGCGGATGGAACAAGCTGGATGGCTATGTACTCGCTCAACCTGATGCGTATTGCATTGGAGCTTTCCAAATACAATCCCGTTTACCAGGATATGGCTACCAAATTTTTTGAGCACTTTTTATACATCGCAGGCGCCATGGCAAATATGGCCCTGGAGAGCGGTGGCTTATGGGATGAGGATGACAAGTTTTTTTATGATGTTTTAAAAATGCCTGGCAGGGAAAGTGTAAAATTAAAAGTTCGCAGCATGGTTGGCCTTATACCATTGTTTGCAGTAGAAGTGCTGGATCATGAATTATTGAAAGCCGCTCCCAAATTTGCGAAGCGATTGGAATGGTTTTTAAAATACCGCCCTGACCTCGCAAGCCTGGTTTCCCGCTGGCAGGAAAAAAATGAAAATGAAAAACAATTACTAAGCTTACTGCGTGGACATCGCATGAAAAAGATTCTGCAAAGAATGCTGGATGAAAGTGAATTCTTTAGTTACTATGGTATTCGTGCCATTTCAAAGTTTCATGACCAACATCCTTATGAATGTTGGATTAATGGAAACCGTTTCAGCGTGGAATATACCCCGGGAGAATCTGCAACCGGTTTGTTTGGGGGCAACAGCAACTGGCGCGGACCTATTTGGATGCCTGTAAACTATTTGCTCGTAGAAAGCCTGCAGCGCTTTCATTATTATTATGGAGATGATTTCAAAGTGGAATGTCCTACGGGTAGTGGTGTGTTACTAACATTGAATGAAATTGCGAATGAAATATCAAAACGCTTAACTGCCTTATTCCTCCGTGATGAAACCGGAAAACGTCCCTTTCTCGGAAACAATAATAAATTACAGGAAGATCCGCATTTCAATGATTATATTTTATTCTATGAATGTTTTCATGGGGATAATGGCAGGGGTGTGGGAGCATCGCATCAAACCGGGTGGACAGGTTTAATTGCTAAGTTATTACAACCACCAAGAGCTGAAAAGGAAAGTACGGCCTAAGTGAAATTATAACCCACAATATTAAATTGATTTAATAGTCCCTCAACTTTGGAATGTGATATAATCGGCGATGATGTTTTTCTGTATAGAACTGGGAAAATAAAATTATTTATTATCAATGCAGTTTCCGGTTATGATAAAATGAGTATAAAAGGAAGTCACGTATACAGGAAGAAAAAGAGCCACAAGACTGCAGAGTCAGGCTCCCCTCACCCTGTCCGTCCTATCAGGAGGGCTTTGGAGAACTTGTCCCGACCTTTCGGGAGAGCCTGTCCGATTCATCGGGAGGCTGGGGCTGAGGTCAAACGAAGTAACAATTAGTTGAGGTCGCAATGAAAAATATTGTATAAACTTAAATGATGTTACAGCTAAATAAATCAATCCTGGAAAATTACAGGCGGGCAATTCACAATGAATGGCTCGAAACAAATGGCCTGGGGGGCTGGAGCAGTTCAACCGTTATTGGGTGCAATACCTGGCGTTATCATGGTTTGCTCGTTGCGGCAACCGTTCCTCCTGCAGAAAGAATGGCACTGGTTTCAAAATTAGATGAAACGATAATTGCAGGTGATAAGATATTTGAATTAGCCACAAATAATTATGGACAGGCAATCCATCCAAAAGGCTATCAATATTTAACGGGATTTACAAAAAAGTTCTTCCCTGAATTTATTTATGATGCTGGGGGCACCAGGCTAAAGAAAACAATTGCAATGATCCATGGTGAAAATACAGTTGTTATAATTTATGATGTAATGAACGCAGGCCGGTCTTTTACACTCGAATTGCTTCCGCTGCTTTCTGCAAGAGGTTATCATAATTTGAAGCGTGCCAATGATAGTATAAACCGGCAGGCATCATTCGATAATGATATTTTTAAAACAAAACTATATGAGGGAACACCGGTTATATTTATCAAAGTCCCCGGGGCCAATTATTGCCCTGGGCCCCAATGGTTTTATAATTTTAACTACAGCGTAGAGCAATACCGGGGTTTGGATTTTATAGAAGATTTATTTGCACATGGCAAATTCAATTTTGAGTTAAATGCGGGAGATTCATTAGGCATTATTATCTCGACCGATGACCCGGGTAAAAAAGACGCTCATGAACTACTGGAGCAGGAATTGGAAAGAAGAAAAAAATTATTAACAAAGGCAGGGTTTAGCAAACAGGCGGCACCTGAAAAAAATCCTTCCTTTGGTGAAGACCTGGCCAGCGCCTTAACATTGGCTGCCGACCAGTTCATTGTAAAGCGCACCATCCATAGTTCCTCTCCTACTGGAGGAGACCTTGAGGGGGCAACAATAATCGCAGGTTACTACTGGTTCACTGACTGGGGAAGAGATACAATGATTTCCTTGCCGGGGCTGTGTTTAAGCACAGGTCGTTTGGATGATGCAAAGAAAATTATTTCAGCATTTGCAAATAATATTAGCATGGGTATGTTACCCAACCGCTTCCGGGATAATGGCGAAGCGCCTGAATACAATAACGTGGATGGCACGCTTTGGTATTTTATTGCGGTATATAAATATTTACAGTCAACTGGTGATAAAAATTTCGTGCTGGATGAAATTCTACCGGGTTTAAAAGATATTATTGACTGGCATTTCAAAGGAACACGGTATAATATTCATGTAGATGATGACGGCCTGTTGTATGCAGGAGAAAAGGAGCAACAGCTCACCTGGATGGACGCGAGGATCGGCAGCTGGGTAGTAACCCCGCGCAGGGGGAAACCAGTAGAGATAGAGGCGCTTTGGTACAATGCATTAAGAATATTTGCAGAATTATTGAAATTGAACCACCAGGAAAATGATGCCTCGCTGGTAAACCTCAGTGCAGAAAAAGTTAAGCAAAGTTTTATCCGGCAATTCTGGTATGAAGAAGGCAGCCCCGGCGGTTCATCCGGGCTGGGAAATTACCTGTACGATGTGATTGATGAATATGGTAATCCTGATTATCAAATAAGGCCAAACCAACTTTTTGCAATCAGCCTTCCATTTGCATTAATTGAAGGTAGGCAGGCAAAAGCAGTTCTTCAAATTGTAGAGGAACAGTTGTACACTCATGTCGGCTTAAAAAGTTTAACACCAGGCGATCCGCATTATATACCGGTGTATGGTGGGGACTTATGGCACAGGGATTCATCTTACCATCAGGGAACTGTGTGGTCCTGGTTATTGGGGCCTTATATAGATGCTATAATGAAAGTAGAAGGTAGCAAAGGAAAGCCGCGGGCGCAAAGCGTGATTGATAACTTTAAATATCATTTCAATGAAGCCTGTATAGGAAGCATATCCGAAATTTTTGATGCAGATGCTCCACATCATCCCGGGGGTTGCGTGGCCCAGGCATGGAGTGTAGCGGAATTATTACGGGTGATTAAAACTTACGGGTTGGATGATGTTGAAGCGGACCCTTAAAAACCAGGAGAAAGAATGTTATTGATCCGGTTTGATAAAGGATAGTTGTTTTAAGATGCTCATCAATTGCCTCCGGCTTTAGCTGGAGAGTCAGGATCCAATGATTTTTTTTTCGGCTTTCAAACTATTTAATCTGCTATTTAATAAACTAACCTGTCCCAGCCCGGCTTCGTCATACATAGTAGACATGCTGCCATCCTGGTTTTAGTGCGTTAATCCTGATTATTAAGCCTAAAAGCTATTTCCATTTATCAATGCATCCCCTTTGAATATTTGATCTGCCCGTGATGAAACCGGCAAGGCAGCGATAATAGCCGCCATACCCTTGAAAGCTTTAGCCGGTTAACAGTGATTTATTTATAATTTTGACCTGGTTGACGTTTTCTTTAAAGTGGATGAGAATTTTGAAAGCCTCCTTATCACCCGATCTATTTCAGGGTTATCGCTATAAGCTATGAAATTATTTCTTCCTTTTATATTACTATTTACAACAGCCTTATATTGCTTTGCGCAGCCAGGCATATCAACTCGTCTGGATTCGGTGTTTAATATACAATTCAAAAAAGATAGGCCGGGCGGAGCAGTATTAATTGCAAAAAATGGCAAGATCATCTATGAGAAAGGCTTTGGCATAGAAGATATACAGACAAAAAGAATCATCACCCCTCAGTCATTATTTAATGTGGGAAGCATCAGTAAAACATTTGTTGCCTACGGTATTTTAAAATTAGCGCAGGAAGGAAAACTTTCACTTGAAGATAATCTGGCAAAATATTTTTCAGGCTTCAAAAACCAGGCAATCGCAGAACAGGTAAAAATTTTTCACCTGCTCACACATACCAGTGGCTTGCCTGATAACAGGCCGGTGGAAAAAGACAGCATTTTTTATCTTACCGCCAAAGATGCTGAAAACTGGGCGCCCATCATGCAAAATGATACACTCAGGTTTCAGCCGGGCGAGTATTGGGAATATTCTAACCCTGCGTTTAACGGGCTTGCATTGATCATTGAAATGATAACCGGCGAAAAATGGCAGCGCTATATCAGCAACCTTATTTATAAGCCTGCAGGTATGAAGCTTTCAACAATTACTGACGGCCCTCATCCCGAAAAAGGTGTTACTCATGGATATATTAAGACCCTAACAGGCCAATATATTGAGAGGGATTATGGCGAGGAGCCTACTTTCTGTGCTGCAGGTAATGGGGGCATATGGAGCAGTGTGGAAGAACTCTGGAAATATGAGCAAGCTATTCAGAAACACCTGTTTCTTGACAGCGGGTGGGTAGCTAAATCAAGAACCATTTATCCATTGCAAAACCGGGAAGATTCAACAAAGTTTTTTATGGGTTTAAGCTGGTTTATTCATGGTGACAGGAAAGATAAATTTATCGGTCATACCGGGTCACAGGGTGGTTTCATCAGTGATTACGTTTGGCTGCCAGGCAGGAATATTTTTTATGTGCTTCTTTGCAATACACCAAAACCTATTGGTGAAATAAGAAAGACTGTAATGGATATCCTGGAAGAAAAATAATTAGTCCGGCAGCTGCAAAAATAAAATATTGATGTCAATAGAATTTTTTCAGTCATAGTAAAATGGAGTATAAAAAAAGAGCCGGGTATGCAGTAAGAAAAAGTGCTACAAGATTGCAGAGTCAGGCTCCCCTCGCTTTTGGAGAGAGCCTGTCCCGATTCATCCGGAGGTTAGGGGCGAGGTCAAACAAGGCCGGTATTTAAAAGCTTTACTCAGGCAATAATGCTATAAGATATTATATCATTCTTGATAATAACTGAAACATTCCATTGGTTTTAATTTCCAGGTACGTTACCCTGTTGATCGTTTTCATATACTTGAATTTCATCCTGCGCATATATTTTTTAAAATCGATGCCACCCGCCCTGAATAATTTTTTATGGGCAAACCAAACAAGAAGGGAGGTCATAAAAAAGAATAGTGTATATATATTACGGCCGGCCAGTTTTCCAATTAAAGTTTTCTTATCAAAAAGAATATCCAGTCGTTCGGTTTGAAAGTCTATATGATACGCCTCATCTATTAATATGTCTGTACAGATCTCTTTCAAAAGAGGGCAGCCGGTAGCATCTTTTAATGCCTGGTAAAATACCTGTGCGGCGCTTTCCACGGTAATAACCGCCAGCGTCCATATCTCCATGCTTGTATTGAAATAACGTACTTTACGGAACAAGGTATCACCCCAGTCGTTTTTGATTCTTTTTTCGCCGATGGCATCTATATACCTGCCTAAATTATTACCGTGCTTCTGTTCCTCTTTTATAAATAAGCTAACAGCTTCTACATAATCGGGATCGCCAATTTTCTTTGCATAAATTGTGGATGCACGGATCAGGTGGCCTCCGTCTGATGTTTCGCCTAATTGCCATGCCTGCAATGAATGGAGAATAACGGAAATTTCTTTTTTGGTTATTGCCGGAACCAAATTCCAATTTACACGAAACTGGGTCGAATTGAATGTAAAGTATTCAATCCATTTTTTACTGGTATTCATAATAAAACTAAAATTTAAAAGTGAAATTTAACACAAAGCACTTTGTAAAACAAAGTAATACCATTTATTTATCATTTCAAAATTTTTTATTGTTTAAGCATGCTTCTCCTGATCTGACGTCCCCGTCTGATCGGTTGTGATGAACCTAAAAGAAGGGATTGATAGGTTGAAATAATTTATTGAATAAAAAAAATTGTTCCAGGCAATGGAAATCCATAGTAGCAACCGGTCTGACGTCCCCGTCTGACCGGTTGCGGTAAATTAAAAGAAGGTATTGATAGGGTGAAATATTTTCCTGTACCAAAAAAGATTGTTCCGAAAAATGAAAGTGTGTAGCAGCAACCGGCCGACCAATGTCATTTAGTTAAGAAGATTGGACCTTGTTATGACCCCGAATGGGGTCAAATGTGAATAGCCCGGGGTGAAACCCCGGGTAAAAATTGCACCTTGGCCTACAACTGAAAGGGTTGAATTTGCCCGCTCTTGCTCGACCCTTTCAGGGTCGGAAGCACTTCTAATCCTGAACCCGGGGTTTGCACCCCGGGCTATTCACATTGAACCCCTATCGGGGTTCGAAGACTCAATTTTCCCGTGGAGCTAAATGATATTGCCCTTCAGGTATTTTCCAAATTTCATATCCTTAACTAAATGACCTTGACCGTACGCCCCCCCGTATGACCGAAAAGAAATCAAAGCAGGTGAGCGAATAATGGATACTTTTCCGGTCTGACGACCTCGTCTGACCGAAAAGACTTCGATAGTCAGAATAGGTGAGCATATAAAGCAGAAGCGCGCATTCTCTTCATTATCGTATTAGGGTTCATATATTTTTCCCTCAGCATTGGCCCCCTATTTATATTAACAGAACCCGTCCAGTTTTCATAATGCATGGTTGACCTTACAAAGCTGCTCCATGCCAATAACTGGTAACCGAGCCCATGGGCAATACAAATACTATCCGTGTTATATTCAAACCTGTCTAAAAATTTATGGGACAGGTTACCCAAAGCAATCCGTAGTAAGCCAAAAGTATGTTTACGGCTAAAATCAGCCGCATGGCTCAGTTCATGGCCGAGGATACCGATCTGTGTATTAAAATCTAAATTTTTGAGTTGAAGGGGTATTAATTTTTCATCGCTGCTATCACTGATGGTAATAATATATTTCCGGTTGCGGCTTCTTTTAAATACACTTAAAACACCGGGACGAGATGAAAATAATGACGCTGAATTTTTAAACCTGAATTTAATGCGTGCACTTACTAATTCAGGGAAATAACCAAGGGCGATGAGAATTTGCTTTTCGTATTTAGGGGGGATTTTCTTGTGTTTCCCTACAGTTTGTTTAAGGGAATCAAAGTGAGCAATGGTAAACATTCCCGGGGTAAAGAGTTTTACCGGGAGCTGGCAAAAACTTATTACGGGTATCAAAATGATGAATAAAAAGCTGCAACGAACCAGCCCTCCATGCTTTTTTATTTTCATTTGAAGATTTCATTTAAGATCATCATTTCACAATTAGTTTTCTTTTTCCCGTAAGTCACAAACTGCTTCTAAATATTCCTTGCAACTTCATTCTTATGTTTTAAAGGAAACCGCAGTGATCAATATTTTTATTTTTTTGAAAATATTTTGAGATATAAATTTTTGTTACCGGGTTCCTTAAATAATCCTTGCTGCAGAAGCCTGGTTTAAAATAAGTTTTAAATACAGGATGGTATATGAATGATTAATTATCGTAACCCGAACCTACGATTTTTATAAAGGTTTAAATTTAAGCGGAAAGAAAAATATCAGCACACATGTATTGACCGTGTTGTCACATATAAGCAATAAAATTCTGTGCTTTACGCGTTGTTATATACTTTTAACAATGGTTCACGCAATACTTCTGCGGCATCTGTGCAATAGAAATAAATTGCCCCGGCAATGGCCTCTGGCTTCACCCAGTTATCAAAATTAGCATCAGGCATGGATATTCTTTTTGATAAGAAAACTTT
>JGI24806J26614_1000874_pt1 | contig 10246 bp, 5 predicted proteins | sample Kansoi200umMDA_FD_26614 | JGI IMG/M metagenome (IMG submission 26614) | reverse complement strand
GGCAGCATCTGCCAGCAACCAGAACGCCTACGAGATGGGAAGATACAGCCAGGGCATCCTTACCTATGCATTGCTTAAAGTGGTAAAAGAACAGCCTGAGGTATTGGAGGAAAATAAATTCCTGAATGTTTCTAACTGGTTCAATGAAGCAGTTAAGATCGTAACAACTCTCGTGAGAGAAAACAGCCTGAGGCAGGAGCCGCAGCTGATAACTACCACCAACTTTAATATCGGGATAGTTGATGGGGAGGTATTGTCAAAGATCATATTGCCGTTTGAGAAGCCCTTGTTTGCGGCAAGTAGTTTTCAGAACAATGATGAGGTGATAGCATATGATGATCTTGAAATAGGCAAGGCCGTTAACAGGCAGGTCTCTGCAAGAGGCACAGATGGAAATATTGCATACATGTCTGCAACAGATTCACCGGATGCTTATGTACTTAGCGGCCGCTATGACGTAAAAGGAGACGAGATAACGGTTAAGGTTAATATAAGACGGAACAAAGAAAAAGTTCCAAAGGGCAGGTTTGAAGTAAAGGGAAAGAAGGATGATATTAAAGGTTTGTCTGAAAATATTGTGCAGGTGGGGATAGGTTTGATTGAGAATGGAGTGCATAGTCCATAGTTCATAGTTCATAGTTCATAGTTCATGGTCCATAGCCCATAGTCAATAGCCCATAGCCGGAGCACTATTATTGTGTCATTTCGAGGAACGAAGCAATCCCCTGATTCGAAGCAGCTTTGTGCTTCTTTGTGCCTTTGAGTCTTAGTGGCTATACATTTCATGTGTAAAATCTTTGCTGGCCTTTGCGACATACTGCCCTTGCGGTAAGGAAATTAAAAATATCTCTCCTGCATATCCTCCACCGTTGTCTTGTACCGCGCTTCGCCGGGGTTAAGCTGATTAGCGGTTTTATAATGCTCGTAGGCTTCTGCAAAAAAATGGTCCGCTTCCAGGCAGAATCCAAGCATATAATGCCATTCCGCGCTTTCAGGCTCTAATAAAGAAGATCTTTTCAGATCCTCATAATAGGATACATAATCCCCGGTGTCCCAGAATTTGATCACGTTCCTTTTTTCCGCTTCTTTATTGCCTTTTTTGAAAGTCCAGTAAACGGGGTTCTTTCCATTGACATGCTTTCTGATTTCATTAAGACTTATTGAGCCATTGCGGACAGGCGATGAAAATAATTTTTTTCCACCCTGGCTATTGTCATATACTACAAAGGAGGATCCGTTCCCGCCTTTATCAGACTTCCAGCGGATGAATAAGTCACTTTGATAGCTGTTAATAGTGTCGAGGGCCGGGTCTGTCTTTATTGTAACTCCCCTTACAACAGCTCCATAGTGGTTTCCCATATATTTCCGCCTGTCTTTTTCTACCGAACTATGCGGATGGGTCAATTCATTCCACATATACCGGAAATAATCTCCGGTAATGGAATTGAATCTTCTCGTACAGGAAGCTAAAGATCCTGATAATAAAAAAGCTGTGTCGGGTCCAAGAGATATAGGTGAATAATTGGGGCAGATCAATACGATCCTGGAATTCTTATCTATGGTTATTGTTTCGTTTTTTTCTAACTGCTGGCCTATTTTAAGTGAATGCTGTTGCTTATCTGCCGTTTTCCATGCAGCTCCCTGTAAGTTCATAACCACATAATTCTTCTGCCCGTACGTAGCCTGTACAACAAAAATGAATATCAGTAATATGGCAGTCCTCATTAGTGTTTATTATGCTTAAAGATCGTGTTTACCCGGTATTTTTTGTGGAGCCATTGTACAAAGGCGTCATAAAAATATAATACATCAACCGCTAAAACAACAGCCAGTATCGTGGTACTGAAGTCAATTGAGATCCGCTTCGAGTACAGTAATATACCTATATAGATGAATAAAAAGGCCAGAAGAAGCTGGATCACCTTGGTAACTATATGAAACCAGATTGATTTTTCAATATAGTATTTAATGGCAACTGCCATAAATATCCATGTAAACAGCACTGCCAGCATCCAGTTCAGCCATGCAGGTGACCTGTGAATATATTGGCCATTCATGATCATTGAAATAATATTGGCCTGGATGATGACCCCATTCATATCGGGCCACGATTTGCCTGCGAATTTTTTATTAAGGGGAGTAAAGTGCTTGTCCTCGAAATACAGGGAATCAGTTGAGATATACCCGATCAATACAATTTTATTTCTAAATGATCCGGTATCCAGCAGGTGATCATTATCGATGATCAGAGAATCAGGGATAATTTGAAACTGGCTTACATCCCGCCCGTAGTTTATCAGTTCCAGCTGATTATTTCTTCTCTTCAGATTTTCATATTTCTTTTCATCTGCCAACTTACATATCACTGCAGGGAAACCTGGGTTCACCGAATCGTTCAGCTTTTCAAAAGGTGAAAAATACCTGACAGGTGAATAATTCTCCTCAACAAAATTTACATAACCTCCGTAGGGGGAATAATTATGAAAATAATTATTATGGTATACGTTATCCTGGTCCCACATCAGCCGGTCACTAAGCACAAGGTTGGGAGTATTATTTATAGCTTCGGCTAATTCGTCATCATCAGAAGGATCCATTGGCTTTTCATAAAGCACATCTAATCCAATCACCTTTGCATTGTAAAGCCGGAGCTTAGTGAGCAATTGTGCAACACGCTTTCTCTCACCTGTTGTATTTATAATCGTGATATTATTATCTATTCCATTACGCTTATGGTGCTTCAATCCTGAATAGGCCAGGTCATTGAAGTTTACATCTGTCATTGCAAGCTTGATCGGATCAAGTACGTGTATGTTAAAGCGAAAAAGGAGTGAAAGGAGAGCTATTACAAGAAATACGGCCAGCGTGGCAAATATTGTTTCTTTATTGAACAGGTACTTCATTAAAGTAAATATATTTGTTTATAAAACAAAATAGTAATATTTAATTATATCTGTTAAAACACGTTGGCCTATGTGCCTATATGTTCTATGTGGTTAATATTTCACGCGCCATGGTTCGTGACGCACGCACCATTACATTTTTAATTTTGCGCCATGGTTCGTGACGCACGAACCATTACATATTTTAATCCCAGTTCGTGATACATGAACCGCCGTAGTGGTGTTTCGTCCTAACTATGTGCCCTATATTTTTCGGGGTTAATAATTCATGTCCGTCCGAACGGACCTTGCGCCGTGGTTCGTGACTCACGAACCATTACATATCTTAATTCCGGTTCGTGAGACGCGAACCGGTGCGGTGGTCCGAACGGATTTCATCCGGGCGGGCAAAGACGCAAAAGAGCAAAAACGCAAAGAAAAGGCAGGAATGTGTCTAAAAAGGTGATTCGCTTTGCACACCGTTATAACTATTGCTATTAAACACCGGATAGTCATTAGCATCAACAAAGCCATCTCCATTCATATCAGTGGCGACATAAGTGTCGGTAACCCCATTATAGCTGTCAAGATCAAACATTGGAAAGTCGTTGCCATCGACGAAGCCATCTTTGTTAAGGTCGCCGGTATAGAACGCCCATACACCGGGAGATACCTGCGCCATATTGTTCCCATATGCCTGTGAAGCGGCGCTGGTGAAATCATAATTCAGGCTAAGCGATACCGTTACAGGCGCGGCGCTCCACGTTTCTACTGAGCTGCGGTGCTTAACCACGATGTACTGCGGCTGGGCGGGAATATAAAAGGGAACTTCACAGGTTCCATTCGTATTGACCACTGCCATTCTTGCTTCTGTCAAGTTGCCGGAAGCGTCTCTTAATTCCACCAGTACACTATCGGCAACGGTGACCCTGGTGGTAAGGCCCTGGTTATTGAGCACGGGACGCATGCTGCCGCTGTTGTAGTATCCCTGTAAGTAAAATTTCAGCTTCACATTCCCAACCAGTCCGCCGACCCAAAGCTCGGTATCATAATCTTCGTGGATGGCAAGCGCATATAACTGATTGCCGGCAATGCCAAACGGCTTAGGGTTTCCGGCGCCGGTAAGGGATATATCCTGGATCATAAAGGTGCCTTCTTCCGTGCCATTGCTTACCCATAGCTCTTCACCATGTTGCGCGTCCCTGGCATTGAAATATAATATCCCATTATGCTGGAGGAAATATTGCGGGTTTCCACTGTTGGCAGTCCCGCTGGTGCTTCCGGGAAAGATGTCTTTTACCATCACGGTTCCTGCAATGGTGCCATTGCTTTTCCAGAGCTCCTTACCATATGCCGGGTGATACATGGTAAAGAACAATGTTCCGTTCACGATCGTGAGATTCTCCACTACCTGTGTGGCAAAGACTGTATTTACATCAGTAAGGGGATACGTACCGGCAACAGTGCCGTCGCTTCTCCACAGCTCCATATCGTCAAAGCTGCTGGCAGCCGAAAAATAAGCGATCCCATTCATGACCGTTAGTTCCTCCGGAAAGCTATGATCAGGGCCGACGTTAATATCGATCACATAAGTGCCTGCCGTTGTTCCGTCGCTCCGCCACAGCTCGATCCCGGTGCCTGCCGTTTCTGCCTGGAACAGGAGGATCCCATTGAGATTTACCAGGTAAGATGGATGGCTTTGAGATGTGCCTGTGTAAATATCCTTTACCAGCACAGTGCCCGCCGCGGTGCCATCGCTTTTCCAGAGTTCGCCGTTCCCGGAAAAGAATGCGATCCCGTTCACATCGGTGATGTTTGAAATAAACGTATGGGTAGCGCCGGGGCTGATGTCCTTTACCATTTGCGTGCCTGCGGTCGTTCCGTCGGTCATGTACAATTCATATCCGTTTGCGGCAGTGTACGCCCGGAAAAAAACCTTGTTGTTTACGATGCTGAAATAGGCAGGGAAAGAGCCCGAGCTGCCGGGTTCCAGGTCCTTTAATTCCTGTGTGCCCGCTTCGGTGCCGTCAGTGATCCACAATTCGCATCCATGAGCGCCACCGGTGGCGTTGTAAATAATCTTGTTATTGAACTTTATGGATGTTACCACGTTGGAATTCGCGCCAGGAAAAATATCCTTTACCATGACAGTGCCTGCATTTGTGCCATTGCTTTTCCAGAATTGCTCTCCATCGATAACATTCGACGCGTTAAAGAACAGTTCGCCGTTCAGCTCTACCGGGTTCAGGTAATTGGAGCTGCCGTTGCTTTTGTTGATATCGATCAGCGTAGTGCCTGCAACAGTGCCATCGCTTTTATACAGCTCGCGGCCGTATGAACTGCTGCCCTGGAAGAAAAGAAAGCCGTTAAATGTGATAAGGTTATTGGGAGAAGTGGCTGACGCGCCTGCGTTCAGCTCCAGCATCACAGTTCCTGCCGTAGTGCCATCGCTTTTCCAGAGTTCAAAACCGGTGGTATTTACATAGGCTGAAAAATATATGGCTGAGCCAGATCTTGTGATACCGGATATCTGTGAGCCTGTGGTACCTGGATATATATCTTTTAAAAGTATGGTTCCTGCGTCTGTGCCATCACTCTTCCATAACTCCTGGCCTGTAGCCGAGGTTGTCGCGGCAAAGAATACGCTGTTATCCATTGCCGTTAGGTTGACTGGTGAGCTTCCTGAAGTTCCGGCAACAATATCCTTTACCCTTACTGTTCCTGCGGAAGTTCCATCTGTCTTCCATAATTCCCGGTCGGATGCAGCGCTTGATGCAGCGAAGTACATGGCCGTGCCTGCCTTGCAGAAATACTGCGGGTTGCCATTACCGGTTCCGGAAAAGAATGCGCGGAACAATACGGTTCCTGCTGCTGTGCCATCCGTTCTCCATAACTCTATTCCTTCTTCAGGCGAAAATGCACGGAAGTACAGCAGGCCGTTATAGATGGTGAACTCGGCGGGGCTGCTGCTGTTGGATCCTATGTTTATTTCTTTAAGCATGGCGGTTCCGGTGGAGGTGCCATCTGTCTTCCATAATTCAATGCCGTTAGCACTTGTTTCTGCTGAGAAGTATAAGGCCCCGTTATAGCTTGTAAGGTTAAGCGGAGTGGAGTTACTGTTGCCTGGATTAATATCTTTCAGTATAAAAGTGCCGCTGGTTGTTCCATCAGAGCGCCAGAGTTCATTGCCGGATGTTCCGTCGTTCCCTGAAAAATACAGCAGCCCATTATTCGCGGTCAGGTAGTTGATTGCAGTAAGTGATCTAACCAGGACAGTTCCTGCTGTTGTGCCATCCGTTCGCCAAAGCTGTCCCGTGCCCGTTGAGAAATAAGTATAGCCATTCAATTGCGTAAACTCACGCGGATAGCTGCCGTTGATGCCGGGGTTAAGGTCTTTTAGCAGGACAGTGCCTGCTGCCGTTCCATCTGTTTTAAATAATTCTGTTCCGCTATGCGCGCGTGTTGCGGCAAAAAATAAAGTGACGTTGATAGCGGTGAGGTCCTGTGGAGTGGAGCTGTTGTTAGGGATGATGGGGTTGTATATATCTTTTACAAACTGCAGCGGCTGGGTGTATGCGATTTGCATGAACAGCATGCATACAAAGGTCCATTGTATCTTTCTCATAACAGTGCGGCAAGATAATGATTGATAGGGGATTAGGGGTAATCGAAAAGGGTTTTTTTGGGTAACGGCCACAGACGATTGACCACTGGCCACCGACTACCGAAGTAGTATTTAGTTTGTAAACGCTGTTAATTGTCGAAGGTGTAAGATTTTTTACCACAGAGTGCGCAGAGGTATGCACAGAGGGCACAGAGGAGGAACGGTCATAGTCATCATTTAATCAGATAATCATGGCTCAGACTATTTCACGAAGGCGGGCAAAGCTTAATTTTTTTCTTTTTCGGTCCCTACTGAAACCTCTTTTATTTCAATGATCTCATCGAGACCATCAGACTTTTCCAGCCTTTTAATTTCCATGGAAGTGATAACGGATCTTAGCTTATTTTCTGAATTAAAGAAAGTTACATCAATCCCCACAGGCACAGAATCAGTGATCGAAATATAAGTACGGGAGATCGCAGGCTTACCGCGGCCCTGGAAGTAATAGGACCTCATGGACATTCCCGGTTCTTTGATCTTATTATTTGCTTCCGTTAGCTGTTTGGTGTATTTTTTAAAGGAAGGAAATATCAGTGCTAAGGAGTCATACTTTTTTTCAGCGAACAATCTTAACACCTTTTCACCTTCTCTTCTTCTGAGCATGGAAATAGCGTTGCGGTATTGCTCATGAACAAATGATCCGTACAATACCTCATTAAGTTTATAATTTATGATATCACAATTTCCATACATGTACATGGCGAGAAATTGCTGCAGTTTAAACATGTCATTCAGTGTGTTTTCGCCGGCAACTGATTTTAACCGGTACAGAAAAGCAGTATCAGTAATGATATCAGCTATACAGGTTTTCTGTACTTTCAATACCTCATTTAATTCACTTTTCCTCGTAACTCCGGAAGTGATACATGGGCACAACTGGCTATTGTAAATTTGAAACATGTTTTGATGATCTTTTAAAACTTCCCTGTTTGCATTCCATAAAGCGTTCGCTTTTAAAAACCTGAAGACCTGCGTAAACAGGGAGTCGAGAGCTTGTTCTTCGTTTCCATTGTATTGCTCCGCACGATCCCGGATCGCATCTAAGAACAGGGGATTGTCCGGAGTGAATAGATATTTCGCGGTGTTTGTAAGGACTTCCCAGTAATTTTTTATCGGGGGTTTTGACAACTCCTGGTAACCTTCTGCCACATCAGATAGAAATTTATCATAGCTACTTTTTGAGCTTTGAGAGTATCCCTGGTAAAGAATGGCCGTTGATATAAGAAGTAATGCTATTTTCAGTTTCATAAGCAACAAAATAACTTTTTTATTTGAAATTGCGCCCAGGCAGGAAGTGACAGGGTATTTCAATTTACATCATGTTTATTATCCCGGATGTTTTCCCTCTGTGTACCCCGTTTATACCTCTGTGTTACTCTGTGGTAAAAACTTCGCGAACAATCACGTAAGGAAACTCTTTGTGCCTTAGTGGCATAGCAAAACGGGTGCTGCCACTTAACTAACTGCTTATCATACATGTTGATCAGGCGTTCATAATATTTCTTTCATTTACTTGCATTTTTAATAAATGCATTTTATCTTGAAGTTCCTCCTTTAAAAAGCCAAACTAACTGTCTGCCCACACGTGCTGTCCCGGTCTGTGTAATTTTTATCATAAAACATTATTGAGGTAGTCTATTCTGTTTTCAATAAATAGTATTGAAAGGCTTCAATACATAACATTATTGTATAACTCTATTAATATTTAATCATATCTATATGCGAAAAAACATCTTCTATCTTTTCTTACTGGCAAGCTTTGAATTAATTGCGATGGCTGCTGTAGGGCAGGCGCCACAGGCCATCCCTTACCAGGCTGCGGCGCGTAACAGCAACGGTGAGATCATCACCAACAAAGCAATAAGACTTCGCTTTACCATTCATGATGGCTCACTGGCAGGCCCGGTGGTATACCAGGAAGTACAGGCAACAGGTACAAATATGCTGGGGATGTTTAGTATAAATATTGGCCAAGGCTCACCGCAGGCAGGGCTATTTAGTACGATCAACTGGGCTGCAGGCGCGAAGTTTATTGAGACGGAACTGGATACAACAGCAACAGGCTCGGCCTATTTTTATCTGGGCAGTCAGCAACTGATGAGTGTGCCTTACGCGCTTAACAGTGCCAATGGAGTGCCTATAGGAACAGTTATGGCATATATGGGAACAACAGCCCCGGATGGATGGATGCTTTGCAACGGTGCTGCGATCAGCCGTTCTGTTTATTCCGCTTTGTTCTCCGTAATCGGGGTCGCTTCGGGCTCAGGTAATGGAACCTCTACTTTTAATGTACCGGATCTCAGGGGCAGGTTTCTTCGTGGTGTGGACGGTTCTGCCGGATTTGATCCGGATGCAGGATCACGCACGCCTAACCTGCCTGGCGGGGCAACAGGGAATAATGTTGGTTCATTGCAAAATGATGGATTTGAGACCCACAGTCACACGATGACCAGCCCCTTATTCAGCATTAATGATGCGGTAAATCATTTACAATTAACAATCACTACTCAGGTAAGTAATGCATCAAATTATGCAAACGGCCGCACTACTACTACCAATACATCAATAAATACAACCGGCGGAAATGAGACCCGGCCTGTTAATGTGTATGTAAACTATATCATCAAGTACTGATCGGTTAACATTAAACTTTGCAGGAATTGAAAAAGATCATACACATACTTATTTGTTTTTTAATCGGAACCGGCGGTGTAGCGCAGACCCTTTCGCCTTCGGCTATGACCGTTACCGGCGGCCACAGCCATAACATTGTTGATTTCGAAATTTCATGGAGCCTCGGCCAGCCTTTCAGTGCTACGCTGGCCGGAGGGGATAAACTTATTACACAAGGTGTTCAGCAGACAGGGATCAAACCACTGCCACCTGTTATCGATTCTTTTATTCCTGCTACCGCGGGCACAGGAATGACGGTAACTATTTATGGAAATAATTTTACGAATACAACGGCCGTAAGCTTTGGGGGTGTCAATGCTTCGTCTTTTACAATTGTTAGTCCTACTACCATCACCGCGGTCGTAGGTCCGGGAGCTACAGGAAATGTGGGCATAACCACTCCCATTGGAACTGCCGTAAAGGAAGGATTCTCTTTTTGTACGGCTGTTACTGCCTCAGTGAATATTTCCGCTGCTTCTGGTACAAATGTTTGCAGCGGACAAACAGTCACCGTTACCGCAACAATAATTAACGGCGGTGCTTCGCCGTCATTTCAATGGAAGAAGAATGGGATAAACGTTGGAACCAATTCTGCCGTTTATTCAGACGCGGGCCTGTTAAATGGCGACATCATAACGTGTGAGGCGGTAAGCAATGGCTTTTGCGTTGTAAACCCGTTTGTCATTAGTAACGCTCTTTCTTTCTCAGTCACCCCGTCAACTCAGGCATCCGTAAACATTTCCGCGTCGGCTAATAATATTTGCGGCGGCACAACTGTGATCTTTCTTGCTATGGCGGTAAACGAAGGCGGCTCTCCTGTATTTCAATGGAAAAAGAATGGAGATAATACCGGAACTAACAGCAATGTTTATACGGACAGCAATTTAATGAATGGTGATGTGATCACATGTATGTTAACAAGCAGCTTCCCGTGCGCAACACCTGCGATAGCCAGCAGTAACGACATAACCATGTCGGTGACAAATATTCCTGATCTAAACACAAGCAGCGGATGCGTGCCTGCAAC
>JGI24806J26614_1000873_pt1 | contig 10257 bp, 9 predicted proteins | sample Kansoi200umMDA_FD_26614 | JGI IMG/M metagenome (IMG submission 26614) | reverse complement strand
GATCTTTCTGTTTTTTTTCTGGTACTGTTTCCATTGTATTTATATCAGGATTTATAAAAAATAAAGCAGGAACCTAGCTTAGCATTTTGATGAGTTGTTATAACAATTCATCCCGGTAATAAATTTACCCTGCAGCAATATCCCTGCTCTCGTGTGAAGAACTTTCGGTGATTATTTAAAAGTCCTCATATAATTTACTAAGCTCCAAATGTCATCCTGGTCCGGAATTTTCTTCTTAAAACTTGGCATATCTTTTCTTCCTTCGGATGTTTTATAGAAGATCGCTCCATCAGATTGGCCCTTGAATGCTGCCGTTGAAAAATCACCTGGCTTTGTTTTTAGTCCTGCTGCTTTAGAACCATCACCTTTACCCTGCTTACCATGACAGGATTGGCAATGCTTTGCCCAAAGTGATTTGCCGGTGGATACTGAAGATGCATCCCCTTTAAGAGGATTGGCCATCTTAGCATTTTTTTCCGGAACTACCCATGGGTCCTGCTTAGAATGGAAGGTAAAGCTCATGACCAATGCCGCAGATGCCATTAGACAAAACGTGATTGAAATTTTTGAGTTCATAGTGTTTTTTTTAATGTTTTTGATTTTGTTGTTTTTTTAATAATTCCAAAGTCGTGTTATATTAAATCCGATCAGGAATTCTCCTTTGGCATAATCATTTCCATTATACATATTGTTTTGCTGTGGGGAAAGGAAATAGTAATTGCCAGCAAAGAACTGGAATGCATGAGCACTGGTACTTACTTCAAGACCCAAAGACAGGTTTGGATTTGGGTTTCCTGACTTGTGCTTGGTGATTGGCTGATCATAATTTACGAGTATGGCAAGATTTTCCTTTATCTTATATCTTCCCATCATTGCGACAGCAAAATGATCATGCTTCCTTTCAGGACTAACTTTACCCGGTTCGCTGTAATAACCATTCACTACGTTTGTATGAGAATGACTGGGTGCGATCTGAACAGATAACTTTTCATTTATTTTCCTGGCAATAAGAATTTGATTAAAGAAAAAAAGACGATCGCTGAAATGAAGAAAATTGTCCGCCGGCCGGGTGTCAATGGCTGCGTTTCCATAGTAGGTCACACTAACAGGCCAAACACCATTTCCTATTCCTTTTCCATTCGTTTGCTCCAGGATGGCATACTTAACATTAGCGTCCCACGTCATCTTATATTTTGTGATCCCGACTCCTACAAACAATTTGTCTATCGGTGCATAGTTAAATCCAAGCCGGATGTTAGAAGAAGCAAAGAGTCCAAAAAAATCTTCGTAGCCGTTTTCCCAAACGCCGAACCGGTGTTGGAAATCCATTTCAAAAGTTCCTTTTATCGGCACCATCACAGTTTGATTATCGATGATCCAAATACTTTCAAAAGTATTTTTTACAGGTTTTATTTTTACAGGCGCTGCTGCACTATCCTCGTCCTGGCTGTAAGCTGACTTCATCAGAAACATTGCCAACAATATCCCCATCAGCCGTAAAGTTTTAGTTTTTTGAAGTATGATGTTAGGATGCATAATTCCGTTTTAATTGTTCAATTAATTATTAGGTGCTCCATTCCTGATCCAATCCAATACCTTCTGCTGCTCGGCGGCATTAAGCGCACCGGTTGGAGGCATAGCACCGGTCTGAAGTACCACATAGATTGTACTCTGATTAGGCACTGCTGTATTAACATAGCCACCTGACATAAGAGAAGTATAAGCCTTGTCTGGAACCAATGATGGTTTATGTGATGGGGTAGCATCGTGGCATCCACTACTATTGCAACTCTTGTTAAAAATTGGTATCAGGTCACCACTAAAACTTACAAATTGAGGAGGGCCGTTTGGATCAGATCCCGGACTGATCACATCTTTATAACATCCGGGTATAAGTATAAGCAACGAAGTAGCCAATGCCAGGGAAAATATTATTTTAGGTTTCATACAGTTTCTTTATCCAATTGGTAGATAATAAATTTTCTGGTTGCCTTAATAATTAAGCGTAACTCATGGTGTTTTTGTGAAGTTCACATTACATTTTACATCCACATTATCTCCAATATTAGTAGAGGATATTAAAAAATCAGTCTTTGCCAACATGGGAAATTCTAATCCAAAACCCAGGACCTCATTAGCACCTGACGTTGTCTTTCCATCATATCTCATTTTGCAGGATACTTCTTTGGTTACTCCGTGAAAGGTGAGATCAGCTTTAATAATATATCCTTTATCAGTTGTACTTAACGTAACAGATTTACTTTTGATTATCGCCAAATTCTCTGGCTGGGTGGTATTGGTGCCATTGGTACCAAATGTTGAAAGTAAACAACCATCATCCCGTGCTGGTTCACTGGTATTAACTGTATTTAGCCAAACCCATGCCTGGAAACTGATACCTGCTGCATTGGATTCATCAAATTCAAACTTGTCAAAGCCAAAATTGTCAAACCGGCCGGTGAGCAAAGAAGTGGCGCCGAGATAAAGTGTTGCCCATTGTACATTGGAGTGCGCCTTGTCAAAACTGACTTTAGGATCAGCTAATGAACATTTTTGATTTCCTCTTGTGATATCTGGTCCCTGGCTCGCAAGGATCTCGTCATCATGAGTGCATCCGGCTATATAGCCGTACATAGAAAATGCGAATAAGAAAACGATCGCAATTCTTTCGAAAGTAAGTTTCATAAGTTAAGTTTTTAATGTTAATGGTTTTTAAAAAGGCAGGATTAAAAATTAGTAAAGAATTCCAGAGATACGGGTAAAAAAAATAAAACTACGCTTAGAGTATATATATGCATTGTTTACCGCTCAGATCTAAATGTGAGTTTAAAAAACTCCAGGGTAGAGGACTATAGCAGTTTTCGAGGTGGATAAAAATATACTAATCAGAGAAAGTTAATTATTCCGTGTGTTGAAGGTCAATTATCCAGGATAGAACTTTTATTTATTCCGATTCCAAACTATAGTGCCTTTGTCTATTTTAAAATTAGGCCTTTTAAACCTACAAGAAAAATAAATTTCTATGAATAAAAGACTTCACTATACGGTTTGATCATAACCCTTATACCAATGGATTTGTTTAAGCTCCCAGAGTAGCGCTTTTATTTTAAAGTTTAAGTCTATTTTGCTGATTACTGTTTCGAGGCTATTTTTTTCGCCGGAAAAATGGAAGAGCGGTCTGTTCTCTACGAGCGGGTCGCTTGCAATTAAGATTAGCAACGCTTCAATGACCCCAAAGTAGAAAGGCGATCGACAGTTTAAAATGATAAGACAGCTTTTATTTTCTCTGAAACTTTTTCAGCATTGGGAAGCACCGCATTTTCGAGATTCATGTTTAAAGGAATAGCAGGAATATTTGCAGCTCCCAATACTTCAACCGGGCCATCTAACCATTTAAAACATTCTTTAGAAATTCTACCAGCCAATGCTTCTGCAAAAGAATTATTTTGTTGCTCTTCGGTAAGCACCAAACATTTTCCATGTTTTTTTACCGACTCAAAGAGCATTTCTTCATCTAATGGAAACAACGTTCTTAGATCTACAATTTCGATCTGTCCCGGAAATTTTTTTGCTGCGGCTTTTGCCCAATACACACCCATTCCATAAGTGATGATGCAACAACTGTCACCGTTTTCTACTTTACTTTTATCAGCATTCAGTATAACATTTGCTTTTCCAAAAGGAAGAATATAATCTCTCGATGGTTCAATTGATCTTGCTTCTTCAGTGCCCGGTACTTTGCTCCAATACAAACCTTTGTGTTCAAGCATTATTACGGGATTGCCATCATAAAAAGCTGCTTTCATCAATCCTTTCATGTCTGCAGCATTTGATGGATAAGCGATCTTAATCCCTTTTATTGAAAGCAATGTTGTTTCAACGCAACCACTATGATACGGCCCGCCGCCACCATAAGCACCAATTGGAACACGCAGGATCGTTGACACAGGATATTTACCACAACTTAAATAGCATGACTTAGAAATTTCGGAAACAAGCTGATTGAAACCCGGATAGATATAATCTGCAAATTGTACTTCCACGATCGGCTTCACTCCTACTGCACTTAAACCTACAGTTGAACCAATTATATATGCCTCCTGGATCGCCGTATTAAAAACTCGATGATCACCAAACTGCTCGGCCAATGTAGCCGCTTCACGAAAAACACCACCAAGCCTGCGTCCCACATCTTGTCCGAAAAAAATACTTTCGGCATGATCTTCCATTAATTCGCGAATTGCAAACAAAGCAGCATCAACCATCATTACTTTTTCCTTACCCGTCGGGTTTCTTTCTCCTTTCTCTTCAGTCACAGCCGTTGGTACAAAAACATAATCAGCTGCTTTATTGATATTCGGCTCCGGGGAATCTAAAACTTTTATAAAGTCAGCAGCTATTAATTCTGCCGCATCGGTTTCAATTTTTTCCAATTCACTGATCCCATTTTCAAGCAACAGCTTTTTTAATTTTGAAAATGGATCATCCTTTGCATGCTTTTCAAGATCGTCTTCGCTGCGATAAAAATCTTTTCTTACTCCACTTGTATGATGATTCAGCAGCGGGACTTTTGCATGCACCAACCATGGTTTCCTGCTTTTTCTAACTTCATTGATCACATTACCCATTATCTTATAACAATGCGTGAAATCTGTTCCGTCAATTTGTATTTTACTCAATCCTTTGAAACCATCAGCGTATTCATAGGCATTCATTGCTCTGGTCTCCGCAGCGGTTGCACTAATACCCCACTCATTATCCTGCACCAGGTAAATAATAGGTAGCTGTTTCAGTACAGCAAATTGTAAAGCTTCGCTTACCTCTCCTTCTGTTACACTTCCATCACCCAATGAACAGATCACAACTGGCAATTCTCCATTTTCAGCTTTTAGTAACAAGGAAGAATTAATGCTCTCGAGGTATTGAATGCCTTGTGCAATGCCCGTCGTTGGTATCGCCTGCATACCAGTAGCGCTGCTTTGATGGATGATCCTGGGTTTATCCTTTTCCTTTGAATTGGGATGAGAATAATAAGAACGTCCGCCGGTAAATGGATCGTCAGCCTTTGTAAGCAACTGCAGCATTAATTCATAAGGAGAATAACCCAGGCCAAGCAACATACTTTCATCACGATAATAAGGACTCACATAATCGCAGCTTTTTAAATGAAAGGCCGTTGCTAATTGTATTGCTTCATGACCCCGTGAAGTTGAATGGACATATTTGCAGATCTGCCGGTTGGCATCATAGGTTTCCGCCATTGATTTGGCATAACACATCAACCGGAAAGCTTTCAGTAAAATTTCTTTTTCGATCATAGTGGCAAGCTAATTGGCAAAAATAAGCTGAACGATTGTATGTGAAAATTAAAAAGCCACCCGATCAACGGAGTGGCTCACAATTGGTTTTGGTCTGAAAAATCTTTATTTTATTTCTAATGATAATAATGAGTCATCTTCAATAAATCCTTCCAGTTCATCTCCAACAACTAACTCTCCTACTCCAGCTGGTGTTCCTGTAAAAACGAGGTCGCCGATGTTCACAGAAAAATAATTGGAAATGTAAGCAACAATGCTATCGAAGTCATGGATCATAAGGTTGCAGTTACCTTGCTGAACAAGCTCCTTGTTTTTATATAAACAGAAATTTATATCTTTTTTATTTTTGATCGCTGTAAAAGGTATCCATTTACCGATCGCGGCAGAATTATCCCAGGCTTTTGCTTTTTCCCAAGGCAGTCCTTTTGCTTTCAGGTCATTTTGAATATCTCTTGCGGTAAAATCGATCCCTGTTGTTACTGCATCATAATATTTGCTTGCAAATTTATCCTGGATATATTTTCCATTCTTACTGATGCGTAAGACGAGTTCGCATTCATAATGCAGTTCATTGGTAAATTCAGGATAATAAAACGGAGTGTGCGGCTGAAGCAGGGCACTTTTAGGTTTCATAAAAACCACTGGTTCATCTGGTACCTCATTACCTAGTTCCTTGGCATGAGCTACATAGTTACGGCCAATACAAAATATTTTCATACTCAGGCTTGTTTAGTTAAATACATCGGATACAATTCTCCTGGACTGTTCATCCCATATATTCAGGCTTCATAAAAAACTGGATTTTAGGTGGTGGAAAGTTCGTTGGGGCTGCTAAAATAGGTAAACGGCCGGATATATCATAATCCCGCTAAATTTATTTAGCCAGATAAAATGCCTGGGTACTATTGGTTTTCACCGCCAATACTTATCTTAGTTAAAAGCTTTTGGGTGCCTGATCTTTTTACAAGTATAAAACAACCTATTTTATCACGACTCGAGAATGAGCTTGATCCCCGGCTGGGTTATCATAATTTATCACACACCCTTGACGTAGTGGAACAAGCTGAAGTAATAGCAAAGCTGGAGAAGGTGAACGATAAACATGATCTATTACTGTTGAAGACCGCAGCGGTCTTTCATGACAGTGGTTTTTTGACCGTGTATAAAAACCACGAAGAAAAAAGCTGCGAGATCGCCTCCGAATCTTTGATCAATGTGTTCAGCGAAGATGATATTAAAAAGATCCGCGGCATGATCATGGCCACAAAGATCCCGCAAACACCTCATACGTTATTAGAACAAATAATTTGTGATGCTGACCTTGATTATCTTGGCCGGAACGACTTTGAACCGATCAGCCGGAACTTGTACAAAGAGTTTATAACTTATAAAATAATCCCCGAAGACATAATTTGGGATCATATCCAGATCAAATTTTTTGAATCACATCACTACTTTACAGGCACATCGATCAGCAAGAGGAACGATAAAAAACTGAAACACCTCAAACTATTAAAGGAAAGGAGTAACTGGGCACAATGAACAGAAGACCTTTTTTACTTAAATTACTCAATGTACGACCCTCAGAATGGAAAGTAGTATCACAACTTTTCTGGCTCCAGTTTTTTATGGGTACAGGGATCGCCTTTTTCTTTACTGCGTCATTTTCTCATTTTCTTGAAAAGTTTTCCGCATCCCAGGTTGCCTGGGTAATGATCGTTTCTTCACCGCTTTTATTTTTCACAGGCTGGGTATTCAACAAATTTGAGCACCGGATGCATCTCACCCGTGTTGGCACGATCGTCATCATACTGATGGCGATCAGCATTCTTATTTTTCAATTAAGCAGCAATTGGATAAAAGATGATTGGTTTTATTATCTCACATTTGCATGGTATTATGTGTTATACCTGGCAAGTAATTTATGTTTTTGGAGCATTACTTCCACTTTGTTTGATGTAAGAGAAAGCAAAAGGCTGTTTGCCGTAATAAGCGGGGGAGATGTGCCGGCAAAATTCATTGGCTATACTATGGCTTACTTTTTTGTAAAGGCGATCGGCCCTTTGAATTTGCTTTGGCCTGCATTTGTCTTTATGCTTGGTGCTTTACCATTTCTATACCAGTTGTCGAAATCAGGTGTTGTTCATCATCACCATCATCAATATGCCGATCACGTTGAATTTATTCAGGGAAAAGGGTTTAAAGTTTTCGTCAAGCGCTTCACATTAAATACGTTGATTCGGAGGCTGGCTGTGCTGACATTTATTATCTCGGCCAGTCTTGCAATTATTAATTATGCTTTTTATACGGAAGTCAAGGAGCAGCATGATAAAGACCTGTCAACTTTTATCATCCTTTTCATGGCGGCTTCACAGATCGTTGCTTTGCTTGTAAAAATTATTTTCACTGGTCGTATCGTCACTTCGATCGGCATCAAAAAATCATTATTAATTACCCCGCTTGTTTTATTGGGGCTTTTGATCGTTATTATTTCTGCACAATATGCAGCCAGTGAAAGCAAACTGGTCTTCTATGCATTCGGTATAGCAGCCATTGCAGTTGAAGTTTTGCGAACCACGATCACGAACCCGGTATTTCTAACTGTGATGCAACCGCTGAATCCGAATGCAAGGTCAAAAGCTCATGCCATTGTGAAAGGGATCATGGACCCATTTGCTTTTTTATTTTCCGGGGTACTTTTAATTATCATAAACAGTTTAAAGCCGGGAAATGAACTACTGACCATTTGTTACATTCTTGCATTTTTTGGGGCTAGTTGGATCGTTTCGATCGTACTCGTTAGCAGATCGTATCATCACACTCTTTTAAAAGCAATAAGCAGCCGCTTTTTTAGCCAGGATGAATTCAAACTTTCTGATGAAGAGATACAACAACAAATATTGAAAAAAATTAAAACAGGCAATGAAACGGAGATCATAAATATCCTGCAAATGCTGAATACCCAGATCAGCGGCAGCAGTAAAGAAATAATTTTCAAGCTTCTTGATCACCCATCCATCAATATTAAAAAAGTAACTCTTTTACTAATTCAAACCAGGAATATAAAAGGCGCTGAAGAAAAATTAAAATTTTTGGCCGATCATGATCAAAACAAGGAGATCCAGGTACTGGCAGTCCAAAGTCTGTGTAAGGAACAAAATGAACATCAGCATTTAAAACATTATTTGCATCATCATGATGCAGGCATTAAAGCCGCTGCGCTTATAGGGATGCTTAAAAGTAATGATAAAGAAAATCGTCAATACGCAGAAAATATCATTACAGATCTGATCCAATCAAATCATGCGAAAGATAAACAAACAGCACTTCAAATACTTACTGAGGTAAAAGATGTTTATTGCCACCCGCATCTTAGCGAGCTTTTTACCTCCGATCGGACTTTGCGATTAACAGCGCTAAAAGCAATTGGCGTGTCAGCAACCCAATTGTTATTGGAACGAGTAATGACATATTTTAAAGAACATCCTTTGCATGTGGGAGCTTCATTACAGTCCGCGGGAGAAAAAGCAATCCCATTTATTTTAAAAAATATTTCCAGCAACCACACTGATGCTTTCTTACGGGAAAAATTAATTACTGTGTTAGGAAAGATCGGAGGCAACAATGCACAAGCAAAACTTTTTGAATTACTGGAAAAATATCCAGCCGACTCTGGCGTCATTGTCAGATCATTACATAGAAGCCGGTATAGCGCAACCGAGGAAATGCAAGAAAAATTGGAAGAAATTTCATTGGCCTATATTATTTATGGGACAGAGCTCCTTTACATGCAAAGTCTGCTCGAACACAATGAGAATTATTCGCTGCTTAATAGTTCTTTGAATATCGAACTTACAGAGATCAGGAATGTTCTGATCTGTCTTTTTGGTTGCCTTTATGATCATGAAAAAGCTTTTAAAATAAAACAAGGCCTGGATATGAAAAAGAAAGAAAGCGTGGCCAATTCTATGGAGTTAATTGATATGATCGTGAAAAAAGAACTTGCAATTCCTTTTAATAAGCTTTATGAACCAGCGGATATTGAATACCGTAGCAACTCCCTAAAAAATTTCCTGCCTCCTGATAAAGTTTCGCAAGCCCAGGACATCCTTTCAAAGATCCTTGCAGAAAAACCGATCACATATAATGTATGGACCAAAGCATGCAGCATGTATATTTCAAAAAAGACAAGTGCAGTTGTCACAGCAGGGCTTATTGAAAAATTCATTCATTCGGAAAACCTGCTTTTGAAGGAAACAGCGTTATATGCACAGTAAATGTTTATTTTTAATTTATGGAACCGGGAAACATAAACAGGCTATTATTAATTGAAAAAGTACTGTTGCTTAAGTCGCTTAATCTTTTTAAAGATACTCCCGAAAACATTCTTGCGGACCTTGCTCCTTTAATGAAAGAAATGCAATATGAACAAGGGATAGAGATTTTTAAAGAAGGAGAAACAGGTGATTGCATGTATATTATTCAGCAGGGAAATATCAAGATCCACAAAGGAAATACAACACTTGCAATACTTAAGGAAAAAGAGGTCTTTGGTGAGCTTTCTTTGCTGGATGCTGATACCCGGTCCGCCAGCGCTACTGCTGAAACAGATTGCATTCTATATAAAATAGACCAGGAACCTTTTTATGAATTAATGGATGAAAGGCCCGAAGTAGCGAAAGGTTTTATTAAGATCCTTTGCCAGCGATTAAGGACCATGAATGAGAAATCAAGACAGCAATAATTTCTTAAACAGAATAGTCCGTACTGTTCACATCATTCATAGTAAGACTAAGTCCTCTTGTCGCAAAACTTTCTATTATCCCTACAGCTTTTTCGATTTTTATTTTAACTACGGGTTCTTCTTCTTTTTTCCACTTGCTTAAAACAAAATCGGCCTGCAGTCCTTTTGGATATTCGTTACCAATCCCAAACCGCA
>JGI24806J26614_1000872_pt1 | contig 10266 bp, 10 predicted proteins | sample Kansoi200umMDA_FD_26614 | JGI IMG/M metagenome (IMG submission 26614) | reverse complement strand
CAGGCCCGCATCCATGACGTCAATGACCGGTTTTGACGGAAGCCATACATTAGGTAAAACGATCGGAAATGTTGCATTCATTCTGAGTGCTGTAAGGATCCTGAGATTATACGGATCCTGTTTGGCGAAAAAGGAAGCAAAATCTATTGCATCGGGATCCATTTTCGGGAAATGTGCTGTATCCTGTCTTCCCTGCATCATGAAGCGTATAGGCTGTGTGCTTATGATCATTTTTTTTCCGTCGCGACTTACAACAGAATTAAAAAATAGCAAGGGAATATTCGCATTATATTCATCGTCTTTATAGTCTTTTAAATGTTTGTCAAGGCACCCTTCCGTATTATCGCCAAGCTTTTTTTCGAACGCATAACCCCGATCCTTCACGTAAGGATAAGGGCCCACTTTGAATTTTTGTGCCGGCGCGATCAGGTCTCTTGCTACAAACGATGAGAACATCGGGTTCAAAAGATCACCGGATATTTGGTCAACGTACTTGTGATCCCGCAGATTGATGTCGGTGCCTTTCTGCTTTTGCAAAAAAAGTTCCCTGAAATAAGTGGCACTTAACATGCCACCTGAAGCGCCTGTGATCAGGAAAGTCTTTTTCATCAGTTCGCCGTGAGTAACACTATCAATCTTTTGAAGGGCATTCATGGTAAATGCAGCACTGCGATTGCCACCGCCGCTTGTAGTAATGATCACTAGCAGTGGCTTTTCTTCATTTTGTTTTTCCTTCCAGTTTTCTAAGATCCTGATCATGTTTCGCCTGTCGGTGTCAATATTTTTTTGACTGCATAGCTCAACTATATTGTCCCTTGAATAGTTCGGTCGTTCATCCTTATTGGAATAATTTAAACCGTACGCCTTATTACGCGGGTCAATCCATTCAATTTTATAAAACAAATTCAATATCAGGATCAGCGCGATCAGGTAAGGGACACTCCAGCTTTGCAAAAAATAGGTAAATGCGCCTGACACACCGATCAGGATGGCAAAGAAAATGGTGATGCTGGCCGCGGCGGGTATCTGGAAGAATTTGTTTTCAAGGAAAAATCCAATGATCATTAAAACTAAAAATGCGATAAAGACAGCTATAACAGCCGCAAAATGATGACGCTTAAAAAGTGTATCAATGAATTGCTGAGTATAGTGCGATACATTCCTCGTCTTTTTTACTCTTAGAGGAGTCTCAAGATACCATTCTACCTGCAGCAGGTTCTCATCTCTCATTTTATGAGCCGATGGCTGGAGATGCGTAATATAGTCTTTTGGATTATTGATGATAGGCAACATCCTTCTCAGGATGGTTCTGTCAGCCCCAAAAAAATAGATAAACGATATCGCAAGTACAAAAAATAAACCGCAGATAAACCCACCGCACAGAAAAATGATATCTGTTGTTGCTATTAATTCTTTGTAGTGATCAAAGTGCCAGGCTTTGAAAAAATAAAATACCAGGAAGATTAAAGGGATAATACTGTTGTTGATACAATACCTGAGAAAGGGATTTGTTGTAGCAGCAAGAAACTTAAAATGGCGGCTGAATAAAATAAATGTCGTTACATGCCAGCTCATGATAAACATACCCACGGCGATCCCGACAAAGGCGAAACTAAATACAGTCACGTTTCCTAAATATTCAGGCGCAAGAAAAAGAGAGTCGGCACCAAAATTTTTCATGAAAGCTCCGTCGATCGTACTGAAAAGAACAAACCAGAATACGAGCAAAATCTGGTACCTCCTGAAATGCAGGAATAGTAATTGAATTGGCAGGGAATTAAAAAAACCTCGGATCCAGGCTTGCATAGTTAATGATGACTTTTCAAAGGAATTAATGGCTAAAAGTACTATTTAATCATGGCAAGTTCAACTGTAGGTCTATCCTTATCAGGCCATTAACTTTTTTCGGTGGAGCAGATAAAACTGAAAGACCAACGATAGCAATAAACACATGGCAATAAATTGATGAGTAACACCCAGCCAGCGAAGAGCTGTGAGATGCGGCGACTTGATAACGGTAATGATTCCTACTATTAGTTGCAATAAAACAAATGCCAGGGGCAGCCATCTCGTTTTCTTGAATAAAGTGCTGGTTAGTTTTTTTGATCGAACAAACCAGATAAAAACCAAAATGGTAATTAAATAGGCGAGATTGCGATGTATGAAGTGAACCACTATCGGGTTGTCGAACAATTTCAATATACCTGATGAAGGCGAGCCACCATGCGGCAAAAAACTTCCATTTATATCCGGCCAGGTAGGGGCATAAGTAGCTGCTTTTAGTCCCGCCATAAAAGCTCCATAGATCAGTTGTAAGATTAAAATTCCAATCAGCCATACTGTAAACCTTCTTAAAGGGGGATTGGCTACAAGCTCGTCCTGGTGTACTAGTAATTCCAACGCAAACCAGAGAGTGTAACAGATCAGGCCAAGTGCAAAAATGAAATGAATCGCCAGTCGATAATGACTGACATAAAGATTCCGTTCGTGCAGTCCACTCATGACCATGATCCATCCAACCAATCCCTGTAACCCTCCTAATAAAAATAAGATGATCATTGGCCTCACCATTTCTTTTTTGAATCTTTCCTGGATTAAAAAAATTACGAACGGAATAAGAAAGGCGACGCCAATAAGTCTTGCCCATAGACGATGGAACCATTCCCAAAAAAATATGGACTTGAAATCACTTAACATGAATGATGAGTTAAGATATTTGTACTGGGCAATTTGTTTGTATTTATCAAATGCGTCATTCCATTGCTGATCGTTCAACGGCGGCAAGGCACCCATGATCGGTTTCCATTCTGTGATAGAGAGTCCTGAACCTGTGAGTCGCGTAATTCCTCCTAACAAAACCTGTACGATAAGCATCGCAATTCCGATCAATAGCCAAATCGCAACAGGACGCGACGACCTCTCTGCAAGTTCTTTTTTCATGTGGCGCAAAGTTAAGGTTTGACGTTCTGTAATGAGGTTGAAACGATCCATACCACTTATCGGCAATTATCTAAAAAAAATTATTGTTGAGTTGTCTTTTTTCGTAGCTTTTAATTTATTCTCAGTACCATTTTATTCATTTAAACCATAGTTTATGTCATCGCATGAAAAAAACCAGACCACCCGCCGTGGCTTCTTAGGTAGCATTGCTACCGGTGCAGCAGCCATGAGCATTGCAAGTTTAAGCCCCTTGCAACAACTTCACGCAAGCCCCGAAACTTCACATATTCCAAACCCTGATGATCCTGAAAAATTATTCAAAGACCTTAACGGTAAGCACCGCATGGTGTTTGATGTTATAGAACCTGTGTGGATATTCCCCTTTGCCTGGCCCAGGGTATTTCTTCTTACAAACATGGCTACGGGCACACCCGAAAAAGAAAACAGCGTTGTTGTTGTTTTAAGGCATTCGGCAATTCCTTATGCATTTGAAGACAGGCTTTGGGAAAAATACAGGTTTGGTGATTTCTTCAAAGTAAAGAACGACCATGGCGAGACCGTGACCAAAAATGCATTCTGGAAACCTCCTCAGGGAACTTTCAACATTCCGGGTTTTGGAGTAGTGCCCATTGGTATTAATGAGCTGCAGGACAGCGGTGTAAAGTTTGTTGTTTGTAACGCCGCCATGACGGTTTACAGTGCAGTTTGGGCAATGCAAAATAATGCGAAGGCAGAGGACGTAAAAAAGGACTGGGAATCGGGCTTATTACCTGGAATGACAGTTGTTCCATCGGGCGTTTGGGCTCTGGGTCGTGCGCAGGAGAATAAATGTGCTTATTGTAACGCTTCCCAGGGGTGAGAAAAGATCTCTTTTTGAAAAATGCAGGCTTTTAAGTCTGCATTTTTTATTTTGTACCTAGCGACTGAATTTCCATTGAGCTTCTCTTGCGTCGCACTCTTGTACTGCAACAATTCTATTGAACATCTATTTCTTCTTTCTCGCTTCCTGTATCGGTGTGAATGGACCATATTTGTGCTGCTGCTCTGTAAATTGATCAGCATAAGGGCCAAAAGGATAATCGATCGCCTTTGTTTCTATTTTTGGCCAGTCCTCCTTAAAAAATTTTTCAGGTCTCGGTTGTGAAATGATATACGCAGCAACATCCCAGGCTTCTTCATCTGTAAGCTTTGGGGAATCATGTGTGGCCAATCCATAGGGCATATTGTTTTTTATAAATGACGCCATTCTTGAAATGCGATAGAGACCGGCGCTTACGTTAAAACTATTGGATCCCCACAGCGGAGGATATAAATAAAACGAGGAATCATGATTCAATATTCCTTCTCCATTTTGGCCATGACAGGATGTGCACTTCAAAGCGAAGACCTCCTTTCCTTTTTCCGGATCAGCGGCTCTGTCTAAAAAGTCAAGATCTCCAAGTCCTGCACCCGCCGGTTTTTTACTTTTAGGAACATCTTTACCAATCCACTTTAAATAGGCCACCATTGCCTGCATTTCTCTGCTGGTGCTGTCAATCGGTCTTCCGTTCAGGCTTCTCATCATGCAATCGTTGATGCGGAATTCAATTGATTCCACTCTTCCGCTCCTGTTCCTGAATTGCGGATAGAGCGATGCAACAGCAGAAAAACTTCCTCCCCAGGATCTTGCCCCCGCATCAATATGACAGTTGGCACAGTTCATTCCGTTCGTGATCGGAGCTATATTCCCTTTCGGGCCAAAAAATAAAGATGTATTTGAGATGACTTCATGGCCGTAACGGATTAATTTTCCCTGTTCATCATCCGGCAGGCTATTTATATCGGGTGCCTGCCAGTCATCAGATGTAGTCGCAACCGGAATCGAAACTTCATCTTTTACCACAGATGTTGAGAAGAAAAGCTGGCTCAGGACCACGATAAGAATGATCAAACCTAACAAAAGTGGGAACCACGATGATCTTATTTCCTTCATGAGCTTAATTTAATGCGGAAGTTTCTCTCTGAAGAAACCGTACGCCCAGGTCCCGGCAACGGCACTTAATAAAGTTACGATGATGACGGTGGTCCCGCTTCCTATTAGTGCAAAAAGAGGTCCCGGGCATGCACCGGTTATGGCCCAGCCAAATCCGAATAACAATCCTCCGTATACCTGGCCTTTTGAAAACCTGATTTTATAAAGTTGTATCGGTTCCCCATAAATAGTTTTCACACCGGATTTCTTAATCAGCCAAACTGAGATCATGGCTGTCACAACCGCTGAGCCAATGACGCCGTACATATGAAAACTTTGGAATCGAAACATTTCCTGGATGCGAAACCACGAGATCACTTCCGTTTTTACCAATATGATCCCAAACAATATCCCCGCGCCCAAATATTTTAGATTATACCACCACGGATGTTTTAACGCCGAGGTATTTATGCAAACACTATCGAGTGAACGAACTTCAAAATCTGTGTTCAGCTTTTCAACAAAACTATTTTTTACTTCCGCTATATTTTCCATAAAGAAAATTAAAGTCGCAAAATCGACGGGAGAATAAAATTTGACATAATTATTCCACCGATCATAAAACAAATAGTGGCTACCAATGAGGGCCACTGTAAATTGGATAAACCCATGATCGAATGACCGGAAGTGCATCCCCCGGCGTATCTTGTTCCAAAACCAATAAAAAAACCGCCAGCGATCATCATGACAATGCCTTTGACACTAAACAAAGCCGACCAGTTAAAGAGATCCTGCGGCGCCAGTTTGCTATGATCGGTTATTCCATATTCTTGTAATTCACTGACCAGTTTGGGATTTACGTCCACAGGTTGATGATTGGACAAAACGGTAATAGCTAAAAAAGCCCCGGCAGCGATTCCAAAGACAAAAAACAAATTCCACAATTCTCTTTTCCAGTCATATTTAAAAAATTGAATATTGCCGGGAAAACATATGGCGCAGATGTGACGAAGCGAAGAAGAAACTCCTAATCGTTTGTTACCAAAAACTAATAACAATGGCACAATTAATCCGATCAAAGGCCCACCGATGTACCATGGCCACGGATTTTTTATCCACTCTATCATTCTTCAGGAATTTTATTTGAACGAATCTACTAAATTCGTCCGGTACAATTTGTTAGCTAATTTCTAAACCATCCTGCTTGTTAAGACTCAGATTTCAGAAAGAATTAGTTGAAGCCGGTTGTGATGAGGCCGGTCGCGGTTGTCTTGCAGGACCGGTGTTTGCGGCAGCGGTTATTCTTCCTTCTAAATTTTATCACCCCTTGTTGAACGATTCAAAGCAGGTTCTTGAAAAGGATCGCTACAAATTGAGAAAGGTCATCGAGAGAAAGGCGATCGCATTTGCTGTGGGTGTGGTGGACAATGATGAGATCGATTTGATCAATATTCTAAATGCTTCTTTTAAAGCCATGCACCTGGCGCTAGAACAACTTCAGCAGGAGCCAGGATTATTGCTGATCGATGGCAATCGTTTCAACCGTTATAGAGAGATCCCTCATCAATGTATCATACAAGGCGATGAGAAATTTTCAGCCATCGCCGCTGCCAGTATCCTCGCCAAAACGTATCGCGATGATTTCATGAGAGAACTGCATATTGAATTTCCTCATTATAGCTGGCATAAGAATAAGGGTTACGCTACCAGGGAACACTGCAGGGCCATTGAAGAATATGGTCTGTGCAAATACCATCGCAAGAGTTTTGACATCAGGTCTGCGCAGCTGGAACTTTTTGATGAAGAGATTTTATAGTCAGCACCCGGTGTGAAGACTACTCCCCATTGCCACTTGCTACTCGCCGGACTGTTAAACATTTCTTAGAGCTTAAACTTTGCCCTCCCTCGTTTGTCTGAATTTCAAATCAGTTAAATAACGAAAAAATTTTACCATGAAAAAAATATTGTTCTTAGGATTGATCCTTACCCTGATTTTGTCAGTTTCTGCCTCGGCGCAGGTAACGGACAACAAACGATATCGCGAACAACGTGAGACGCGGTCATTCCGACACGGCGATCACGACAGGTACGAGTCAGGACGCTTCCATCATCATGAGTTTCGCTATAAAATGGCTCGCAGAAGGGCTTATCACGATGGGAGAATTTCCCGTTATGAACGCAGACACCTGAACAGAATGCGGAGACATGAACGTCATGAATTCTATCGCAGGTATCACAGGTATCATCATGTCATATGATCTATCACATATATTAGCAAGAATGTAGTGGTTGAAGGTTACAGCGTCGTTCTGTTGGACGGCGCTTTTTTATTCTATCCATTCACCTGCCCCTTGCCTTACCAGGATTGGTTCCTCCTTGGTGCAATCAACAACAGTCGAAGGAACAGTGCCGCCAACTCCGCCGTCTATAACGATGTCTGCCTCGTTTCCGAAGTTTTCATACATGATCCCGGGATCGGTATAATCTTCCACCGATTCACCAGCCAGAGAAGCGCTTAACAGAGGATGACCAAGCTCTTTTACAATAGCCCGTACAATATTATTATTTGGAATGCGAAGACCGATCGTATCTTTTTTGCTTTGCAGAATTTTCGGAACCTGTTTACTGGCCGGCAGGATAAAAGTATATGGGCCCGGCAGATGTTCTTTCAGTAGCCGAAAAGTTTTTCGGGAAAGTTGTTTTGAAAAAGCGCTAAGATCACCCAGATCATAACAAATGAATGAAAGCTGAGCTTTCGGCGGATCGATCTTCTTAATGCGGCATATTTTTTCAATTGCCTTGTGCTGAAAAATATCACAGCCCAGGCCGTAAATAGTGTCCGTAGGGTAAATGATCACACCGCCTTTTTCAAGAACATCCACGATCGTTTTTATATGGCGGGGTTGTGGATCTTCCGGATGAACCTGCAGCAACATAAGCAAACTTTAATCTTCCTTACTTCCTTTTTCACCCACAAACCAATGTTCTTTGTTTTTAAACAAAACATTGAATGTAGTAAGTGATCCATAAATCCTTGTTATGTATTGCTGAAGATTTATCTTATCCTCATCGCTGAGTTGTTTATGGGCATTGATGTTTTGTTCCAGTACCCTTAACCTGTCACGAAGCATGACAATTTTGTGAAAGAAAACATCAATAGGAATTTCTTTTGGCTTTTGTGTTTTATCAGCAGGCTGTAAAAGCATTATACCATTTTTCCAGCGGTCACCCAACGGAACTGTTTCTGATAATCCCCCCCACAATCTTAGGATCTTTAACAAGGACTTTTCAACGTCGGAGTTTGTTTCAATTTCTTCAGTCACATTTTCAGGGACGATCTCGTCGAGGTAAGGATCTGTTTTATCAATTTCTTTTATCCCGTGATTGATAAATGCGATCAGGTAAGTTGCATACTTTACGCCAACGATCACACCCGGACCCTGCTGGGTGTGTTGGAGACGAGTTCCGATCCCAAGTGTTGTTTGATCAATATCCATAATTTATTTTTTTGTGAATTCATAAGGATTGTATTCAACAAAGTCCGCAACTTTCACTGTCACCGACCTAACTTTTCCATTCTCCACATGAAAAGGAAACACGGCCTTAGTGAATTCAGGATCCGTAAATGTTGCATAAAAACGATTGCCTCCCAATGATTCAAGTTTTGCATACATATTCGGGTGGTGAGAAAATTTCATTTTTAATTCACCATTTTCCGAGACCACGCTCATGTTTCCGTACACGTCATTGAAATAGGTTCCTTCATAAGCAGATATCGCGAGCTCAGTTTTTAGGTGCATTGCAGCCGAATCCTTAAGAACCTGGTCTTTTTTCTGCTCTGATGATGATTGAGCTTTGTAGGTATTAAGATAAACATTGCTGTAGTTGCGATAGGGCTTGCCAAAATATGCGTCCATAATATCCCATTTCAGGGCATCATAAAACAAATTCTGATCGGTGTTTGTGAAAACTATAATGCCCAGTTTTTCTTCAGGAACCAGGGTCACGCTGGTCACAAAGCCATTTACGCCACCGGTATGTGCAACAATTTTCCTTCCGCAATATTCCTGTAGAAACCACCCAAGACCATACAGTGCAAAATGGCCTTCATTGAAAAGCACTCCACCATTTCCCAAAATTGAATGCGGAAGCCTGGTTTGCGCGATAACCGAAGCAGGAATAACCAACTGATCCTTGTATTTGCCATTATCTAATTGCATCATCACCCAGTGACTCATATCATTTACTGATGAACTGATGCTGCCTGCGGGCGCCAGGTTATCTATTTGACAGAACGGAATTTTGATCAGCTTCCCTTCGGCCTTAGTATATGGAGAGCATTTATTGGAAGCATTTGGGAAATCTTTGCTTAATGCAAGTGTATTTTTCATGTCAAGCGGGTCAAATATTCTTGATTTTACAAATTCCTCCCATTGCATGCCGGAAGCTTTTGGAATAATTTCTCCTGCGGTTAAAAATGCGGCATTTGTATATCCCCATGTCGTTCTGAACGGATAAACGGCTTTAATATGCCCCATCTTCTCGATTACTTCTTTCCTGGTAAGATCAGAGGTCCAATAAGTAAAATCTCCCTGGAAGGTCCGGAACCCAATGCGATGGCAAAGGAGATCACGAATGATGGCCTGTTCACCCGCCGCCTTGTTGTCCAGTTTGAATTCAGGGATCCATTTAGTGACATTGTCATCCAGTGATAATTTTTTATCTGCATCGAGCATGGCCAATGCTGTCGCGGTAAAAGCTTTTGTATTACTGCCTATCATGAATAAGGTATTCTCATCTACTTTTTCTTTGGTGTCATAATCTTTTACACCGTATCCCTTCATTGTTACTATTTTTCCATTCTTTACAACGCAAACGGCGATACCAGGAATTTCCCAATCGGTGAGAGCCCTGTTCACATAACTGTCGAGGCTGTCCTTTACAAAAGATGGCAGGGAATCGGCCTGTGAAAAAACTTTCATCGAGATGATCATTAACAGCGCAAGAAGGATATTTTTCATAAAAACTATTTTTCAGCGTGAATTTTTTCGTGGTGTTTCCTGATCCGCCTTTTGAGAATGCGGATGACGAGCGGTATCAGCATGGGAATATACACTGCAAAAAGAACATTGGCGAAATAGGCAACCGGAAGCATCAGTAAGAAGAGAGACGGAACGACCAGCGATCGCGCATAGGCAAGTTTAAGTACAAGCGGATCTATTGGTGGCTCGGCCAGTTTATTCTTTGCATTCCCGATGCGGCGCCACATGAAATAGTTGATGAAACCAACCCCGCAAAAATTCAACACATAAAAAGTCATGGGAACTTTCAACTGTTTTTCAAAAAGCTCTCTGCCTGCAAATTCACTGTAAAAA
>JGI24806J26614_1000871_pt1 | contig 10277 bp, 7 predicted proteins | sample Kansoi200umMDA_FD_26614 | JGI IMG/M metagenome (IMG submission 26614) | reverse complement strand
AGATCTTGAATTGTTATCAACCGAAATAACATCATAACCATTTTCAATAAGATCGACCAGTGTATGAGAGCCAATATATCCGCAACCGCCTGTAACAAGAATCTTCACCATGAATAAAAGAGTTTATTCGGCAAAAATCGGAAAAAGAGAAGAGATAAGCTTAGAAAAAAAGTTTGACGATCGAATAAACCCCCGCTGCCAATAATCCACTAACAGGAATAGTTAATATCCATGCCCAAAGAAGGTTGACTGTTACACCCCAACGAACAGCAGATAATCTTTTAGTAGCGCCAACTCCCATGATCGCACCAGTAATAGTATGCGTTGTGCTTACAGGGATTTTTAATGCTTCTGTAACAAACAACGTAATTGCTCCTGCGGTTTCTGCTGCTACTCCTTCAAACGGCGTGACCTTGGTGATTTTTGTTCCCATTGTTTTTACAATTTTCCATCCGCCGCTCATTGTACCAATGCCAATAGCTGCGTAACAGGCAATTGGTACCCAAACGGGCATTTCACTGAATTTAGTAATCGTTCCACCTGCAATTAACGCTGCTGTAATAATACCCATTACTTTTTGTGCATCGTTACCTCCATGACCAATACTAAAAGCAGCTGATGACACGAGTTGTAATCTTCTAAACCATTGATTAGATCTGTTGGCATTTAAGGTATTGAGATAGAATGTAAAGACAGCCATGATAACGAGAATAAAGGCCAATAATATCCACTTAAAGTTTTTTGAATAAAAGATCACCTTCATTACATAGGATTCATAATGCGTTGTCAATTTGGCGGCATCAAACTCCATGTTTTGAGAAAGAAAAAGACCAACTAATAATATGATTGCAATTGATATAAGTTTAGGGACATGGCCTTTTCTAAAGGAATTTAAGAACCATAATGAAATTATTAACGCCATTATCATTCCTACAATAGGTGCAAGAAAAATAAAACTGGCTGTTTTTAAAATTATTGCGCTATTAATTGTACCGAATCCGCCGTGAGCAATCGCTGCTCCTGCAAATCCACCAATCAACGTGTGTGAAGAGGAAGAAGGAATACCAAACCACCAGGTAAGCAGATTCCACGAAATGGCAGCGATCAAACCGGCAAAAATCACCACCATCATATTATCCCGTGGTATCATATTACTGTTGACTGTTTTGGCAACAGTATCTGCGACACCATGGTCTTTAAAAATAAAAAAGGCAACAGAGTTAAATAAGGCGGCCCACAACACAGCCTGGAAAGGGGTCAATACCTTGGTAGATACAATAGTTGCTATTGAATTGGCAGCATCATGAAAACCATTAATAAAATCAAAGATCAATGCCAGGGCTATGATAACTATCAAAAAGGTGGTCATAAATTTAATTTGCAAATGGCCGATTTGCCCCGACAGCAATCGGGACATATTCGCACATTCTTTAAGCGTATTTTATAATGATTGACTCAATGACGTTTGCGGCATCTTCACATTTATCGGTTGCGATTTCCATCACCGTATAAATTTCTCTCTTCTTTATTACTTCTTTTGCATCCGGCTCTGTTTCAAACAATCTTTCAATACTCATATCAAAAATATCGTCGGCCTGGTTCTCAAGACTATTGATCTTGACGAGTGATTCGGTTACCTGCCGCAGATTTTTCATATCCCTGAGAGATGTAACCGCATTCTTTACCAACGTAGCACTCTGGTCGATGATCTCTGCCAATTTTTGGATGCCAAGATCGTTGGGATTGACTTTATAAAAATTTATTTTCTTAGCGGTGGCATATATTGTATCTGCAATATCATCCAATGATGTAGCCAGGTAATGAATATCTTCCCTGTCAAAAGGAGTGATAAAGTTTCTTCCCAGCTCCGTAAAAATATTATGGGTCAGCTCATCATTGGCATGTTCCAGGTCTTCGATCTGGTTGATGATGGCCGTTCTTTTATCAAAATCAGGCTCTGACACAAGCATCCGAAGCTTATTTCCCATTAAAGCTGAATTAGCAGCCACCTTTTCAAACAAATCGTAAAAGACCCTGTTCTTTGGAACAAATATTTGCATGATTGAATTTAACCCTGCCATAATAATTTTTTTATTGTTTACGAAGATACCCGGTCGGGTAAAGGTTGATAGACACAAAAGTAGAATTAATATAAACTTAATATAGAGGTAACGATTTCTTAAAGGCCGGGTAACAGAAGTTTATTAATGCTAAAACTAACTTGCAACCCATTACTACCCAGTATTAAAAAATTATTACTCAATGATTAAGTTTTGGTTAAGAAGTTCATTATGCTTCACAATTATACTTTTTTGCTTTAAAACAAATGCTCAGCGATATCTTTCTGATATAGATTCTTCTTTCTTTATAAAAGACACTGTCAGGCCACTGATAAAAAGATTTGAAAATATTAATATATCTGGTTATATGCAGCCACAGTTCCAGGTTGCCGAAAGCGATGGAGCGGCTTCTTATGCAGGTGGTAATTTTTCCCAATACTCCAGTAGCAGGTTCATGCTGCGCAGGGCAAGGGTTAAGATTGACTATTTATTAAGAACAGAGGAGCGAATGCCCAAAGTTTTATTCACCTTTCAAATTGATGCCACTGAAAGGGGAGTGATCGTAAGGGATATGTTCATAAGGCTTTTTGAAACAAGAAGAAATACCCTTGCAGTTACCGCAGGTTTTTTTGCAAGACCATTTGGCTTTGAAGTTAATCTTGGTTCATCTTATCGGGAAACTCCTGAAAGAGGAAGAATGTCGCAAATATTAATGCCTGGTGAACGGGACCTGGGAGTAATGTTCTCATTCGAACCACAGAAAAGGGATCATAAACTTTATCACTTCAAATGGGATGCTGGTTTTTTTAATGGACAAGGTCAATCAGGTACTACTGATTTTGATAGTCACAAAGATTTTATCTCCCGTGTTACAATAAAGCCATATAAGTTAAATAATAAAAGTGAGTTGGGTGCCGGGCTTTCGCATTTAAGAGGTGGTTGGAAGAATGGAACAAAATATGTTTATGAAATGGGTTCGGCTCCAAATGGAGATAAGATCTTTGTTGTTGATTCGTCCGAATCCAATTTGGGTAATTCCGCACCACGGCATTATTATGGAGCCGATGTTCAATATAAAATACATCATAAATGGGGAGAAACAGAATGGAGAGCTGAATATTGGATGGGCACTCAGCCTGGCAGCGCAACCAGTACAACAAACCCGGGAACACTACCTAATACCAACGGACTGCCTGCTCCAACTTATGTTCGCCATTTCAACGGCGCTTTCTTTTACTTTCTTCAAAATATAATTAACGCAAAACACCAGTTGGTATTGAAATATGATTGGTATGATCCGAATATTAAGGTTAGTAAGACTGAAATTGGGAAAGCCGGAACAAATCTTACAGTAGCCGATATAAAATTTTCAACCTTTGGAATCGGTTATGTTTATTATTTTAACCCACAAACCAAGATCACATTTTATTTTGATATTGTGGAAAACGAAAAAACACAATTACCTGGGTATACAACTGATTTAAAGGATAATATTTTCACTTGCCGTCTTCAATTCAGGTTCTAAAATCACTTAACATTTAGATAATAATGAGGTCACAATTCCATAACGCGGCAATAACCTGTCCATAACACTCCGGTGCTTCTTTTGCGTCGTAATTAAGATGCAAATGAAAAGACTGTTTCTAACCCTCACTGCCCTACTTGGATTGATTCTTATAAGCTTTTCGCAGACTGAAAAACTTACCGGCAAAGTTCTGAACGTCAAGAACGAACCTGTTGTTGGCGCTTCCATAAAATTTGAAGGCTCAAATTCAGGGGCTATTTCTGGTGTTGATGGTAGCTTTACCCTTTCACTTGCAATCGGAAAAAAATATACACTTGTTATTTCTTCAGTTGGGTATGAAACCAAAACCATTAATGATGTAGAGGTCGCTGCAGGTCAGGCAAATGAACTACAGGTAATGATGGTTGAATCTGCAAAGAACACATTAGGAGGAGTTACCGTAACAACAACTGCTTCTTCCGCAAGGAAAGAAACAGCAGCATCCCTCATCCAGTTTCAGAAAAATACCAATACAGTTGCTTCTGTTATTTCAGCAGAAACGATCAGACGGTCGCCTGATAAAACTACCGGAGAAGTTTTAAAACGTGTACCCGGCACAAGTATCATGGAAGGAAGGTTTATTGTTGTAAGAGGATTGGCAGACAGGTATAACCAGGCAATGATAAATGGGATCTTGTTAACCAGTACAGAACCTGATCGAAAAACTTTTTCTTTTGATCTTATTCCCGCACGGATGATCGATAATATTATTATCAATAAAGCATTCGTTCCGGAATATCCTGGTGAATGGGCCGGTGGTTTGATACAGGTGAATACAAAAGACATTCCCTCAAAAAACTTTTTCAATGTTGAGATAGGTACTGGTTTCAATACGCAATCAACCTGGAACAGTTTTTATAAAACTCCCGGCGGGGATCTTGATTGGCTGGGAATTGATGATGGAACAAGAGGATTTCCGAAAGGTTATACTACGAAGAGTGAATTTGGCATATTGCCTGCAGCAGCAAAAACAGCAATTGGAAAAGGCATGAGAAATGCATGGGCTCCGAGTGAAACCACAGCTCCATTAAATATGGCGTTCCAGGCAAACGGAGGTTTTATTACAACTTTATTTGGTAAAAAATTAGGCGGCACGTTCGGTGTTATTTATAACCAATCAAAGAAAAACAACCAAATACAAAACAGGCGCAATGTAATTGATCAAAATTATAATACAAGTATAGAAACCGATATGCATGACCAACGATATGGCACTGAAATTTTTGCCGGTGCGTTGGGGAGTCTTTCCATGCAGCTTAACCCGCTCAATAAGATCTCTCTTAAGTCGATCATTAATGTTAACACCACCAATTCTTTTACCCGGCGTAATGGCACTGATGTAAGCAGGAATGATAGTTATTTAACAGGATCGGAGGCGACATTTAAAGAGAATGTTTTTTTTACCACCCAACTTACAGGAGAACATGGCTTGGCAAAACAACTAACGCTGAAATGGTATGGCGCATTTAATATACTGGATGGTTATATTCCCGATCAACGCAGGTTAGTTTATTCAAGAGTTAATATAACAGATCCATGGAGGGCAGTTATTGCAAATACACTTTCGCAACAAAGCGGGAGCCGCATTTACCAAAGTTTGAGCGATTATATCTATACTGCAGGTGGCGACCTGGCATATAAATACAATTGGCTTGGTTATAAGCAAACACTAAAGGGCGGTTATATGCTACAAATAAAAGACAGGTTGTATGATGCTCTATTATTTGCGAATAACCTTCATGCCGATAATGATGTTTTAAGACAATTGGGCGAGGCAGATATTTTCAAACCAGAAAATTTTGGAGATGGCTCTGCTAACAGTAATCTTTTTGCCTTTGATGCATTAGTAGGTAAAACATACCGTTATCTCGCAAATACAATTTTGAATGCAGGATATCTTCAATCTGATAACCAGTTTACAGAAAAACTAAGAGTAGTTTGGGGGTTGAGAGTTGAAGATTATGACCAGCTGATCGGAAGTGTAAAAGCATACGATGACCGCCATACTCATAAAAGAGTTACTGATTTTCTTCCCGGCGTGAATGCTACTTTAAAGGTGAACACAAAAACAAACCTGAGGTTATCAGCTTCTCAAACTGTAGTTCGTCCTGAATTACGTGAACTTTCTTCTCTTAACCTTTACGATTTTGAATTGAACGCTTCTGTCCAGGGTAACCCGAACCTGGAAAGAACAAAAGTTATTAATACGGATCTGCGGTATGAATTATATCCGGCATCCGGAGAAGTATTGACATTCGGTGTTTTTTATAAGCATTTTGATAAGCCAATTGAACAATTATTAAATGAAGGTGGTGGTGGCGCCAGCACATTTTCTTACCAGAATCCAGAAGAGGCATATACCTACGGAGCCGAATTGGAATTCAGAAAGAAACTTGGTTCTATAAAAGCACTTAAAAATTTTACAATACAGGGAAACGTAGCATATATCTATAGTCGTGTTACTGACCTGGGTTTTGACCTCGATAGGGCTCTGCAAGGTCAATCCCCTTATGTTTTGAACCTTGGTTTATTGTATGACCTGGAAAAACCAGGATTCAGCGCTACTTTATTATTTAACCAAATTGGAGAAAGAATCTACCTCGTTGGGGATAAATCTGCCGGTGCAGGAACCCCGGATACTTATGAAGCGCCACGTCCTGTGTTTGACCTGCAGTTCTCAAAAAAGATCTTAAAGAAGACAGGAGAAATAAGACTCAATATTTCCGATCTGCTTAATCAAACACAGTATTTCTATCAGAATACAAGCAGTAATACAAAATTCCAAAAAAATTCGGATGCATATCGATTTACACGTAAGGCAGGAACCACATTTTCAATAAGCTTTAATTATTCCTTTTTAAACTAAACTCTTTAAATAATAAAAAATGAAAAAGAACATCTTCTATTTGGTAGCCATTTCAGCGGTGCTTATTGCAAGCTGCAGAAAAATCGAAATGGATGGAGAAAAAGAAGTTATCATTGTTAACGGAGGTGGCGGCGGTACTACCGGTCAGACAATTACAATTTCAGGAAAGATCAATGCCGATACTACTTTTCGCAAAGGCAATACTTATATACTGAAAGGTCTTGTATATATTAAAGGTAATCATACACTCACCATCGAGCCCGGAACAGTTATCAGAGGATCGTTTAGCGGAGCTGATGTTGCTGCGCTTATAATCACCCGCGGTTCTAAAATTATGGCTGCAGGCACGGAAACTGAGCCGATCGTATTTACTTCAGCTGCGCCAAATCCTCAGTCCGGTGATTGGGGAGGAATCGTTCTTTGCGGCAGGGCAAGCATTAATGCAAGCTATAATGGTATAAATGGTCTTTACCAGGTAGAGGGTGGCATTGATAATGCAGATGGCGATGGTCTTGCCGGTTCGGGTGATGGAAGTCCGGCAACCACAGCTGTTGATAATGATAACTCAGGAACATTAAAATATGTGAGAATTGAATATGCAGGTTATGCATACCAGCCAGACAAAGAGATCAATAGTCTTACGATGGCTTGTGTTGGCAGTGGTACAACGATCGATCATATACAGGTAGTGTATGCAAAAGATGATGCTTATGAATGGTTCGGCGGTACTGTGAATTGTAAGTACCTGATCGCTTATAAAACACAGGATGATGATTTCGATACCGATAATGGTTTTAAAGGAAAAGTTCAATTTGGTTTGGCCATGCGTGATTCTGTTATAGCGGATATTTCTAACTCTGAAACATTTGAAAGCGATAATAACGCCAGTGGAACAACGGCTACTCCAAAAACATCTGCAATATTCTGCAATATCACGTCAATTGGACCCAGAGCAACCCTCAGTAATATTGGAAGCACCTATTTCAGAGGTGCTGCACATATAAGGAGAAATACTGCAATGTCCCTTTTCAATTCGATAATTCTTGGCTGGCCAAGAGGAGTTGAAATTGATGCAACTACCGGTACATCAACTGCATTAAATATTGAGGATAGTAGTCTTCGTTTAAGAAACATAACAATAGCGGGATGTGCCACCAATACACGATTCTCAGGTACAGCAGGTGCTACGATAACAAATGATGCTGCCTTTACTTCCTGGTTTACAAATTCATATTATAATAATGATATATTAGTGAACGCTGCAGATGCCAAGCTTATTCAACCATTCAATTACCAGGCTCCGGATCCAACACCTTTTGGAGGAGCAAATGGTAATCAAAAGATACTTACTGCTGCTGACTTTACTGATCCAAAATTTACAGGCGATCTTTTCTTTGATAAGACAGTTACGTTCAGAGGCGCTGTTGCACCTGCAGGACCTTTGGCAAGCTGGTGGAAAGGTTGGACGAAATTTAATTATGACTAATAAAAATAAAATTCTTACTTATAGAGAAAGCCGGTTCGTACGAGCCGGCTTTCAGTTTTCCACAATTAACATATTGGTAACCGCTCTATAACCTTGGTATAATAGTTGTAATTCAATTTGCATCCAGTTCTTATCCATTCAATATATATATACAAGATCCCGGATCGGTTCTCCGGGGTTAGTAAGTTGATTCCTCATGCAGTTACCTCCCGATTCTATTGGGAGGTTTTTTATTTAGGTGAAATGAAAATGATCGATCAATGTAAAGGAAAGAAAGGGATCTGCTTGAAACTAGTAATCTCCGCGTTCTTTAATGTGTGCAATAGAAAGCTTCATCACATTTGCAACGATCTCTTCTGTTGAATGATCGTAATTTATTTTTACTGGTTTCGATGCTACCCATTCTTCAACATGATCTGTAAAATCATCATCAAGTCGATCGATCTTTTTTATTCCCATTCGTTCCAAAGCGGCGGCATTGCATTGCTGTTCATATTGTCCTTTGATCGGTATCACCATTAATTTTTTTTCAAGTTTTAATGCTTCGGCAGGAGTTTCAAAACCAGCTCCCGTTATTATACCTGAACAATTGATCAACGCTTCGTTGAACAAACTCTTGTCAACAGGCAGGAAAGTGATATTGCTGCTTCGCTTTATTTTTTTTGTTTGCCATGAAAAAATATAAAAGCGACGAGGTGAAAAGCGATGAAAATATTTCTCCAGGATATTCTCGCAGTAGGAAGGAAGATAAACGACAAAAAATCCTTTATCTGTTGGCTGCGCTTTGTTTATTTCTTTTTTAATGACAGGAGGGAAAATGAAGTAATCATATTGCTCAAAATGCAATCCAACATAAAAAGAAGCACGGGCATAATTTTTTAAGATCCATTCTCCCACTTTACTTTTTTCTTTTGGTACTTTTGGTTGTCATGCAAAAGAGATCATTAACTACCTGCAAAGTATTTCTCCCAATCTTTTGATATTGAATGGTGATATTGTTGATGGATGGCAATTCAGCAAAAGATATTTTCCTGCCGCTCATTTAGAAGTCATCAATGAAATTTTCAACCTGCAGCATAATGGAACAAGAGTGGTTTATATCACCGGCAATCATGATGAATTTCTCCGTCGCTATACTGATCTGAATATTGGAAATTTTCAGCTCACTGATAAACTCATTATAGAAATTGATGGGAAGCTCACCTGGATATTTCATGGCGATGTATTCGACAATACAACAAAAGGTGGGGCTAAGTTGCTGGCAAAGCTGGGCGGTAAAGGTTATAATATACTGATACTGATGAACCGGTTCATCAATTTTTCTTTGCAAAAATTAGGCAAAGACAAAATTTCATTTTCTAAAAAAATAAAGAACAGCGTTAAAGAAGCAGTTAAATATATAAACGACTTTGAAGAAACCGCCGCTTCATTGGCTATCGAACATAAATACGATTATGTGATCTGCGGGCATATACACCAGCCACAGCAAAAAGTGATCGCCAATAAACATGGAAAAGTGATCTACCTGAACTCAGGTGACTGGATCGAAAATCTTACTTCTCTTGAATACTATGATCATGCCTGGCATATCTATCATTACAATGATGAAGAGTTCATGGAAGCAGCAGTAGCAGGCAGGCCCGTCAAACCTGAATTATCAGTAGTAAAAAATGAAGTGGATCTTTTCCTGACATCTCTTGCATTAAAAACCAATCTATGAGATGAGCCATAAAATTTTCGAGCAGATTCAGCCTAATGCGATGAAAATTTTTATTGCGAATTCCGGTGGCCAATAATCAATAAAAAAATTACAGATGAAAATACTTTATGCTGTACAAGCAACCGGCAATGGACATATCAGCCGAGCTATGGAACTACTTCCTTATTTAAATGAATATGGAGAGACAGATATTTTTTTAAGTGGAGCAAACAGTAGCCTTGATTTCAGGTTTCCAATAAAGTATCGAAGTAAAGGACTTAGTTTATTCTATACATGTAAAGGGAATCTTGATTATGCTAAAACAGTTCTTGCACTCTCTCCTTTGTGTTTGAGAAAAGAAGTCAAAGATCTGCCCGTGGAAAAATACGATCTTGTCCTTAATGACTTTGAATGCATAACCGCCATGGCTTGCGCTATAAAAAAAATCCCTTCTGTAAATTTTGGGCACCAGGCAAGTTTCTATTCTTCCAACACACCAAGACCAAAAGAAAAAAGTAAAGTGGGAGAATGGATCTTAAAAAATTATGCCCGTGCTTCTTTTTATGTTGGATTGCATTTTGAGCAATATGATTACTTCATTT
>JGI24806J26614_1000870_pt1 | contig 10284 bp, 4 predicted proteins | sample Kansoi200umMDA_FD_26614 | JGI IMG/M metagenome (IMG submission 26614) | reverse complement strand
TTTGCTTCTCGAAAAAATTCTTCTCGAATCAGAATTGCTTGATTTAAAAGCCAATCCTGATCGTGAAGCAACAGGAACAATTATCGAAGCTTCTCTGGATAAAGGACGAGGGTATGTAGCTACAATACTCGTTCAAAACGGGACATTGAGACAAGGAGATGTTTTGGTGAGTGGTCAGTATTTCGGCAAGGTAAAAGCCATGTTCAATGAGCGTAACCAACGTATGCAGGAAGCCCCTCCTTCAACTCCTGTATTAATTCTGGGATTGAATGGTGCGCCGCAAGCAGGCGAAAAATTCCGAGTGTACGATGACGAGTCGGAAGCGAAAGATATTGCCACTAAACGTTCTCAAATCCTTCGAGAGCAAGGCTTACGTGCAAGAAAGCATATCACACTGGATGAAATCGGTCGTCGTTTAGCACTTGGAAATTTCAAAGAGCTTAACCTCATTATCAAAGGTGACGTGGATGGTTCTGTTGAAGCATTAAGCGATTCATTACAGAAGCTTTCAACAGAAGAGGTGGTTGTGAAAGTGGTGCATAAAGCTGTCGGACAAATTTCTGAAAGCGATGTATTGCTTGCCACTGCTTCAGATGCAATTCTGATAGGCTTCAACGTTCGCCCTTCCAGCCAGGCTGCAAGAGTTGCAGTGAACGAAGGTGTTGAAATAAAACTTTACTCAATCATCTACCAGGCAATTGACGAAGTGAAGAGCGCCATGGAAGGCTTGCTTGAACCGAAATACACTGAAAAAATCACCGCCAATGTTGAAGTGAAGGAAGTGTACAAATTTGATAAAGCCACCGTTGCAGGTTGTATTGTAATAGAAGGCAAAATAACAAGGAATTCCAAAATCCGCGTTATTCGCGATGGCATTGTCGAGTATCCGAAAGGTGAAGGCGGAGCTGCAGAGCTTGGCTCGCTCAAGCGCTTTAAAGACGACGTGAAAGAGGTAGCAAACAATATGGAATGCGGTCTTACTATAAAAAACTACAATGACCTGAGAGTGGGTGATATTGTCGAGGCATTTGAAGAAGAGGAAGTAAAGAGAACGTTGTAGAATTCAGACTTCGGTTAAATAGAAACAGGCTGCCCAAAAAGCAGCCTGTTTTAGTTAGTTAGGCGCTAAGACTAAACGCAAGGATTCGTCGTCTGATATTTGCCTCTGCACGGAATTGTTTTTTAAATCGGCACACCTCTTAATAAGTTTCTCACCTGTAATTTTTGAAGGTCAATATTGAACGAAACCGTTTTCCAGAAGCGGTTTTCAGTAATCACCGACTTGTAGTAATCCCTGTAGACCTTGCTGTATAAAACCGGCACATACATGTTAATCAGCGAGCCGAATAATGACACCTGGATGCCTGCATCATAAACGAATCGTCCGGTAGCGGCATTGTCCTTCCATGCTTCTGCATAAGTGCCTACATCCACAAAAATTTTGAAAGGAATTTTGATTGGCAGCACGCTCAAAGGATTGTAACGCTTAGGAATGTCTGTAACGAGGTTGAGGCTCATCAGCCAATCGTCGGTCTTTCCAACTTTGGCACCCAGCAATTCGGTATTGACTTTAAAGAAACCATCACGTTCCATTACTTGTTGGCTTTGCCATCCTTCAAATTCATTTCTGCCGATAAAGTAATCGCTGTAAGTGTAATCCTCGTATCCCTTTGGTGCGCTTAAGTTGAGCAAATACCTGTCGTTGTTGTATTGCAGCAAAAATGTTTTAGGCTTTGTATAAAAAAACTTGCCTGCAAATAACCGTGCGCTCATACCTGATTTGCCATCCGGATAATTGAAAAAATATTTTGCAGTAAAGCTTGTCCTGATAAAATCTTTTCCATGGTCGGCAGACAAAACAAAGCTGTAAGGAAATAGCTTACGATTATCATTTACTCCAATTTCGAATCGGTTGATGAATGAATGCTCGTTCACAATATCCACTACATCGGTTGTATCTGTGGGCGTATAAATGGTATTAAAGTCCAACGCTCCTTCGTTAAGCAAAAATGATTTCCATTGAATAATATAGCGTCGTGTCAAATGAGGATCGTGCGGGTAAAGAGTGAACTTCAAAGAAGGTGTCCATCGCTTTACACCAGATATCAACTTGCTGTTATCATCAGTAACAAATTCGTTTTGGGAATAGGAAGAGTACCCTAACGACAGGCTTATGTTGTTGCGTGGTTTGTAAATATTATAAGACATGTTGCCAAAGCCATTTATTTTTTGCGAGCCTGTTCCATACAAGAAGCCACCAATAAACTGAAGTTTGTTGAGTGGTAGTTGGTAGTTATGCAGCAAAGCTCCAATCATCGCTCTATCATAATGATTGTAGCCAACTGCCGGAGTTAGATTGATGTGATTGTACTTATCAGTTTCCTTAAGCGATAAAATGAAACCAGGCTTCAGGGATTTATGTTGTGGCGCATACACAGAACCGGTTGATCGCAACAATTCAAACACTTCATCTAAATTTTTACCGGAGCAATTTTCCATTACCGCTTTAAAATTTCCTGGTGCAGAATGTCTGAATTTCCATTCGCCATAATAGTCTTTCATACACTTNTCAAAAACCTCTTTGCCCACAACCTCCTGGAGCTTCTGCATCCACAGTGTTGCTTTGTAATATAGAACCAGCCCGTAGTTTGGATATGTAAATGCTTCTGATGTGCTTTCAATCGGCTGGTCTTTTTGCATGGCCGAAAGCGTTTCAAACAACAGCTTGTCCTGCATATCCTCAAGCTTTAGACTCAACGAAGTTTTCTTTGAAGAAACCGGATAACGTTCTTTCGCATACCGTTTGTGATAAAAGCTGTTCATCCCCTCATCCATCCACGGATGTGTACGTTCATCATTTGCAAGCGCTCCATAAAACCAGTTGTGACCTAATTCATGTGCTATTGTCACATCCAGTTCTTCACCGCCTTGTTGGGTAGTAATCAAGGTGATGGTTGGATACTCCATACCGCCGCTGTTCACATTTTTGCTTCCCTGGACTATGCTTGCAGTAGAATACGGGTAGTCACCAAGCCATTCACTATATTTCCTGATGCCTGCTTTTGCATAAGATACACTTTGCGCCCATGTTTTGGATGCAGGCTTGTAATAAGAAAATACGTCCACAACTTTCGCTGAAGGCAACACGACAGTATCATACTTCACAACAAAATCTTTGCTTGCAAACCATGCAAAGTCATGCACATTGCCCTGTTTAAAATGCCATGTTTTGGTAGCACCTTCACTCGTGTGTTTACCATTTTGCCTCAACTCCTGCAATGTCTTCGAATCCTGCAAAACGCCTGTGGCTGCTACAACGTAGGCTGACGGTACAGTAATTTCCACCTCAAAATTTCCAAATTCACTGTAAAACTCTCCCTGGTCGAGATAGGGCATGGGATGCCAGCCATTGCGATCATACACTGCAGGTTCGGGAAACCATTGTGTGACCTGGTATTCGTTGCCCACGTGACCTCCACGAGAAAAATTGTAAGGCAGCTTTACTTTGAAAGGTGTTGTAATGGTTGTTTTATTTCCAGGTGCCAATGGCTTCGGCAATATGACTTTGATGATGTCAATGTTGCTGCTGTCTGGAATTGTTTGTGCGGTGGTATTATCAACTTTAAAAGCAAGCTGATTGATATAGCCTTTGAATTGAGCCTTTGAGAAATAAAACTCAGTTCTGCTTTGCCTCAACAAATCTTCGCTGAGCGCAGTACGGTCATTTTTGTAAGCGTTAGGCCAGATGTGAAACCATATGAAGCGCAAGGTATCCGGCGAGTTGTTGATGTATTCAATACTTTCAAAAGCATCCAGCGTGTGTTCTTTATCGTTAAGTGAAACGGTGATGTTGAAATTGGCTTGCTGTTGCCAGTAATGATTTTGTGCAGTTAAGCAAACGGATTGAGCAGTGAGATAAAGAAGCAGCAATATTTTTTTCACGAACGTGGTTTTGAAGTGCGGTTGTAAAATAAAGGAAAGAGAATGAAGCGAGGCATGCTACTTATTTCCCTTTCCCTAAAAAAATAATCCTCAATGTGTGTATCATGATTTTAAAATCGAGCAGCAGCGAAATGTTTTCGATGTATACCAGATCATACTGCATTCGTTCAATCATTTCTTCAATAGTAGATGCATAGCCAAACTGAACCATGCCCCACGAAGTCAGGCCGGGCTTCACTTTCAGCAGGTATTTGTAGTAAGGATTGATGGCAACAACCTGGTCAATGTAAAACCTTCGTTCGGGGCGGGGACCTATAAGGCTCATATCACCCGCAATAATGTTGATGAGCTGTGGCAATTCATCGAGCCGCCATTTGCGCATAAACTTTCCCCACGGCGTAATGCGTTCATCGTTGTCTGATGAAAGTGCAGGCCCGTGCTGCTCAGCATTTTCAAACATGCTTCTGAACTTGTAAATAATAAACGGACGTCCTTTATAGCCTATTCTTTCCTGCAAAAAAAAGATGTCGCCCGGCGATGAAAGTTTTGTCCTTATGATAATGAACAAGAGTAAAGGACTCAACACGACTAATGCAACAATTGATGTAATTAAATCAACGAGGCGCTTTACATTCTGCTGCCAGTCGCTCATGAGGTCGGTGTGGATGTCGATGAGCGGGGCGCTTAGAATATTTACCGTTTTTACGGAGCCGGATAAAATGTCAATGGTAGTTGGGTAGAGCTTGATTTCAACATCAATTTCGCTGAGGCGTTGGAGCAGGTCATCCGTTAAATGGCTTTCATTTTCTTCGAGTGCAATAATCACCTGTTTGATGTGGTGTTGCCTGATCACGGCTTCCATTTCTTCTATCATCCCTAATGAGGTGAGCCATTTGCCCAAACCGGTTTTTGTCGCTTGTGCTGCATGAACATAGCCGCTGAAAAAATACCCAAATGCCGGATAGTTTTTCTCCATTTCCTTATACACTTTCACAGCGTTTGTGTTGTTGCCAACAAGCAGCGTATTTAGCTGAAGCTTTCCCGCAAGCTGTCTTTTCTTTAATTNCCCGAGAATAGTTGCCCTTCCCGCAAACGTAAGTCCCGCCTGCAATGCAAAGAAGATGAAGAAAGCTGAATAGAAATAAGTGTAGGTAGGCGCGTGGTCATTCAAAATGATTGTGAAAAAGATAAACAGGCTGCCAATGAGCGAAATGATGAAAGTGGAAGTAAGCTCATTGAGCCTTGACCTTTTATATAATGGCTGCCCGTAAAAACCAGTGAGTAGATAAAACGAAACCCATATCAAAGGGATGATGATGATGGAAGACTGAAAGAAGTTATCACGTGTCATTTCCCAGAAGCCGGTGTGTGCCTCGTTGAGACGGTTGCGACGATACCATGTGAAAAGCCACCACGCAAAAGTGGCTGCCAACGCATCGCTTAAAACATACCAATAGATGAATGGCTTGTTTTGTTTCATTGAAAGCGGTGAATGTAAAATGTAAAATTCAAATTTTACAAGTGCCTTACAAATCGGTAGCTTACTTTTCCTGCACCAAACCCTTTGTAATGCTGGCGAAATTTTTGAAACGAAATGCTGAAGCTGTGGACGATTTGACTTTTTCAATTTTGAGTAGCTCTTCAGTTTCAAAAAATTTTAGTTTTTCGTATTAGAATCACAGACAGCAATTCTGCGTATCTTAATATCTATTTTCGAAACAAATTGGCGCAATTGAAAAGACTTAACACTATTGCATTTGGCTTGGCTATGTTAATTAGCTGCAGTGTTTTTTGCCAGTATGCTAACCTTGAATTTGTTGAAAACCGCGGGCAGTGGGACGAAGCTGTGAAGTATAAAGGCACGCTCAACAACGGCGCTTTTTTCCTTCGTGAAAAAGGCTTTCGTGTTTTGGTGCACAATCCGCAAGACCTGCTCCAATACTCAGACTTTTATCACGGTGTAACCGAGCAGCAATCAAACACCAAACAAAACCTGGTAGCGCCGACCGGTGGCGTGCTTCATTCTCATGCTTACGATGTCACTTTCGCAAATGCACAAACGCCGGATATTGTAGCCGACAAGCCGCTGGATACCTACAACAATTATTTCATCGGCAGCGACCCTGCAAAGTGGAAAGGCAACTGCCGCATTTACCAGGCTGTTGTTTACAAAAATCTTTACGACAAAATTGATGTGCGATACTACACCAACAATGGCAACCTGAAGTACGACATCATTGTGCATCCGGGTGCTGATATGTCAAGGCTTGAATTGAAGTATGAAGGGATTGATGGCTTAAAGTTAAAAGAGGGCAGCCTCATAATAGCAACAACCGCAGGCGAACAAAAAGAACTGGCGCCCTATGCTTACCAGGTTATTGACAACGTAAAAAAAGAAGTCAGATGCAGCTTTAAAGTGGTTGGTAAAACAGTGCGCTTCGTTACTGAAAACTATTCGCCTTCTGCCACGCTTATCATTGACCCTACACTTGTTTTTTGCACCTTCACCGGGAGCAGTTCAGATAACTGGGGATACACTGCCACTTATGGACCAGATGGCAGCTTGTATGCAGGCGGCATTGTGTTTGGAACCGGTTTCCCAACCAGCCCGGGTGCTTTTAGTCAAAGCTTTCATGGCGGCACCAATGATGCAGAAGGCCTTGGCGGATTTGACATTGGCATCATGAAATTCAACAAGACTGGCTCGCAAAGGGTGTATGCCACTTATCTTGGGGGCGGCGGAAATGAACAGCCGCACAGCCTGGTGGTGGATGCGCAAGGCAGACTGGTGGTGGCGGGCAGAACGAACTCAGGCAATTATCCCGGATCACGATATGGCAGCGGAGGTGGCTACGATATTGTGCTTACCCGATTCAATGCTTCCGGCTCTACCATTGCGGGTTCTTTAATAATTGGCGGCGCGGGAAGTGATGGCGTAAACATCCGGCCGAAATATGCGACTCCTACCGGCGTGGAAAGCATTCGCAGGAATTATGGCGACGATGCACGCAGCGAAGTCATACTTGACAATGCAGGGAATGTGCTGCTGGTGTCGAACACGCAATCTCCCAATTATCCCGTGACGGCAGGTGCTTTGCAGCCAGCGTTTGCAGGCAAGCAGGATGGCATTTTCATTAAAACAACTCCCGATCTCAGCATTGTTTTGGTAAGCACGTTTTTGGGTGGGAGCGAAGAAGATGCTGCTTTTGTTCTTGCACTCAATCCTTTGAACAATACCATTTATATTGGTGGAAACACTGTGAGCAGTAATCTTCCGGGAAACAGGACAGGTGTACAATACCCATCATTCCAGGGAGGGGCAACCGATGGATTTGTTTCCATTCTTGCTGCCGATGGCTTATCAATACTCAGGACAAGTTACATGGGAACCGGCGGTAGCGATATGCTGTATGGAATACAGTTTGACAAGTACGGCTTCCCCTACATTATGGGCACCACCACAGGAGGTTGGCCCATTCTGAATGCCCAATTTTCGCAACCGGGCGGGAAGCAATTTATTGCAAAGCTAAAGCCCGATCTTTCAGGGTTTGTGTATTCAACAACATTTGGCGGCAATCAATCTTCCCCAAACATTTCGCCGATAGCTTTCCTGGTTGACCGTTGCGAGAATGTTTATGTTTCAGGATGGGGAGGAATGGTGGATACAAAAGCAGGGTATCCCAATTCAGGGACTGTAGGCTTGCCAACAACGTCCAATGCCATTCAAACCGGCACTGACAACAGCGACTTTTATTTTTTTGTTCTTGAGCGCAATGCAAGGAAGCAGCTTTATGGCAGCTTCTTTGGGCAGACGGGAGGATTTGGTGAGCATGTAGATGGGGGCACCAGCCGCTTCGACCGCAACGGCGTGATTTACCAGGCTATTTGTGCAAACTGCGGAAGAAATGTGAAGTTCCCCACCACTCCGGGTGTGTGGGCACCCACTAATGGCTCATCGCAATGCAATCTGGCTGCGCTCAAAATTGCTTTTAACCTTTCAGGTGTGGGAGGCAGCGTAAGGGCATCTATTGATGGTGTGATCGCAGACACTTCAGGTTGCATTCCGTTAACCGTAAACTTTGCCGACACGCTTGCACAGGGACAAAGCTACCTGTGGAGTTTTGGGGATGGCAGCCCTGAAATAAGGACAACAGTTCCCGACATATCCCATACATATACTGCCGTAGGTGATTACAGGGTGCGTCTCATTTCAATTGACAGCAGCAAATGCAACACGGCCGACACGGCGTACCTCACCATCAGGGCGAGGACTTTTGAGGCTAAGCTTGACTTTGCATGGAAGAAGGTGGGACGCTGCGATTCATTTCAATACCGTTTTGTAAACAACAGTTTTGTCACCCCCGGGGGCAGGGTATTTAAGCCCAATTCGTTCCGGTGGAATTTTGGCGATGGCTCGCCGTCCGTGGTTGCGGGGCTTGACACGCTTTATCACAACTTTCCCACAGAGGGATCTTACAACGTAACCCTCACTATTGTTGACACCAACTTTTGCAATGCCCCTGCAACCCTCACCAAAACGTTGCGGATAGCAATCAATGCAAATGCAGCATTTAAAACTCCTGCATTGNGTTGTGCGCCCTACGATGCTTTCTTCGAAAATACCTCCGCTGCCGGCGATTTATTTATCTGGGACTTTGGCGATGGCGACACTTCACATGCCTTTAGCCCGACACATACTTACACTTCCATTGGCATTTACACCATCAAGCTTGTGGTGATTGATTCTGGAACGTGCAACAAAATTGACAGCACCCAATTCACCATTGAAGTGAAAGACAAGCCACACGCTGATTTCACGTTTCGGCCTATACCGCCGCAGGTGAACACGCCTGTAGTGTTCTATAATCTCTCGACCGATGCTGTGAAATATGAATGGAATTATGGCGACAATGAAATTTTTTCTACAACGTCGCTTGACCAGGTGTCGCACACCTATAATAAATCAGGCGCTTTCACGGCATATCTTGTTGCTGTAAACAAAACGGGATGCACGGACACCGCTTTCAAAATTATTAACGCACTTGTGTCGCCGCTGTTGGATGTTCCCACGGCATTCACGCCTAATGGCGATGGCATCAACGACAAGGTTTTTATCCGCGGCTTTGGCATCGAAAAAATGAACTGGAGAATTTTCAACCGGTGGGGCGCCATTGTGTACGATAGTGGCAACCGCAAAGAAGGATGGGATGGCACTTATAAAGGTATTATGCAACCGCCAGACGTCTATCATTATGTGCTGGTGGTGAATTTTTCTGACAAAACAAAATACCAAAAAATCGGTGATATCACGCTACTGAAATAAGGAACCTGAATGAATCAAGAGTTAGGAATTGAGAATTAGAAATCAGGCTTAAGCAGTAGTTATTCTTTGCGAAACTTTGCGCCTGTCTTTGCGCTCTTAGCGGTTGTTCATAAAACGCAAAGGGTGCAAAGAAATTTACCTGGGTGCTCCAATAAAAGTCTTTTCACTTTGCACATGCGTCGGCTTCTTTTATTTTTCCTTCCTGCATTGCTGGCTTGCCAGGTTTTGTGTGCGCAAAACTGGTTTTTATATAAAAAGGACGGAGTGAAAAAGTGGTTTGAAAGAAGCGGGAAAAAGAACGGCGATAACTGGATAATACAGGAAACGGACAGCTCCCTCACTGCACTATTGCAAGATTCGGTGTTCGGTATAAGCAATACTTATTTCTTCAACGAAGATGGCAGAGTTGAAAAGGTGACCACCACCGCCAACTGCGATTCCTGTTTCAGGAAGTATGTAAAATACGAACTCAATAATAAGTCCATGGGATGGCGGCAACTCAACGACACCTTTTACATTTCCGGGTTTTCAAAAAAGACAGTGCTGGAAGTGCACCCGCTTTCTTATTCGTTTAGCGTCATCCGTGTGCCCTGGACTGCAAAACAATATGCCGCATTGCTGCCAAGGCCGCGGGAAAAATCGGTGGGGGAATGGATGAAGGAAATTGAGTGAAAGTAAAAAGCTTCCAAAAACAAACAGCCCCCAGCAAAGGCAACTTCCCCTCTCCAGCACCCAGCGTTTCAACATTCTTCTAAGCAAGTTAAGAGACCCCAAAACATTAACTACTTTCGCCCACGGTGAAAAAACTTCTCACATTCATATTATTAATGGTAATTCTCACAGGCACATTCTACCCATGCTGCCTAACCGACAAATGCGGAGCTGATGAAATCGCCACTTCCCACAATGAAAAGAAACAAACCGGTGAAGGAGCATGTTCACCTTTTTCTACTTGCGCCTCTTGTTCCGGCTGCGTACAAATTGTAATCTCTGAATTAATTCAGGCACCTCCACCCCCC
>JGI24806J26614_1000869_pt1 | contig 10294 bp, 10 predicted proteins | sample Kansoi200umMDA_FD_26614 | JGI IMG/M metagenome (IMG submission 26614) | reverse complement strand
TTGTCGCCATTATTTTTATCCTGATGTTTATGAAACTGGGTACGGAGAAAAGCAATGAAACGTATATAAGAACCATAAACCTTTTGTTGTTGCTTAACCTGCAGCGGGTCATTGGTCAACAATGGTGGCAATGCTGAAAAGATAAGGGTACCGGTTGTACCGTATATCATAGAAATACCAAACAACAATAGACTTGATGAAAACGCGGAAGAGAAGATCAGCTTCATGGCTGCTTCTGATGAGCGTCTTTTCGTGAGGTCGAAATTTGCAGCAGCCGCTAAGGGGATAGTAGACAGTTCAAGACCCAGGTAAAACATGAGGAAATTCCCCGCTGAAATCATGAAGAACATCCCGAGCATGGTAGACAGCAGCAGTATATAAAACTCGGGAAGATGATTATGTTTTTTCAGCCAACTGTAAGATTGCAGGGAAATGATCAGCATGCCCAGGTTCAAAATATTTTTCTCCAATATCATCAACCTGTTGGTCCTGAACATTTCGTTGAAAACCATTCCCTCCCTGTTCCAAAAGAATCCCAGCACCAGGTTAAGCAACAACAAAAGGTTTATGGTTCTTATATACGTTTCATTGCTTTTCTCCGTACCCAGTTTCATAAACATCAGGATAAAAATAATGGCGACAATAGCCATTTCCTGTTTCATGAGTATCAAAAAGTCAAACCCCATTTGATGTTCTTTTAAAATGATTCTTTTACTTCAATATCGCCAATACTTTATTCATGATGGCATTGGTTCCGGGTGTGATTAAATCCATAATCAGGAAAGGTGCAATGCCAATAATTAATATTCCGGTTATTAAGATCGCCGCTGCAAGTTTTTCGTTCCAGCTGGCATCTGCTAACCCGTCGAATTGCTTACTCATCGGCCCCATAATGGTTTTACCCGTAGCTCTCAAAATATATACAGCCGTTACAACAATCGAAGCACAAGCGAGTATAGTAGCGAGGCGGTACATCATTTCCGGGTTTTGCCATGCGCCCATGAACACCGTCATCTCTGCCACAAAGCCGCTGAGCCCAGGAAGCCCTAATGAACAAAGGCCCGCAATGACAAAGACGGTTGAAATGAATGGTGTTACTTTTAACAATCCTCCGAGCTGTGCGACGAGCCTGGTGTGCGTCCTCGAATAGATCATGCCGATGGCAGCAAAGAAAAGTGCCGTCATCAACCCATGTGATACCATCTGGATCACAGCGCCATTGATGGAAGTTTTTGTTAACATCCCAATTCCGAGCAATACAAACCCACAATGACTAATGGAAGAATATGCATTGATATACTTAAGATCTGTCTGCATCATAGTGGCGAAAGCGCCGTACAAAATGGCAATGGTAGCGAGCAATATAATCAAAGGCGCATAGACATGCGCGGCATCAGGCATCAGGTAGGTAGCTACCCTGAGACAACCGTAGCCACCGAGTTTCATGGAGATACCGGCAAGAAACATAGAAGCAGCCGTAGGTGCGGAAGAATGACCATCGGGTACCCAGGTATGAAAAGGAAACAGCGCTGTAAAAATGCCGAAACCAATAAATGCAAATGGAAAAAATATTTTCTGAACTTCAACGGGTACGGTAGATGCAGCTATGTTTATGATATCAAAACTGTTGGTATGAAAGTACATGCCCATCAATCCGACAAATACCAATGCTGAACCGGTCATCAGCATCAACACCAGTTTCATGGCACTGTATTCCTTCTTTCCACTTCCCCATATCCCTATCAGCAAAAATTTCGGAATTACTGCCAGCTCCAGGAAAAAGAACAACGTGAATAAATCAAGTGAAATGAAAAAACCATATGCTCCTGCACTTAGGAGGATCAGCAGGAAAAAAAACTCTTTGCTAAGCGTTTCGGTGGACCATGAAACCAATACACCTGCCAGCACTACAAATGCAGTTAATAAAATCATGGCAATGGAAATACCATCCACCCCGAGGTGATAATTGATATGGAGTGGATTGAACCATTCGTAATTTACTTCGAAAAGCATCTGTCTTACGTCCCCGCCTAAACGCTGCTGCATATATGCCATCAATAAAAATCCGGAAAGCAATAATTGCAGCACAGCACCCGCGAGGGCTACCGTTCTCACCTGCTTCAAACCGCGACAACAAAGGATAATGAGGGCAGTAAGCATTGGTATAATGATCAGTAGCGATAAATTCATACCATTAATATTTCCAGAAATAAATAAATAAAATTGCCAGGCCTGCTATGCCGCCGAAAAAGTATAAGGCATAGTTTTGAATCCTTCCCGACTGCATGCCTTTTACCATGTTTGAAGTGGTTGCCGTAACCAGCGCAACTCCATTCACGAAGCCATCAACAATATACCTGTCGAACCAGGCGGCAGGTCTTCCTATCAAATTGAAAATCACTTTACGGGTGATAAAAAGATACACTTCATCAATATAAAACTTTCTGGAAGCCGCGCGGTAGAATCCACCAAAAGCAGCAGCTATAGTTGCCGGCTTATTATTTTCCCGTTTATATAACACAGCAGCTAAGAAGATGGCAACCAGTACCAATAGAACTGGTGTGATGGAAAACAGCAAATGCAAACTTGTCTGTAGTGGAACGCCATCAGAACTAACCAGGCTCGAAAAAGGAACAAATCCTGCTACGACGGAACAAACTGCAAGAATGATCAATGGCCATTTCATTGTTGCAGTTGCTTCGCCATGCGGAGCGTTTTGCAATGGGGCCTCCTTTCTCCAGAAAACGGAGAAATACAAACGAAACATATAGAACGCCGTTAAAGCGGAGGTCGCCAATGCAATGGCATAGACCAGCTTATTTGCATCATATGCAGCCAACAATATTTCTTCCTTGCTGAAAAACCCGGCAAATGGCGGTACACCAGCGATTGCGAGGCAGGCAACCAGGAAACAGGCATGGGTAACCGGCATTAATTTTCTAAGCCCACCCATGTCTCGCATGTCATTGCTGTGCACGAGGTGAATTATTGAGCCGGCACCAAGGAACAATAAAGATTTAAAGAATGCATGCGTAAATAAATGAAACAGGGAAGCTGTATAGCCAGTTCCATTTTCACCCCCATAGCCGGAAATACCTAAAGCAAACATCATATATCCAATTTGCGACATGGTGGAATAAGCGAGCACTCTTTTAATGTCCGTTTGTGTACAGGCAATTACGGCTGCAATCACTGCGGTCAACAATCCCACCCATAAAACAATTTCCTTTGCTGGCAGATCCATCGAATAAACAGGAAACAATCTTGCAACAAGGTAAACGCCGGCAACCACCATGGTAGCCGCATGGATCAATGCAGATACGGGTGTGGGCCCTTCCATAGCATCCGGTAACCAGATATGCAGTGGAAACATCGCCGACTTGCCGGCACCACCGATGAACACGAGCGTAAGTGCCCAGGTTAACATAGATATGCCGGCGAAAGAGGCAGCAGTGATAGCAGTATATTCAGGAGAACCTGTTGAAGTAAGCTTATTAATCAATACACCAAAATCAAGTGTGCCACTATAAAAAGCCAATATCAAAATGCCGATTAAAAATCCCAGGTCTGCAAAACGCGTAACAACAAATGCCTTTTTAGACGCCGATACGGCTGTTGGCTTATCATAGTAGAAGCCGATGAGCAGGAAAGAAGAAACACCCACCAACTCCCAGAAAATATAGATCTGGAAAATATTGGATGATAATACCAATCCCAGCATGGAGAATGTAAACAGTGAAAGAAAAGCGAAATAGGTTGCAAATCGCTCCTCTCCTTTCATATAACCCAGGCTGAATATATGGACCATCAATGAGATGAAACAAACTACAACGATCATCATCACCGAAATCGGATCGAGGATCGCTCCCATATCAATCGAAGCGCTATCAGAAAATTGCAGCCAGGTGTAACTGAACGGAATAATTTTTCTGTAGACACCGTCCAGTTTCCCATCTACAAAAAAATAACGGTAAGCAGCAAAAAAAGAAAGCAGCGTAGAGATAAATAAGAAAGCTGTACCGATGATTCCGGCTGATGCTTTAAAATATTTCCTGCCGGCTAATCCGAGTATAACAAAGCTGATGAAAGGCAGCAGTGGAATGAGCAGGATATAAGCGTAAGTTGACATGGCTTAATATTTTAATTCCGTTGCATCTTCAACGTCTACCGATTTATGACTTCTGTATAAATTAATGATGATGGCGATGGCAACTGCCGCCTCTGCCGCCGCAATAGTGATAATGAAAATGCTAAAGAACACACCATCCAGTTGTTCCGGGTATAAATATTTATTAAAGGCAATGAAATTAATATTGACGCTGTTAAGGATCAGCTCCACAGACATCAGCATGGTGATCATATTCCTGCGCGTAAATAATCCATACATACCTATAAAAAACAGCGCAGTACTAACAAAAAGAATATGCGTTAATGGAACGGTTTGCATGTTATAATTCGCTTGCAATTAAGGGTTCTGTAATAGGTGGCGGAAGAATAGCTGTTGCTTTATCATCCTTATCTATATTTTCTACCTTCAACTCAGGTGGCATTTGTGCAGGTGTTTTCATGGCAATGACAATACATCCGATCATTGCAGCCAGTAACAACATGCTCACCACTTCAAAAGGCAGGATATATCCGTGCGCTGTAGTACTCAGCATCTGTGTACCGATAGTATTGACAGCGACGACAAAAGGCTTTGTACTATTGCCAGGAAAGGCGTATTGATTGATGAGGTTAAAAGTAAAAGCAAGTCCAAAAATGGCAGCCAATATAGAAAAAACGTTGCGCTTTCTTACGGGTTTTGGCAACTGCGCACCCGGGTCATGGGTGAGGAAAACAGAAAATATAATCAGTACAGCTATGCCGCCAACATAGACAATGATTTGCACGGCAGCAATGAACTCCACCTGCATCCAGAAATATAAAGCTGCAATGCCAACAAGGGAAGAAAGTAGCCAGATCGCAGCGCGGAATATTTTGCGGGACGTAACCGCGAACAGGCCGGAGGCTAAAATGAATGCGGAAATAATATAAAACAGGATAGCAGAACTACTCATCATTCAATGCCCTCCCTGACTTTTGAACCTGGTTTATTCAATTTTTTCGTCAGCTGGCTCCTGTCGTAAACACTGTGTTCAAAGTTTTGCGCCATTGTAATTGCTCCTGTCGGACATGCTTCCACGCATAAATTACACATCGTGCAAAGCTCGAGGTGATAAACGAAAGTATCAATCGCTTTTTTCTTTTTGCCTTCGGGACTAATATCAAACTTAGTAATGATCTTAATGGTTGCATTCGGACAGGCAAGCTCGCAGGCTGTACAACCGGTACAAGCGTGTTCATTGTTTTCATCATGAGGCATGACCACTTCGCCACGAAAACGTTCCGATAATTTAAGCGTATCACGGTTATCGGGATATTGTTGCGTGATGGTTTCTTTCGGGCTTACAAAATAATAACCGGTACGCCTCATGCCGGTGAGAAGCGATTTTGCAGCCTTCCATATTTCAGCTATATAGTCCGTTAAAAACATGAACAGTGTTTGAATTGTCTATGAAGCACGGGTTTCATTCATTAAAAATGCCAGCGCAATATTGCGATGAAGGTGACCAGCAGAAGGTTGAACATACTGATGGGCAATAAATATTTCCAGCCTAACCTTAATAACTGGTCTACTCTTAACCTCGGGAAAGTCCAGCGAAACCACATGATCAGGAAAATCAGGAAAAACGTTTTTCCAAAAAACCAGATGGATGAAGGAATATAATCCATGACATGATTGAATCCATGCCAGTTGCCGATATGTAACGGCATCCATCCCCCGAAGAAAAGTGTAGCCCCTATTGCACAAACTATAAATATGTTGATATATTCTGCCAGGAAGAAGAGCGCGAATCTCATTCCTGAATATTCAGTATGAAAACCAGCCGTTAATTCTGATTCTGCTTCTGCCAGGTCAAACGGTGCGCGGTTTGTTTCTGCAGTCGCGGCTATGATGAAAATAACAAAGGCAATCAGAACGGGCAGATGACCTTTAAAAATCCACCAGCCATTTTCCTGCGATTGAATGATGTCTGAAACCTGCAGACTTCCCGTTAGCACAACGATACTGATGATGGAAAGTCCTGCTGATAGTTCATAACTGATAATCTGTGCACCACTGCGCATAGCACCCAGCATGGAATATTTATTGTTGCTTGACCATCCTGCAATTAGAATTCCGATCACCGAAAGCGAAGAAATGGCTGTAACATACAATACCCCGATATTAACATCCCAGATTTGGAAACCGCGGGCAAATGCAATAGGAGCCATGATCAACATGGCTACCACCATCACCATAAAAGGTGCAAGGTTGAATAAAAATTTATCCGCTCCGTCAGGGGTAAGTCCTTCTTTCAAAATAAGCTTCAGCGTATCTGCAGTCGTCTGGAACATACCCATCGGGCCTACGCGGTTCGGGCCCATACGGAGCTGCATATGCGCAGCAACCTTTCTTTCCATCAACACCAGTACCAATCCTAAAATAGCAAAAAGGGTTATAGCAAGGAGTGCTACTATGACGCATTGTAACAGCAATGCCCATCCGGGGCTGAAATTTGCCGCCAGCCATTGTTGTATGGAGTCTGTTATACCCTGCAGACTAAACATTAGGTCCTCCTGTTAATAAAAAATAATTCCCGGATGCTTTAAAAATTCTCATTTATCGATTTCGTGTTTTGATAAATAAATTCTTTCAAAAGTTGTTTATGGAAAGGTTACCGGTCAATGTCAGGGATTACGAGGTCGAGCGTTCCCATTATAGCCATCAGGTCCCCTATTTTACTTCCCCGCGCCATATGATCAAGTGCAGAGAGGTTAGAAAAACCTGGTGAGCGGAATTTAATCCGGTAAGGTGTGGTGCCACCTTCACTCACTATATATACGCCCAACTCTCCCCTGGCAGTTTCCGCCCTGGTATAGAATTCTCCTTTCGGAAGTTTTAAAACCGCTTTTGTTTTCGCCTGGAAATCTCCTTCCGGAATATTATCAATCAGCTGTTCAATAATTTTTACCGACTCGCTCATTTCCCGTACTCTAACCATGTAACGACCGAAGCAATCACCAGCGCTTTCCAATACTTCATTAAATTCAACCTGTTTGTATAATTCGTAAGGAAAAATTTTTCGGATGTCACAACTTACTCCGCTTCCTCTTGCAACAGGGCCCGTGCAGCCGAATGAAATCGCGTCTTCTTTCGATAAGAAGCCAACCCCTTTCATTCGTTTTTGAAAAATAATATTGCCCGTTACCATTTCATCGTACTCATTAATTTTCGACTTGAACAACCGGATGAAATCTTTTACCCTTTGCTGGAAATTCGGATGAATATCCGCCATCACACCTCCGGGAACCATATAGTTCATCGTCAATCTTGCTCCACAAGTTTCTTCCATGATGTCGTTAATCACTTCTCTTTCACGGAAGGCGTGAAAGAAAGGCGTGAAGGCACCAAGGTCCATTGCCAACGCACCCCACCATAATTCGTGAGAGGCAATCCGGGTGAGCTCATCCATGATCACGCGTATATATTGCGCGCGCCTTGGAATCTCTACCTGCAGGCCTTTTTCAACCGTCATCGCACATGCATGGTTGTTAATGTGGGCCGAGAGATAGTCCATCCTGCTCGTTACATAAATGAATTGCCTGTAAGAAAGGCTTTCACACATTTTTTCAATCGAACGGTGTATATAGCCGAGATGAGGGTCTACTTTCTTGATGGTCTCGCCATTCAAGGTAATCACTAAATGCAAAACACCGTGCGTGGCAGGATGCTGCGGACCGATATTGATCACAAGGTCGCCCTCGCTACCTTCAGCAGCCAGCTGCTCAGCATTTTTTACTATCTCGGTTTCGGTGTACATAAGACGCTCACAGTTTTATCATATTGACCGGGTCTTCGTAATCTTTTCGCAAGGGATATCCTTCCCATTCATCAGTTAGTATTATTCTTCGCAAATCAGGATGACCCATAAATCTTACACCAAAAAGGTCATATACTTCTCTCTCATGTAATTCCGCCGTTCTCCAGATGTCAGCTACGGTTTCAATTTGCGGCGTTAGCCTGTCGACTTTTGCTTTGATCACAATAGTATGCCGGTGCTGCGTTGAACTAAGGTGGTACACCATGGTAAAATGTGTTTTCCAATCAACACAAGTCACGCAAAAAAGGTAATCAAAATGATAAGGTTCCTTACGAAGAAATGCAGCCAACGGTTTCCAGTCGATGGCATCTATTAAAATATTTAACCACTCCCCTGTTTCTTCAAATCTAACCGCAGGCTGTACGGACGTTACAAAAACTTTGATTTCTTCATTTGTCATGGCTGCAATTTTTCTCCCCTGATCTGTTCCCTGGTTAACCCGGACTTTATTTTTTCCTGTAAGGAAATCAATGCATGCAGCAACGCTTCCGGCCGGGGTGGACAACCAGGGATATAGACATCCACCGGGATGATATGGTCTGCGCCTTTTACTACAGAATACGTATTATAAAAGAAGGGGCCGCCGCTGATGGCACAGGCACCCATGGCGATCACATATTTCGGATCTGCCATCTGATCGTATAAGCGTTTTAGTACCGGTGCCATTTTATTTACTATGGTGCCTGCGATAATTATCACATCCGCCTGCCGGGGCGTTGCTCTTGCCACTTCAAAACCAAAGCGTGAAAAATCATATTTGGCAGAAGCTACACTCATCATTTCAATACCACAACAACTGGTGGCAAACGTGAGCGGCCATAATGAATTCGAACGTGCCCAGTTAATGATATCCTGTGTAGTGGAAGCAATGATTCCTCCACCCGGTGTTGGATAAATTTCACCGGGGAATCCTTTATTCTTATCCCTGATTTCTTCCCTTACATCCATTTCAAAGCTCCTTTTTTATGGGCATAGAGAAATCCCATGAATAGAATGAAAATAAAAATCAAGATTTCAACCAAAGCCACCATGCCCAACTGCTTTACTACCACCGCCCAGGGATACATAAAGATCAATTCCACATCGAAGATCAAAAACAGTAAAGCGTATAAGTAATAGCCAACAGAAAATTGGTTCCAGGGGGAGGTGTTGGTGGGAATGCCGCATTCGTATGCCTGTCCTTTTTGCAAATTCTTACTTCCTTTATTGAACAACCTTCCCATGAAAATGCCGCCTGCAGAAAACAATAAGGCAGCAACCAATAATACGATGAGTGAGATAGGGCCCATAAGGAAATTTTATTTTTTTGACAGGGTTCTTCAACGTGCGTTCCGTACTAATAAGACCTCCTTAAAGGTAACTTATATAATCTTGCCACTTGCCGGGATATAATTTAGTAAACTTTTTCCTTTTTGAACCTGAACTATTTCTATGCACAGGAATGCATGAGGAATAGCTCTATGAACATAACGGATAAATAATGCATAAAGCAGCCTTCGCGGCGGATAATCAGGCAAACCAGGAGCATAAAAAAAGCCATCCTTAAAAGATGGCTTTTGTTAAGGAAATACGGTTTTACTTTTTGATATAACCGAAAATACCATCCATCTCGCCGTTAACACCCGCACTGAAGTACAACCGGTTTTTGTCTACTGCAGTTGCTGTAGCCGGCGCGAAACTAATAGCCCATAAACCGTCAATAATAATGGGGTTACCATGCGCTCTCAGCTGGCCAAGCGATTCGCCTTCCAGGGTGAAAGCGTTGATGCGACCGTCGCCGAAATTTCCCACCAGGAAAGTGGCTCCCACCGCATGTTTGCCGGTATTGTCATCGCCGTAAAAACTGGCTGGGGCTTTGGCGATCCCCCATGGAGCATTTAACTGTCCACGGGAAATCAGTTGTTTTTCGAACACGCCATTCGTACCGAAAACACTTACGTAACCATTTCCAGGGCCGGGTTCATCGCGGCCATCGGCTCCAACTTTCGCATACATCACATACAACTTGCCTTCTAAATTCTGGATATTGAAAGGGGCATATCCTTCGGGTAAAGAGGGATCTACAAATGGTTTGGATACCTGCATCCAGTTTCTATCGAAAACATCGATTTCTCCGGCTTGAAAATCGGCCGCATATAAAAAATTACTGCCGGCGTCGTTGCCGATTGCGAGCCCGGTATACACTGACATTCCCACCTGGTTCACCATCCTGATGGCGAAGTTTCCACTATTCCAACCTGAAACCACACCATCCAGACCGGCAAAAATGAATCTCGCAGCCTGTCCATTTGGTAAGCGGAAATCGGTAGCTGTGCCATTGAAAACAA
>JGI24806J26614_1000868_pt1 | contig 10296 bp, 15 predicted proteins | sample Kansoi200umMDA_FD_26614 | JGI IMG/M metagenome (IMG submission 26614) | reverse complement strand
AAAGACATACTTATTCCCGCAGATACTATTGACACACAGAACCCATTACCGTTTATTTTTGATTCTGAACAAGACTTTGAAAAATGCCTGGAGCAAGCAGATAAATGGAGTCTGGATTCATTCTTCTTAAAATACGAATCCATAAACCGAAAATACGTAGACGTTGAAGCCCATTATCATGCATTAGTAACGGCAGATATGATATGGACCTGGTTGCAGGATAAATTCGGATATACCCATTATATTATTCCCGTGGGCGATAATGGAAGCGGTAAGAACTCCCAGCTTTTGGCTTTCAAGTTCTTGGGGTATAGAGTGTTTTACACCGTTTCAGCGAGTGCGGCAAACTATTACACAAAAATGGGTAATGTAGAGGAAGGACAAATAACGATAGCAGAGGATGAAGCGGACGACATAGCCGAGGACAAGGAGAAAAGAAATGTCTTTAAAAGTGGTTACGCATCGGGCGGTTCAGTCCCTAAAGTAGAGCTAGAAGGCGGTCGAAAATCTGATGATTGGCTGGTTTACTGTCAAAAATGGGTAGCAATGGAAGAGCTGCCGACACATAGAAGCATGAAGGGTATCTTGGACCGTTCGTTTGTCCTGAAATTTCTAATTGGTAATCCTCAATATAATATCAAGGACGTTTTAAGGTCTGCCGGAGAACCAGAATTCAAGCCGCTATATGACGAACTGATAGATGCACGGAAGCTCTTGTTTTGCTGGAGACTGCTACACTATGAAGACCCTATCCTTGACGTAAAGTTGAACATCAAAAACAGAAGCGCTGAGCTGACAAAGCCATTGATAAGACTGTTCCAAAACTCACCCATTGCGCTTGAAAGGATACTTGACAGCCTAAGTAAATTGATGGTTGAAAGGAATGAGGTGAAGAAAGGGAGCTTTGAATCCAAACTATATGATGTTATTGACGAATTGCGAAAAGAAAGGAAAGAAAGATTTGACAGAGGTATAGAGACGGATGAAGATGCAGCATTGCGAGAACACGGTCCGGCATTTACCAATAAGACCATTTTAGAGAAAACTATCGAGCTTATGGACTGTAAGGAGACCGAGAAACCCAATATATTCTGGTCTTTGGAGGCTGGTTGTTTAGTATCACAGACAAAGATTACAAACACAAGCAAGTCAAAGTTTAAGGCAAAATCCGACAGCGTTAGAATAGGGAATAAAACCTATCGTTATGTAAAATTCGAAGAAGAACATCTTGAAAGAATCAAATCAATATACGACATACCGGACAAAATAGAGATAAAAAATGTTACACCTGTTACGGGTGTTACACTTCCTGGGAAAACCCTCCCCCCAAATAAAGAGGCAGCTGATGCAAAAATTACACCAAAAGTTAAGATTTGCTCCGAAAATTTGGATAATAATGATGAAAATAATACATTAGATGCCTCTTTTAGCACTGTAAATGACCATACCTTCCCCCAAAGAGTGTAACATGTGTAACAAGTGTAACAAAACCTGAATCAGACAATGAGGAAGTGATTAAATGAGAATATTCTACAGAAGTCAAAAAGTAAAAGAAGCCTATGGGTATACACTTTTTGCACTAGATACACTTTCTGGAAGGGTATCCAAACCTACAGAAGGAGATAATGACGCTCAAAACCATGCTTCTTCACAACGGAGGCACTGTAACCAGTCTATTCCCATCATTGCAGCTTCATCAACCTTTCAATATTCACAATTATTCCAATTGATTCCAGCTTTCTAACAACCTCTTCCAAAGTGAAAATTTTCTTTTCACTATTTCCATTCCCGTTCTTGTCTCTGCAGTTATGTTGTGAGCCATCCTTGTTGTAAGGTAGCCACTTGCCAGTCTCGTCACTCATTATTATCTTTTGGTCGCAATAGTCACATTCTTTCTGATAGTTCTTTGACATATAGTATAATATTTATCAGTATTATATAATATATACTATGGATACACCAGATACTATTTATAATAGAAGGTAATAATAAAAGATAGTATGAATATACCCGGTATAATGGTCAAGACTCTGAAGATTAGCGATGAAACTCATAGAAGACTGTCAAAAATAGGTGTTTTTGGAGAGACTTTTGAAGATATCATCATAAAACTGTTAGACGAGTATGAGGCTAGGAAAAGGAAGGAGAAATGACAACCACTAGGACATCCATTTTATTGTTCAGTTTCCTAACCGCAAGTATCGGAATGTTATGTGTTCCTTATTCGAACCTAACGTATGCAGGGTATACTTCGGCTCCATTTAATAATACAGAACAAACAAACTCAAAAGCAGAATGGTTTGACATTAAGGCAGCATTAAAGAAGAATAAAGGCGGGTTTTTTGGTTCTGACAATGATAATTATAATGTAAAGAAATTTGACATAGTCCTATCAAACTCTAGTCATTTATGTGCTACAAATGATTGTGAGTTTACTTTCAAACATGCTGAATCAGGAGAGGGTTTTGAGATTAAAGATGCCTATGAACGCTGGCTCCAGGGGACGCTGAAAGTAAAGAAGGAAGGCACGTCAAAAATTTATGAGATATTTGGACTCTACCAGGTGACAGGCATAGACAATGACAAGCAGCAGATTACAGGCAGCACATACATTTCTCTTGGGGAAGACCTTAATCTTGGAGATGGCATCAATGACAAGAAGTATAAAACAAATGGCACTGTTATTTGGAAAAATAACAGGAACAATGCAGACCTTTTACTTCATGGAGATATGATACCAGTTAAGAGAAACAAATGAAATGAAATCTTTGATTTTGATGGCAATGTTGACTAGCAGTGTGAATGTAGCAGTATTATCACTATTATTAAATTCAGAAGCCTATGCTGTAACAGCAAATACTACAGATTTTTTAATACAAGTGCCTAATGGCTGGGTATACAGAGAAAATTTCCGTCTCTATAATGAACTCGATAATAACATATTGTTAACTCCAAATGATTTTGCGAGCAAGCTTCTGCCAGATAACGTTTATAATTTCGACGTCATGAATGGAACCTTTGCGGAATTAGCTGCAGACCCTACTTTTCCGATAAAAAATGCTCCACTCGAGATGTATCTCAAACACGCTACAAGATTTAGCACCGGCCTTCCTCTAAGATACGAAAATGCTACTGTAGGTGGAGAAAAAGCGATTAAAGTATTAATGAATTCAACAGTATTGGCAAATGCAATAAAGCAAGCAAACAAAAGTGCTGACTTAAGTGCAGTGCCTACTCTTATTACAGTAAGTTACTTTGTAATCCACAATGACCAACCTTATTATTTAAATTACCAATCCAACGCGACAAAAGATTATCAAAAATACTTGCCACAGTTCGAACAAATGGTAAAGTCATTCAAGTTTTCAAAATAGAAAATTCTGATTTGCTGCGAAAAACTTTTCTATTGGCTGAAGAAATAGCTTGTGGTTTGTTGGGGTTCAAAATCTCGCTTGGGACTGCGTTCTTATTAGCAATAACACTGGTCTTTTATTTACCTTATGCATTCGGTCAACCTGCGACTTATTTAGATTACAAAGGTTCTTCACTTGGTTTGGATATAAAATACCCTATGGATTGGGTATATAATGAATATACAAATTATTTTTCAAATGATGATTTGATATCTGTATTTCAACCGTCCTCCACAATTTCATTTAATGAATCATCCCCAAGCATGGGTTTCGCTTCTGTAACAATTGGTAAACAAAAAGACTTACCTTATAAAAATATGCCACTTGACCTTTATTTGGAGTATCTGAAGAAATTAAGGGCTAATGAAGGAGACAATATAACTAAAGTGGAGAAAACAAAATTATCTGATGGAACGCCAGCATACGAGATGGATATCACAAGTGCCAACAACACTGGAAAAAGCAATATCACGAGTGCCAACAACTCTGGAAAAAGTATAATTGTATTAATGAATAAGAGCCCTGAATCATATTATTTTGTATATAGTGCAAGTCCAGATAAATTTAATACATATTTGCCTGCTGCCCAACAAATGATTAGGACCCTGAAGATAACTGACTAATCAATAGATAGCAGGTGATATCATGGGCTTCAAAACCTCTCTTGCAATAGCGTTCACGTTATTATTAATAATACCATTTTTAATAAAGCCTGTTAATGGACTTTATGACATAGGTGAATTGGAGAGCCTTAGGTCTTATTGTTATCTACATGCAGACAGAGCTGCGAAAGGCGAAAATGTAGTTAATGACCTGATTAAGACTGGATTAGCAAACTCTACATACAATGATTGGAGTTGTTCTAAAATTAGTGAAACATTACAACAAGAAGAAAAGGCACAATCAGAAAGTGAAACTAAAAGAGCACTAGCGTTTGTTAATCATTGTCGTGATGGCAATATGACTCCCTCACAATATTGGAAATGTGAGGAGGCTGGTTATGCACCATCATTAGTTAATGGTTATCCTGGTAGTAGTGGTGATGCTGAGATATGCAATTTTGAATCTACTACTGACCCATTAACTCCTTTCGAACAAAAGGAATGTCGTGATACTGGTCATGAACCTGAACACACAAAAGACAAAGACACAAAAGAGTCAGATAAATGAATCAAGAAAAAATAAAGTCTATTGTTCTAGCTGACGCAGAATAGAGGATTATGAAGTTATAATTAATCTTATTACTTAGCTTCTGCAATAAGGAACAGTGACATGCGCTCGTCACCATGCCGTAAGAATGAGTTATGGCAAAAATGGATTGGGGATAGGGATGGCACTCATTCATTTTATTCCTCCCTCAATCCAATCTATCAAGATTTTTTTCTTTTAGTTTGTTTATTATCTCTTTTCTTGATTGTTGCTTTCTCCCCATGAGTTAATGATGTATCAAACATCTCATCGATCTTTTTTGGCTGAGTTATCATATCATCAACAATCATATTCAAAATCTCAAATAAAGAATTCACCTTTTTCTGGTCGTCTCCCAGCACTATCATTCCTAATGGATGAACTGCATGGTTACCTATAACGCGTAAAGAATCCATTGCCTTTTGGACTTTTGTAGGCAGACCTTTTTCAACAAGAATTCCTATCTTATCATAAAGACTCTTATGTTTATTGCTCGGTAACAGGTCATTGGTCAACTTTTCAATTGCCAACCTCAATAGCGCTGCTGCACTTCTTGGAGACCTTGACGCAATACTTCGTGCTTCATCATAATCTTTTTTGATATCTTCTGGCATATCGGCATGGGGATTTGGAAAACTGCCAACCAGCGGATAAACCATTGTTTTGTTCACCCAGATAGAATATACATCACAATGATCACATACTGCTGCCTTTCCAAATTCGTGAAAAGATCCTGCCACTCTAAAGTTCATTTCCACCCAATATTGCTTAGCATAGGCATTACAGTGAGGACAATTGAATGCTGACTTATCATATTCCGGTCCAGTATACGGCATCATTAGCGCAGCTTTGCAAATGGACTCTTTTCTCTCTTTCGAATTTTAAAAAGGGGAATAAAGTTTATTTTTACAAACTGTAAAGATACAAGCGTGGCTAAATTTACATCGCAAGAAAGGTTAGTGATACTTAACATTGTGGCTAATCTGACAATCAAGAGAATCCCCGACCCGTTGATTATAAAAGACATCTTTAATCAAACAGGGCACACCGTAACAAGAATGACGTTATGGAATGTCAGGCGGCGACTAAAGAGAGCATCTTACAAATGGTATAAGACCCTGAGGGAAGGCGAATACGAATTTTTGCACGAGTTCAAACAAAGGATAAACGAGATAATAGACCTGCAACGGATGCACCACAAAATCATTCAAGACAATGAAAGCAATCCGTCTATTGTTCAAACATCACTTGCAGAATTACACAAATTGAATATCACTTTATCAAACTATTATGATATCGCACCGTTTATCGTTCCCAAATTAGGAGTTGATATCAGTAGCAATGGCAATTCCATACCAATTAAGACACAAGGCAAAGACAGCGATATCATCGTCTAATACTGTAACAGACCTTTCCATTCTAAGAGGTAAACAATTTTGGATATGGGACAAGCAAGAGCATAGAGAACAATTCATAAAGACAAATGGCAATTGCTGCTTTAATCATGTTATAGGCTTGCCGCAGAAAGAGAAGCAGGAGTTCCCACTATTTGATTATGAACAGCTCCTATTCGAAAGACTGTTCTCTATTGATGAAGATTTCAAGGATAAACATCTGTGGATTCTTAAAAGCACAGGGTTAGGAATAACAGAGTTCTTTCTTCGCATTATTGGATGGCTATGCACTAAAGATGACTCTCTAAAGGGTTCGCAGGTCTGCATTGTAACAGGCCCTAGAATAGAGCTGTCAGTAACTCTAATAGACAGATTGAAAGCTCTGTTTTACAGTAAACTTGGAATAATATTTTCAAACAAGGAGACCGTCCTAGAGCTAAATGGCGTCCGCATAGAAGTATATCCTTCTCATCATTTGGATTCAATGAGAGGTCTTCCTAATGTGTCCTTTATTCTACTAGACGAAGCTGACTTCTTTCCAGTAGGACAACAGAAGGATGCAAGAGACATATCAGAGCGTTATATCGGCAAGTCAAACCCGTTTATCGTTTTGGCTTCTACACCTAACAGGCCAGGTTCACTGTTTGACAAGATAGAACATGAACCTGATAACGAGTGCATCTATCACAGGATTAAGCTGGATTACACTTATGGATTAGGCAAGATATACACGAAAGAGGAAATAGAGAAAGCCAAGCAGTCACCTTCTTTCAAAAGAGAATACGATTTGCAATATTTAGGAATCATAGGAAATACTTTTCATATTTCCGATATTGACAAAGCTGTTCTTTTGGGGAAGAGCTATGATCCTAATCGTATTGTAGTTGATGCAGAGAAAGTATTAGGATTAGACCCGGGATGGGGCTCTTCAGCTTTTGGTGTCTGTTTGTTGCAAGTTACTGACGGGCAGATACAAGTCTTGATGGCTGATGAATTTGAAAGACCACGTTATGAAGACATGATTAGTAAAGTGTTGGACATTATACGCGGACTGAACAGATGGAAACTTGACCAAGAAGTTCTAGACAGATGCAAAATCTACGTAGATGCTGCTAACCCTGAATTTATAACGACGTTAAAGAGACAAGTCGGTGAGACTAGCAGATGGGACTTTATTCAGGAGAAAATTCTGTATTGCAAGAAACTTAACCTCGACCTTGCAAGGTATATGACCGTCGTTCCTGTCCCCTTTTCAACAGAAGGGAAGAACATGATAATGCACACAAAAGAGCTGTTAGAGTTTGAGGCTCCGCTTATTGCAATCAATCCCAAATTTGACAAACTGATCACTTCGTTAAGGACAGCAATATCAACGGATGATGGCAAGCTGGACAAGGAACAAACTTCATATCATAACGTATTGGATGCCTTCAGATTAGCTTTAAAGGGAATCAAAATGGTGAAGAAAGAACTTGACTAGATTCGAATTCCTAGGAGTCAATCTACTTATCACAAATTCAATTGTCCTATTTGTAAAAAGTCTTAATAATGCAGAATTCGGAGTATGGTTACCATGACGGTTATTGTGAAAAACTTTGATAAATACAAAATAGCTTTTCACAGTGATTATTATAGTCTGGCGCAGAACGATTTCGGTGTTAAAAACTGGATACAAATCGAGTGTTACAATAATCAAACGCGAGTTGCAAAGCTTCTCTTTAATAATACACTTACTTTTGCTAAGAATTCATATACAAGTGGCGTAGACGTAATAACTCTTATTTATCATATCGATCGATTTGATGAGATTTACAATTTGATACGACGTGAAAAACCACTCCAGGCAGTTATTGATGATAAAACTTTAAACGGAAACGTTAGCACTCTTCAACTTGAACCAGCAGGAGAACTGGATGTATAGGTTTGGCTAGATTCGAGGAATTAATGTAGAGATTGAAGACAACTCGATTCAATTCAATTGACTAATTCCACTGCAACCACAAATAATCAGACTCTTTATAATGAAGATAGTTAAAAAGGAGCTTCTGTAAAGAAGAACATTGACAAAATTAGATGATATTCGCGAATTTGGAAGAAGCAAGAGTAAGAAAAAAGATGATTCTTCTAAAAAAGATTTAGTAGAAAAAGAAAGGTTCTCTTTAGAAGTAGCTGGAAGTGAATCAACTACTAACCCACTAGCTTCATTCGGTGATTCGGAGACTGACCCGGATATTTTAGACCGCTTGCATATGTCGCCACGCCATAAACCCAATATGGGTGAAGGTGCAAGCTACTGGGATCAGGACTAGACTAAATTGGATTGAAGATCGATTAAGGGTAAAGCTGGCTAGGATAGAATATTTGATCCATTTATAGCCAACCAGTTTACCTTGTCCTCATAATTTGGAATATACTTGTGAAGATATGTCCAAAATTTATGGGAATGGCCTTTAACTTTAAAATGACACAATTCATGTATAATGATGTAATCTATAACATCTTCTGGAGCCTTAATTAAGTTTAAATTCAGATTTATTTGTCTTTCCTTGGTTAAACTCCCCCATCTGTTCTTTAGATTCTTTATGTTAATTTTTTTTGGATTTACATTGAGAATCTTACTAAATTCAATGACTTTTCTTTTGAATGTCTCTTCACATCTATGAGCAAGCCAATCCTCGTAGAGAGACTTTATTCTGTTATTATAATTAGTATTATTATCATTTTTTGGAAGAGTGACGATGAATTTGCCATTAAATTTTATTTTGTCATTATTATTGGAACTCTCTAAAATTTCGAGTTTGTAATTGTGCCCTAAATATGGAAGTGTTGATCCATTCGAGAAAGTTAACTCTGGAACTTCCGGTTTTCTCTCTCTGTATTCTTTTTGTTTATTCTTAATCCACCTTATTTTACTCCCAACAAGCTCCTCTGCATCGGTTAATGATTTGTTGAACGGAATTCTAATTATAATTTCCTTCTCATCAACTATAATCTCAGATGTCTTTCGTCGTTTACTCTTAACTAGGGTATACTCTACCTTGCCGTTTCCATATCTGTAAACTTTCTTTGATATTGTAGTTGTATTCATAAATGGTTCTTGGCCTGATCAATTATGTTTCTGGTTAGTTCATCAACATTGTCTTCAAGTTTCTTGTTTTGAGTCTGTGTTAGAATATCGTATATTGTAATACCAAGTTGCTTTTCTGAGCTTGTTTTATTCTTCCAACCGACTAATTGAGTTTCTTCCCTTATTCCTTTTGATATTTTTTTTGTTACCTCAATAGTAAGATCTTTATTTTTAGTTATCTTTAGAAGTCCCTCAAAGATAGAGTGTTCAAAAGAATTTGTTAGTCCGAGTTTCTTCCATTCATTTTCTTGTTCATTTAATTCCTCCAATATCTCCTTAAAATGATTGAAATAGTATGCGTCTTCTTTTCTTCCTTCATTTTCTTCTTCTATCATCTTCTCGAGCCTGTCTTTCATCCTTTCATAATAAACGGGGTTTAAGTGTGCCTTTTCAGATATTATCAGTCTTGCTTTATTTTTTATTAATGCAGTTTTAGCCTTTTCACTTTTAAATTTCTCTACGTCGCTAAGAAATGTCTGGTCAGTTATCTCCCTCACATCCATGATTTTGGATATCTTTAGGGAACGGATGTGATCGTCAATGAGCTGCTGAACCTTCTTGCCGTCTTCCCTTAGACTTATTGCAACGCCACCATAAAAGTTTCTTATCATTTGTCTTTTTTGTGATAAATATTTGAAATCATCTATAAATGGATTTGATTCCTTTCTCGGTAACACTGCATCCAAGGCCTTAGAAAACATCTTAAAAGCATATTCAAAATTATCTCTTACACTGATTGGTTCAAATTTCTCGATAATTTGGTCATTGCTGTTCTTATCTATCTTATCAAAGAATGACATTGCTTCTGCATGTCTTATCTTTAGTTCATTAACTTCATTTTCAAATGGCGTTAGAACGTCCTTAATGTCAGGTTCATCAAATATAGCAAGTGCTTTTTGCAGCTCTTTTGTTATGCCAGAGTAGTCGACTATCAATCCAAACTGTTTTCCTGCATCATATGGCCTATTGACTCTGGCTATGGCCTGAAGCAAAGTATGTTCCCTCAACCCTTTATCCAGATACATAACCTGAACTATGGGAATATCATAACCAACCAAAAGCATGTCAACCACTATTAGAAGTTGTGTTGAATCTTCGGGACTCTTGAATCTGTTTGCTTCACGTTCTCTCTGCTCTTCTGAAAGATAGTATTTCGGAGGCACCATCTAGAATA
>JGI24806J26614_1000866_pt1 | contig 10299 bp, 9 predicted proteins | sample Kansoi200umMDA_FD_26614 | JGI IMG/M metagenome (IMG submission 26614) | reverse complement strand
TCGATGAGAGTGCAGACCCTGAACCATCAACGCATTACGGTGTCTTTAAGAGAGCCAACGAGGGCAACGCTCGAGTCTATTTTCTTGATCACTGTATCTCGAGTGTTGGGCTGCGGCCGTTAACTGTCTACGGCGTCAATCGCGATACGGGAATCACGAGCGATCCAACCAAGGCAATGAAAGCGGCCGTGCTGGGTCGACCATTTCACATTCGATTTGGCGGCTCAACAGATTTCCAATACGTCGCAGATACAGCTGCGACTTTTATTGCCTGTGCGGATCAGTTGCCGCAAGGAGCTTCTGTGTTCAATCTTCACGGCGATGCTGTCGAGGTCGCACAAGTGACCGAGATCATTAATCGAAGAATTGGAAACGAGCTGGTTACCTTCGGTGGCCCGGAGATCCCAGTTGCCTCTTCGATGAACGATGCTGCAATCAGGCGTGCGATCAGCGGCTTGCGATCGACACCGTTGGAGGAAGGCATCAACAAAACGATCGAAATGTTTCGTATGCTGCGTGATCAAGACCGACTGGAAACGAGTGACTTGGATGTGTGAATCGGTCTTTGGCCTTGGGTCTTTGGTCTTTGACCTTCGGCGCACTGAACGCTTCCAAAGGCCAAAGGCCAAGGCAGAAGACTAAGATCTAAGTCTGTTAGATATCGACAAGCTAAAGCTTATCGAACATGAGCACCTCAACTTTCACAGATGACATCAACTCTGCAGCTGGTTCTGCGGCGATGATGAGAGCGAGCGTGTTGTGTGACGTCGGTCGTTTGGAAGTGCGTGATGTGCCTCGTCCAATGATCGCCGCGCATGAAGTGCTCGTGCGTGTTGGCGCGGTCGGCATTTGCGGAACAGATGCACACATCTTTGCCGGTCATGCAAATTACAACACGAACGAACGTGGTCTCCCGATACCACTCGCCTTACAACCACAAATTCTGGGTCACGAGATCAGTGGAACAATCGAAGAAGTTGGTCTCGGCGTTAGGGATCTGAAGCCGGGCGATAGGGTCGTGATTGACCAGGGGCTGAATTGTGTCAGTCGTCGTCGAGATGTTCTGTGTGATTATTGTCGGACCGGAGACTCGCATCAATGCGAGTTCTATCGTGAACACGGCATCACCGGATTGCCAGGAGGGCTGGCAGAATTCATCGCCGTGCCCGCGGTGAATGCTGTTAAGTTTTCCACGTCGCTACCCTTTTCGGCTGCAGCGTTGGTTGAACCGCTCGGGTGCGTGATCCACTCGTCTGACACCGTCGCAAAGACACGAACACGCTACTCGTTTAATGCCGGCAAGCCAGATCAACGGGTGCGCAGCGTGCTAATATGCGGCGCCGGACCAGCGGGTTTGTTGTTCACGCAGTATCTACGCAGCGTAATTGGATATCGCGGCTTGTTGTGCGTAACAGATCCGAACGAAAATAAGCGCGCGCTTGCGGAAAAGCTCGGTGCCGATCAGACTATCGATCCTAAGAGCTGTGACCTGGTCGAAGTTGTTCGCGAACACAGTAGCGGCAAAGGCGTCGAATATCTGATTGAAGCGTCTGGAGCCGGTGAAGTGTTCGCTTCCATTCCCGGGTTGATTTGTAGGCAGGCGGCAGTTTTACTTTACGGCCACGGCCACGCCGGCACCGATCTGAGTGTGATGAACAACATACTCTTCAAAGAACCGTTCATTGTTGCTTCAGTTGGTGCTTCCGGCGGCTTCGAACCCGACGGCCGCCCATCAGTCTACAAGCGTTCGCTGTCGCTGATTGAGAACGATCAAATCAATGTCAACGCATTCATAACGCATCAGTACCACTCATTCGAGCAAGTAGAGACTGCGCTCACGAAAGACATGCAGGAAGAGAGGTATGTGAAGGGAGTGGTGGTGTTGTAGGGCCTTCGGCCTTGGGTCTTTTGCCTTTGATTGTTGAGTTACTCAGCGAAGACCCAATACCAAAGACCCAAGGCCAAGGTGACTCTACCGTAATCATTCATGCGCGTTTCGTTATTCGTCACCTGCCTGGTTGATCAGCTCTGGAGTAGCGTAGGGGCGAGCAGCGTCGAGGTGCTGCGACGTGTTGGGTGTGGCGTTGAATTTGATGATCGGCAAACATGTTGTGCGCAGCCCGCTTTCAATACTGGCTATCGCGACGATGCGCGCGACGTGGCGAAGCGGTTCATTCAGATCTTCGAAGCTAGCAGTGCAGACGCCATCGTCAGTCCTTCAGGATCGTGTACAGCGATGGTGCACCATTATGCTGAGCTCTTCACCGATGATGCCGAGTGGCTCAAACGAGCACAGTCGATTGCAGCACGCACTTATGAATTGAGTTACTTTCTTGTCCGCGTTTTGAAGATCGATGACGTAGGCGCAAGTTGGAACGGACGAGTTACCTGGCACGATGCCTGCCATGGCCTACGCGACTTGGGCTTGAAAAGCGAACCACGTTCGTTGATCAAAAAAGTACGCGGCGCGGAATTTGTTGAGCTCGATAATGCAGATTCATGTTGCGGTTTTGGAGGAACGTTCTCGGTAAAGTATCCCGAGATATCGCTTGCCATCCTGGATCAGAAGATTGAAGCGATCGAGAGGGCGGAAGTAAAAGCTGTCGTCGCCGGTGATGCCAGCTGTCTCATGCAGATCGGTGGACGCCTGTCTCGCAAAGGATCCAAGGTGCGTGTGATGCATATCGCAGAGCTGTTGGCTTCGCGCGAAAACATGTCCGATAAACTTTAGTTTGTCGCGGCCAAAAACTATGAGGCCACAGATAAACACGGATTTTACGGATCTGAAGTCAGTTTCAGACCCTCGAAGGTTCTTATCAGTGAAATCCGTGTTCATCTTCGGCTGATTTTTTGAGTCTACGACAAACTAAAGTTTATCGAACATTCCCATGAACCACGTAACGAGCGAAACTTTTGACGCAAACGCGAAAGCAGCTTTGGCTGATTCGCAACTGCGCGGAGCTTTGCGAAATGCGACATCGCTGTTTGGTCAAAGGCGCTTAGCGGCGGCACAGAGCCTTACGAACTGGGAAGATCTTCGAACGCAAGCCCGCGCCATTAAGGACGACGTTCTACTTCATCTCGATCAATATCTCGAAAAGTTTGTAGCTAATGCTGAAAGTCGGGGCGCACAGTTTCACTGGGCGCGCGATGCTGCCGAGGCGAATGCGATTATCTGTGGTCTCGCAAAGGAACGAGGCGCACGCACCATCGTCAAAAGCAAGAGTATGACGACAGAAGAAACGCACTTGAACCACGCCCTTGAAGAGATTGGTATTCAAGTCGTTGAAACTGATCTTGGCGAATACATCATCCAGCTCGCAGAAGAGACTCCGTCGCACATCATCGTTCCCGCAATTCACAAAACCAAAGGACAGATTGCCGAGCTGTTCACTCAGGAGCTCGGCATTCCACCCACCGACGATGTAGCGAAGTTGACAAGCACTGCGCGTGAGACTCTGCGCGACAGATTTGCTTCGGCTGACATCGGAATCAGTGGCGTCAACTTTGGTATCGCTGAGACCGGAACGATCCTCATCCTGGAGAACGAAGGCAACATCCGTTTAACGACGAGTTTGCCACGTGTGCACATCGCAGTAATGGGCATTGAAAAAGTTCTGCCGCGATTCGCAGACCTCGACATCTTTTTGAAGTTGTTGCCACGATCGGGAACCGGACAGAGACTGACGACTTATCAGTCGTTTATCACGGGAACAAAAACAGATCCTGACACTGAGGGTCCAGAAGAACTTCACGTGGTGCTGCTCGACAATGGTCGCTCACGAATGCTTGCACATCCAGTGACACGCCAATCTCTCGCTTGCATACGCTGCGGAGCATGCTTGAATGCGTGCCCTGTGTATCAACAGATTGGTGGTCACGCATACGGTTCTGTTTACCCGGGTCCCATCGGCGCCGTGATCACGCCTCAATTGATGGGTCTCGAAAAAACTAAACAACTACCTTACGCGTCGAGTTTGTGTGGGGCGTGTCGCGAAGTTTGTCCTGTGAAAATTGATATTCCGAGGCTACTTCTACATTTGCGCGGCGAAATCACTGAGAAAGAATCCCTCGCAAAAGGGCGCGCGGGCGAACGGTTCGGATTCAAGCTTTGGCTAACAATGATGAAGAGTCAGTGGCTGTATGAGTTGAGCGGCAAGGTGGGACGACTGTTCCAAACGTTGGTCGTCAGGGACGGAAGGATCCGAAGCGTTAAAGGTATTCAGCCTTTGAGGGCGTGGACCGTTGGACGTGATCTTCGTCCGATTGAGAGTCAGACTTTTCGCGAGCTTTGGCGAAAAGAATTAGAGCACAAGCAAAACTAGATGCAGCATCGTTCGACTACCAGTGATGCAAGAGAATCGATACTCCAGTCGATTCGCGCGAATTTAGCCGCAAGTGTGCCGCATGATGCAATCGAGCATGAGATTCATCACGCCGCTGCTCAAGGTCGCCTGGCTGTGCCGATTTCATCGTCAGGCCTGTCGTTGGTAAACCTATTCAAAACAAGTTTGGAAGCTGTGGATGGACATTGCATTGTAGTGTGCGGTGAGTTGGAAGTTGCGAGCACATTGGGAGGTATCCTCAAGCGGCTTCAGGGCACGAGGTTGCGTGCACGTCGAATTGCAATTTCAGAGTCGGCTGGCCTTGACGATTTGTTGACGCGAAGTGGATGCGAGTTTGACGAGGTTGGTGTGACGCCATCTGCCAGCGACGTCTTTCGTTTTGACGTTGGAATCAGTCGAGCGCAGGCTTGCATCGCCGAAACCGGCACGCTCCTTTTAGACTCGTCTCGTGAGCGTAATCGCTTAGTATCATTGGTACCTCCGGTGCATATTGCGCTTGTGAATGCCAGCCAAATCGTCGGAACGCTGGGTGAGGCGTTGTCATCGTTACGTCAGACCGAGCCAGTTAGTGCGATTGTGACACTGGTAACTGGACCATCCCGAACAGCCGATATTGAACTGACTCTGGCTATTGGAGTACACGGACCACAGGAGCTCTACGTGATTATTAACGAGGGAGAGTAAGACCCAAGTCCAAAGACCAAAGACCAATGAACATCATTTCTTTCGCAACCGCAGAATCTGATTGGAAAAAGCCACGTCTCGGAATCATCCTGAACGACGGTACACGTGATCTGGGTTACCGCCTCGACTGTGAACGATTATTCGAGCCCAGCCATCGTCCGACAAATCCGCTTTCCTGGTTTGACATGGACGGTGAATGGTTTCAGCGTGCAAGCAGGACCGCTAAAGAGTTGATCAGCGATGAAGCCGCACTCGAACGAGCAAAGGTCAATGGATTGTTGGTGACTAGTCAGGACGCCTATTGGTTTGCACCTGTTCCTCGTCCAGGAAAACTTATCTGCATCGGACTCAACTATCGGGACCACGCGGCGGAAAGCAACATGCCGATTCCAGAACGGCCAGTGATCTTTTCAAAGTTCCCAAACTGTGTGATTGCCCCCGGTGAGCCGGTTGTTATTCCGTCGACAAGTCAGCAAGTCGACTACGAGGCAGAACTTGCTGTAGTGATTGGACGCCGCGCCAAGAATGTGAAAGCGACGCGGGCACTCGACCATGTTCTTGGGTACACCGCATTCAACGACGTCAGCGCCCGTGACTTTCAATTTGCTGATGGACAGTGGCAGCGTGGGAAGTCATGCGATACCTTTGCGCCGATGGGCCAGACGATAGTCACCACTGATGAGATCACCGACCCGCACAAGCTATCGATCAAGCTAGTACTAAACGAGCAGACTATGCAGGATTCCAACACCGATCAGTTGATATTTGGCGTACCGGAATTGATCGAGTTCTTGACGGAGACCATCACCCTTGAACCAGGCGACGTAATTGCGACCGGGACACCTCCGGGAGTCGGTTTTGCACGCAAGCCGCCTGTATTTCTGAAGCCCGGCGATCAGATGGAAGTGCTAATTGAAGGAATAGGTGGCTTGGGAAATCCGGTTGTCGCGTCGACGGAGGAAAGTTCTGGATGACATCGACTCCAACTCGGATTAAAAGCGGTGACAATGTCAGCTGACAAAATCCAAGCACGAAGACACGAAGACACGAAGGCACAAACCAGATATGACTTGTATGGTTTTAACCGAGGAATTTGTGTCCTTGTGTCTTGGTGGTTGGTCTTTTCAAATCCTTGACCGCAAATCTGATCTCGAATAGGAACAATATGCAAAAGATCCTTCTGCTGTTTGTCGCTGTCGCGCTATTCGCGTTTTCGAGCTGCAATAAAACAAGTGGCCCAGCATCCAGCAGCAAAAAACTCACCATCGCTGTCATCCCCAAGGGAACGACTCACGAATTTTGGAAAAGCATCCACGCGGGAAGTAACAAAGCAGCCGGCGAATTAACCTCACAGGGAACTGAGGTCGAAGTTATCTGGAAGGGCCCGTTGCGCGAGGATGACCGTGAACAGCAAATCCAGGTTGTTGAAGGCTTCACCACACAAGGTGTGAATGGCATCGTGCTCGCGCCGCTGGACGATCGAGCTTTGGTGCGGCCGGTCGAAGATGCGAAACGGGCCAGCGTCCCTACCGTCATCATCGACTCTGGTCTACAGACCGGCTCGATCGTCAGCTTCGTCGCAACTGACAACAGAAAGGGCGGTTCGCTCGCAGCCGATCGACTCGGCGAACTGCTAAACGGCAAAGGCAAAGTCCTTTTGCTCCGTTACGCCGAAGGTTCTGCGAGTACAACCGAACGTGAGCAAGGATTTCTCGACGAGATAAAAGCGAAGTTTCCAAATATCGAACTGGTTTCAACCGATCAGTATGCCGGTGCGACTCGCGATACCGCAAAACGCGCGTCGGAGAATCTACTCAATCGTTTCGGCGAAGATATACAAGGCATCTTTACACCAAATGAGTCTTCGACCGCGGGAATGTTGTTGGCCTTGCAAGATATCAACAAGGCAGGAAAGGTATCTTTCGTCGGCTTTGACGCAAGTCAGTCGTTCATCGATGCGATGCGCGCCGGTCAACTGCATGGAATCGTTGTCCAGAATCCTTTCAACATGGGATATCTCGGTGTTCGTACGATGGTCGATCATCTGCTCGGCAAGCCTGTAGAGAAGAAAATCGATACAGGTGTAGTGTTAGTGACGAAGGACAATCTTGAAACGCCTGATGTGAAAACCTTGCTTCATCCGCCGCTTGATCAGTATTTGAAGTAGCCTGACCACCAGCAATGATTGCTGAAGTCAAACAAAACAGAGCATCACTGACCTCGGCTAATCTCTACAACTGGCTGAACCGCCTCGGTCCAGTTCTCGGCCTCATTCTTGTCATCGTGGTCTTCTCAATTCTGATGAAGACACCTGAACGTTTTCTCTCGCCTAACAATCTACGCATCGTGCTGTCGCAAACGGTGATTGTCGCCATTGGCGCGATCGGAATGACGATGATCATCATTAGTGGTGGTATTGATCTCGCCGTCGGTTCGACGATCGCTCTGACAGGTGTAATAACAGCTCTGGGAATCCATTCGGGATGGTCGCCTTCGCTGGCGTTGGCCTCGGGAATTCTGGTAGGCGGCCTGGTTGGTGTCATTAACGGACTTGTCATCACTCGATTGAAGGTCGTGCCATTCATTGCCACGCTCGGCATGCTGGGCGTCGCGCGCGGAACTGCAAAATGGGTTGCAGGTGAACAAACCGTAAACATGGCCGACACATGGCTCAACGAATTGCTGGTGATGTTTCCAAACCCACCGTGGCTTCTAGTTGCGCCCGGAGTTTGGATCGCCATCATCCTTGCGATTTGTGCGGCAGTTGTCCTTCGCAACACTGTCTTTGGTCGACGAGTGTTTGCACTAGGGTCGAACGAAGCGGCCGCACGAGCCTGTGGGATTGCAACCGATCGTTTGAAGATTTGGATCTACGGTTTGGCAGGTTTGCTTTTCGGACTGGCCGGCGTCATGCAAATGTCACGACTGCGCCAAGGCGATCCGACCGTTGCTGCGGGTTCGGAGTTGGACATCATTGCAGCCGTTGTTATTGGGGGTGGCAGCTTGAGCGGCGGCGAAGGAACGATTCTCGGCTCAATGATTGGCGCGCTCATCATGGCGTTTTTGCGCAACGGTTGTCAGCAAGTCGGTTGGCCCAACTACATTCAGGAAATCATTATTGGTGCAATCATTGTTGTGGCGGTCGCCGTAGATCGCTGGCGCACAAGTACCGCCGCGTCCTAGCCATGGACACGAAAATCACGAACATCACAGTTCGCGACATTCGCTTTCCGACATCGGATTTACTCGATGGCTCGGATGCAATGAACGCGGATCCGAATTACTCCGCTGCGTATGTCGTGCTGGAGACTGACGGATCGCACCAGGGCCATGGCCTCACTTTTACGATTGGACGTGGCAACGAACTTTGCGTAGCAGCAATTGAGGCGCTGAGACCGTTGGTCGTCGGTTTGAGGATCAGCCACCATGTCGACATGGGTGATATTTGGAATCGCCTGACCTCGGACAGCCAGCTTCGTTGGGTTGGTCCGGAGAAAGGAGTGATTCACCTTGCCACCGGTGCCGTCGTCAACGCAATTTGGGATCTGTACGCCAGGTGTGAAGGGAAACCGCTCTGGAAGTTATTGTCGGACATGACTCCCGAGCAAATCGTATCGTGCATTCCTTTTACTTACATCACGGATGCACTAACGCCGGATAATGCGTTAGCGATTCTCAAACGTCACGAATCAACCAAGGCACAACGAACAGAGAAAATCCTTGCACAAGGTTATCTCGCCTACACAACGTCGGCAGGATGGCTCGGCTATTCGGACGAGAAGGTCCGTGGTCTTGTTCGTGTCGCGCTAGCCGCCGGGTGGACACATTTCAAGATGAAGGTCGGGCGCAATATCGACGACGACTTGCGACGAGCCCGGATAATCCGCGATGAGATTGGTTGGGAGCGCAAGTTAATGATGGATGCCAACCAGGTCTGGGATGTGAGCGAAGCCATTTGCTGGATGAAGGAGCTATCAAAGTTTCGTCCTCATTGGATTGAGGAACCGACATCTCCCGACGACGTACTTGGTCACGCTCGAATTGCACGTGCGATCGATCCTGTGGGTGTTGCCACAGGCGAACACTGTCAGAACCGCGTGATGTTTAAGCAATTACTGCAAGCCGGCGCGATCAGTTATTGCCAGATCGATAGTTGTAGGTTAGCTGGAGTGAATGAAGTGCTGGCTGTTCTTTTAATGGCAGCGAAGTTTGGCGTGCCAGTTTGCCCACACGCCGGAGGAGTTGGTTTGTGTGAATACGTTCAGCATCTATCAATATTCGATTACATTGCCGTGAGTGCATGTTTGGAGAACCGAATTGTCGAATACGTGGATCATCTGCACGAACACTTTGTGACACCGGTTGTGATGAAAGGCGATCGTTACGTACCTCCAATGGCTCCTGGATTCAGTATCGAAATGAAGGCAGAGTCGTTGTCACGGTATGAGTATCCAAATGGTGAAGCGTGGAAAACAAATGGCCGAATATGAGGAGTATAAAAGAAGATGATCAGATTGATTGCTGCAATTGGCGTGTGTTGCTTGTTCACCGGAGTGGTCGTTGCGCAGGGCGAACAGAAGCAGCCGGCAAAACCGATCCGCCCGTTCGTTGTAACGCGAGCTCAGTCAGTTTCGGATCTGCAAAAGAAGCTACAAGGTTCAAATAAGGCGGAAGACTTGATTGGCGGCCCGGGCATGGAGCTGCGCGTGGCAGTACAGCATGAGAAGGACACAGCTGCTACTAATGCCGAAGTGCACGATGCATCAGACGATGTCTACTACGTGCTTGACGGCACCGCGACGCTCACACTTGGTGGAACGCTCGAGAGTCCCAAAGAGGTTGAACCAGGCGAATGGCGTGGTCCAAAAATTATTGGGGGTCAGAAAGTGGAGATTGCAAAGGGTGATGTGATTATCGTTCCGCGCGGCACACCTCATCATCGCAGCACCGCAAACCAGGATTTCACGATGCTTTTGATCAAGGTGTGGGAAGATCCGCGTCCAGCAGCACCGGCCGCTGCCCCGAAGCCCTGAATCACGAATTAAAGTTAACGCACCCAGACTGAAGTCTGTGCCACTTGAATGATCAATCTCACTTCGAGAGGAATCAACATGTTCCGCGTACCAACAGTTTTCGCCGGCCTCTTAATGTTCGTCATTCTAATTAGCGCTCAAACTCCCGCACCGAGTCCATCCGATCCGTGGTTTGCGGTGCTGCGATGATGAGGTGTGCCGCGCGGAACGATAATCACATCACCCTTTGCAATCTC
>JGI24806J26614_1000865_pt1 | contig 10301 bp, 11 predicted proteins | sample Kansoi200umMDA_FD_26614 | JGI IMG/M metagenome (IMG submission 26614) | reverse complement strand
ATTGGGTTATGATGAGCGCTCTGGCATACAACTTCCCGGTGAAGAAGATGGCCTGATCCCCGACCCGCAGTGGAAGCGCATCAACCAGGGAGAAAACTGGTCCACAGGTGATACATATATTGCAAGCGTCGGACAGGGATTAGTTACGGCTACACCACTGCAAGTCCTAATGTCTGGTGCGACCATTGCGAATCATGGCAAGTTAATGCAGCCTACGATCGTTCGCGAGGTGCTGGATAGCGAAGGAAGTGTAATCCCTATGTGGTTTAATCCTGCCCTGGATGATTTCTCCGTCTATGAAGTTCGTGAAGTACAGGATAGGGAGGGCCGCGCGAGAAAGGTATGGGTTAACCCTGCTGATCCTACTAGGCTGCTTTCGACACCACCGGAAGGGAGTTACCAAATCTCTCCCTTCACTCCTAATATGAAATGGGATATTACCGTGACGCCCATGATTGAAGAATTCAGTTGTGAGCAGGGGTATTGCGATAGGACGGGAGATAAAAAGATCGTCCAACCTGCAACCGTCGAAGCTGTGAGAAATGGGACGCGTCTGGCGGTGACAGAGAATCCACTGGGTACCTTGTATCAGGTGTTCAATGAAGTGTACCCGCTTCCGATCGCGGTGGCAGGGAAGACAGGTACTGCCGAATATTGTGATGATGTTGCGAGCAAAGCCAATCAATGCAAGTTCGGTTCATGGCCCACACACGCATGGACCTTGGCATACGCGCCGTATGAGGACCCGGAGATAATTATCCTGGCATTTGCCTACCATGGGAGCGAAGGTGGAACGGTCGCGGCACCGATTGTCGCGCGTGTGATGCAGGCATACTTTGAACTTAAATCTATTGATCTTGCGCAAGGTGCAGGCAGTCAATAGACTCTCGGTCTTCATGCTATAATTTGCCAGTTCAAGATGGCATTATTCCCATGAGTGAGACAAATTCCCTGATCCAGATCAAAGGCTTGCGCGATGGGCTGCTTGTCTCGTTGGATGATGCTCCTTGGGAAAACCAACGCGCAGCGCTGATTGCACAAGTGGATGCGCAGCCCGCTTTCTTTCAGGGCGCGCGGCTGGCTCTGGATGTAGCGAGTCAGGTCCTGCATGTCAAAGAGTTGGTGGACTTGCGTGATCAGCTTTCAGAGCGTGGTATTTTTCTTTGGGCCGTAGTCAGCGAGTCTCCGACCACTGAGTCGACTGCGCAATTGCTGGGACTGGCAACCCGCATATCCAAACCCAGGCCGGAAGAAGCCCGTCAATTCTCTGTGGAAGACCTGGGTGAGGAGACTGCATTATTCCTCAACCGTACACTCCGTTCAGGAACCCGGATAGAATTTGCGGGTCATGTCCTTGTCTTAGGGGACGTCAACCCGGGTGCAGAGGTCGTTGCTGAAGGGAGCGTGTTCGTCTGGGGCCGCTTGCGCGGCATGGTGCATGCCGGATCGAAAGGGAATAAAAAGGCGATCATAGGTGCTCTCGATCTTTCCCCAACCCAATTGCGCATTGCGGAGGAAGTAGCTGCAGCTTTGAATCCGCAGCAAAATCCGAAGCCTGAAATTGTAAGAATTAACAGTGATGGAAAATTACAGGCAGTGATTTGGCAGCCTGGCTAAGCCATAAAGTACAATCGAAACCAACCTGGATCGTAGGATAAATTCATGCCCGCACAAGTAATCACGATAACGTCTGGAAAAGGTGGCGTTGGAAAGACCACAGCCGTAGCCAACCTGGCTGTCGCGCTTGCATCCGATGGCTCCAAGGTCGTTTGCATTGACGGTGACATTGGCCTCCGCAATCTTGATGTGATTATGGGCCTGGAAAATCGCATTGTGTACGATATTGTTGATGTCATTGAAGGACGCTGTCGTTTGCGACAGGCGATGATACGTGATAAGCATTTGCCTGAGTTGTATTTGATTCCTGCGGCCCAAACCCGCGATAAGAATGCTGTTTCTCCCAGTGACATGAATCGATTGATTAAGGACCTGCGCCCGGATTTTGACTTTGTGCTGATCGATTCACCAGCCGGTATCGAACGTGGCTTCAAGAATGCCATCGCCGCCGCGGACCGCGTGTTGGTAATCACTAACCCGGAGGTCTCAGCAGTGCGCGATGCCGATCGTGTCATCGGGATTCTCGAAGCGGAGGAGAAAGGTCCGGCCGCGCTCATCATTAATCGCCTCAATCCAATGCTGGTCAAGAAGCACGATATGCTTTCAGCCGAGGATGTACTCGATCTTTTGGCGGTCGAGTTGATCGGCGTGGTTCCTGAGGATGAAAACGTTATCATCGGTTCAAACCGTGGCGCACCCGTCGCATATGATACAAACAGTCGGGCCGGGCAGGCCTTCCGAAATATTGCGCGGCGCCTGAAGGGTGAGAAGGTGCCGTTCCTCGATCTTAACCATAAGGGCAGCGTATGGGATCGAATTCAGCGTCTGGCGGGGAGGAAGTAATATGAGTTTCCTTGACCGTTTGTTCGGAAAGAAAGCCAGTGCGGATAGCGCCAAGGAGCGCCTGCAGCTTGTGCTCATCCATGACCGTACGGATCTGACTCCTGCCGAACTTGATTCCCTTAGAGATGATTTGATCGCGACCATCAGCCGCCATGTTGAGATCGACGTGCAATCCATGCAGATCGGTGTGGAACACGATGGACGCTCGCAACGGCTTGTAGCCGATATTCCCATCAAAAGTGCGCCGCGCCGCCGTCCAAAAAAGCCTCAGTAAGCCCAATGAATAAGAGTACATGTCCGGGATGCAGAGATGTTAAGGGGCAAATGAGTCGGAGACATCCACTTCGACCATGTATGTACGTCAATTCGGTTGGCTTCGCGCGTGACGCTGGGATCTGTTTTAGATGACCCTTCGTGATCTTTCATGGCGATATTTTGATTTCTGGCTTTTGGGTGCCGTGGTTCTTGCTACAGCCTTCGGCATAACCATGATCCATTCTGCGGTGGCTGGGAATGAACTGTTACTGCCTCTGTTCAATCGCCAGATCTACTTCGCTCTGGCGGGAATTGTGGTCATCTTTATCCTTGCAGCAATTGACTATCGCTACTGGATGGCTTTGTATCGCCTCATATTTCTTGTGATGAGCATTCTGCTATTCTCTTTGTTCCTCAGCGCCCAGGAAGTGTTCGGAGCCGCACGCTGGTTTCAGGTCGGCGTGTTGTTTGTCCAGCCTACAGAGTTCGCAAAGATCGCGGCCATACTGTTGCTTGCCCGTTATTTTGATCGAACTCAGAATCACCCGCGCGACCTGCGCTGGATAATAGTTGCCTTCATTTGGGTAATGGGACTCGCGATATGGATCCTGCTCCAACCGAATCTCAGCAATGTAGTAGTTCTGATGGTTCTTCTGGCTGCCTTGCTGTGGTTTAATGGGATTCAGCTAAAGCACTTGCTTCTATTCGGAGTGATTGGGTTTTTGGTTGTTTCAACAGTCGTGACGCTTTCAGTACTCAGGATTCGAATCCCTTTTTTACAGGAATATCAGCAACAGCGTATAACTAATTTTATCTTGCCTGCTGAAAATGCCACCTTTGGTGAAAAATATAATGTGGATCAGGCGAAGATCGCGATCGGTTCGGGTGGACTCTTCGGCAAAGGTTATGGTCACGGAACACAAACGCAGCTGCGTTTCTTGAAAGTACGTCACACGGACTTTGTCTTCTCCGTGATCTCCGAAGAATTCGGTCTGGTTGGGTCGCTGCTTGTGATCGTCATTATTGGCCTGGTTATCTGGAGATGCTTTCGCGCCGCGCAGAAGGCGCGCGATGTAGCTGGGATGTGCATCGCGTATGGCGTAGCCACGTTGATCTTCTTCCAGGGCGTGATCAATATCAGCATGAATCTTAACATTGTGCCTGTATCCGGGTTGCCACTGCCGTTCATCAGTTATGGCGGCAGTGGCCTGACGTCTCTCATGCTCGGTATTGGGCTTGTCGAAAGTGTTGCCATGCGGCACAGGCAACTTGAGTTTTAGTTCTTCAGCCACTGAGTCATAAAGAAACGGAGAAAAATTTAATCTCTGAGACTTTATGTCTTTAAGGCAGTCAATAAGCATGGAGGATTTTAGATTGAAACCCGCACGCACACGTATTGCACCATCACCCACGGGACGATTCCATCTCGGAAACGCGCGCAACGCTCTCTTTGATTATCTGCTCGCCCGCAAAACGGGCGGGCAGTTCATATTGCGTTTTGAGGATACTGATCGAAGACGATTTGTGCCAGGCTCGGAAGAGGAGATCGTGCGCGTATTGGATTGGCTTGGCATCACGCCAGATGAAAGCCCGGTGCATGGAGGTGCGTATGGCCCCTATCGACAAACCGAGCGACGTGAGATCTATCAACATTACGCACAATTACTGGTCGAGAACGGAATGGCTTATCCTTGTTTCTGCACGCCAGAACGACTCGTCGAGATGCGCAAGGAGCAGGAGGTGCGGAAGGTAGACCATGTCCGCTATGACGGGACCTGCCGCCGGCTTTACTCTGATGAGGCGGCTCGCCGCATTGCCGCGGTTGAAAAGTATGTCATCCGATTTAAGATGCCTTACGATGGCACGACCACCGCGCACGATCATTTGCGCGGTGATATCATCACGGAAAATAGATATCTCGATGATTATGTTTTGATGAGGTCTGATGGCCTGCCTACCTATCACCTGGCCGCATTGGTGGATGACCACGAGATGCAGGTCACGCATGTTTTGCGAAGTGCTGAGTGGCTCCCAACCTTTCCACTGCATGTGCAGATTGTGCGTGCTTTTGGGTGGGAGGAACCTGTCTGGGTGCATCTTTCCGTCTTTCTCAAACCCAGTGGAAAAGGCAAGATGAGCAAACGTGATAGCCCCGCGGCAATGGAAGATGGCTACTCTATTTTTGTGGATGACTTGAAGAGTTTGGGATACATACCTGAAGGCATCAATAACTGGATTGCGCTGATGGGCTGGGGCGTTGCTGAGGATGATGTAATGACTCTCGACCAGATGGTGGAACGCTTCAGCATAGACAGTTTGACGACCTCACCCGCCGCGATCAACTTTCAAAAGCTGGATCATTTCAACGGGGCACACATCCGTCTCCTCACAACCGACGACCTGGCGCGCCGTATCAAGCCTTATTTCATCGCCGCGGGACTCGAAGTGGACAATGATACTCTGCTCAAAGTAACGCCTCTCATCCGCGAGCGCCTCGTCACGTTGGATGATTGTCTCATGTTCGCAAGTTTCTTCTTTAAGGAGACGGTTGAACCGAATCCTGAAGATCTCATTGCAAAGGGTCTTGACGCGCAGCAATCCGCTGAGATCGCGCGTAAGAGCTATGAGATTCTTGCCTCATTACCAGACCTTGCCCATGAAACCGCGGAACCGCCGATGCGCGACTATGTTGAGAATTCCGGCTTCAGTGCTGGTCAGGTCTTTGGCATCCTGCGCGTCGCCGTGACCGGGCAAAAGGTCAGCCCGCCGCTGTTTGAAAGTATGGAGATTATTGGAAAACAGAAAGTATTAGAGAGATTACAAAAGGCAATTCAGATTTTAGAGAAAATGTAGTTTCTCAATCGTGAAGATACGGAGTTCGCAAAGAAAGAAGTAAAAACCCCACGCTGTCAGCTTGAAAACAGCATTTTCTAAATCAGAGAAAGAGAATTCAAATGCTTCAGACGATTATCGTTATCTTGCTGATCCTATGGCTGGTTGGGGCAATTGGTGGTCGGCGAGGCAGGTGGCGGGGCGTAAACCTTATCCACATATTGAGGGTCCAGGTCTACACCTTTGGGCCAGAAGATAGTTCCCCATTCGGGGTTGACTTTCACCTTAGTAAAAACGTATTCGCCTTTTAATGGCTCAAAGACGCCTTTGAATTTGATCAGTTTTCGGATGTCCACTTCACCTTTTACAGCATCTTCAAACTCCAAATGCAGATGAAAATCTTTTAAGGGTTTGACTTTTAGAATATCTTTCAACATGGAATTTACTCCAGCGGGTCAATCTTATTTGGAAAAGTCTCGTTTTTTACCAATTTCCAATTGTCCTGTAATCTGAGTAGATTTGTTAGACTATCTCGACTTATTGGACTTTTCTATCTTCGCCCAGGTATCCTTTAATGGGACTGTAAGGTTGAAAATGGGTTTATCGTCAGTCGAGTCGATATCGGTGGCGAAATAGCCCAGGCGTTCGAACTGGAAACGGTCGCCAGGTTTCGTCTGCACAAGCAGCGGCTCCACAAACCCCAGGCTCACTTTCAACGAATCCGGATTCAGGCATGCCAGGAATCCTTCGTCGCCTTCCTCGGGATCTTCCTTCGTGAAGAGCCTGTCATAGATACGGATCTCAGCTTCCCGGGCATGTGGGGCGGATACCCAGTGGATGGTGGACTTCACCTTGCGGCCAGCGGGTGCATCGCCGCCACGCGTGGATGGGTCGTACGTTGCGTGGACCTCAAGGATCTCACCTTTTTCATCTTTGACGACGTGCGTGCACTTAATGAAATAGGCGTAGCGCAAGCGGACTTCATTACCCGGGTAAAGTCGATAATATTTCGGGGGGGGTGTTTCGCGGAAATCATCCTGCTCGATGTAGAGGACTTTTGAAAACGAGACTTTGCGCGTGCCGGCGTTCGGGTCTTCGGGGTTATTGATTGCATCCATCTCCTCAACGAGATCATCAGGATAATTATCAATGACAACCTTCAAAGGTTTGATGACGGCCATGCGGCGGGACGAATGTTTATTGAGGTCTTCGCGCACGCACGCCTCCAGCAGGGATACGTCGCTCACGCTGTAGTTCTTGGCAACACCCACGCGCCGGATGAATTCAAGGATTGCCTCTGCTGTATAGCCGCGCCGGCGCATAGCGCGCAGGGTCGGCATGCGTGGGTCATCCCAGCCACTCACATAATTTTCTTCAACCAGACGTCTGAGTTTGCGCTTGCTCATGACGGTGTATGTCATGTTCAAGCGCGCAAATTCGATCTGGCGCGGTTTGAAGACTCCCAATTGTTCAGGGAACCACTCATACAGCGGGCGGTGATTTTCGTATTCGATTGAACACAAGGAATGGGTGATACCTTCCATCGAGTCGTTTTGTCCATGTGACCAATCATAGAGCGGATAAATCTTCCAATTGTTTCCGGTGCGATGGTGCGGCGGCTCGTCCAGGATGCGATACATTACCGGGTCGCGCATATTAATGTTGGGATGTGCCATGTCTATCTTGGCGCGCAAGACACGCGAGCCATCGGGAAATTCGCCGTCCTTCATACGTTCCAATAAATCGAGATTCTCCTCCAGGTCGCGATCGCGATACGGAGAATTTTTACCAGGCTCCGTCAATGTGCCGCGGTTGGCGCTCACTTCCTCGGGGCTTTGATCGTCCACATATGCCTTACCTATCATCACCAGCCTGACAGCCCATTCATACAATTCCTCGAAATAATCCGATGCAAACGTTATCTTTTTCCATTCAATGCCGAGCCAACGTATATCCTCTTGAATGGCCTCTACAAATTCGGTTTCTTCTTTGGTAGGGTTTGTATCATCGAAGCGCAGGATCACCTCGCCGTTATTTTCCTTGGCAATGAGATAGTCAATCATGAATGCCTTGACGTGCCCGATGTGCAGGTAGCCGTTCGGTTCAGGTGGCAGGCGCGTGCGGACGTATTCAAAGCGGCCTGTGCGCAGGTCTTCTGCGACGGCTTCGCGGATAAAGTCTGTGGGTTTGGTCTCTTCGGTAGTCATGAATTCCCTTTATGTGGATTGCTGCCTCATTCCAGAACCAGGCCGGCCGCGCATTTCAGGAACATTTTTGCGGCTGATGAGGTCATTCTTATAATTATAACAAAGGGCAAAGTATAATTCAGCCTGGAGGCACTTATGAGTGAATCAAACGAAAAGCAAGCAACCTTCCTGGGAACATATTTCGACCGTGATGCGGTCCTTCGCCTGTCGCGCTGGGCGGATATCCTTGCATGGGTAATATTAACAATCTATGTTTTGTTGTGGCTGTTTTCGATCCTGCTTGTCCTCGGTCAATATTTGAGTGGCCTTTATTTTGACAAGGGGGCAACCTTTCTGACTGTGCTCAATATTTTTGCTCCGTATTTTCAGCAACCACTTCCTGGTGTTTTCTATTTCTTTGGCTTGCAGGCAGTATCAAAAGGTATGTTGATCCTGCTCGACATCGAAGATAATACGCGCCGTGCGGCGCGCAAGTAAGTCCCTTGATTGCTCCACCGTCGCATGATACAATACCGCCCGCTGGACAGGATGCTAAGCGTCCTAGTCGGGCTTGTCTAATGCTAGGACGGCTGACTCTGGATCAGTTAGCAATAATATTGGGGATTGGTGCAACGGTAGCACGCCACGCTCTGGACGTGGAAATTGGGGTTCGAATCCCTGATCCCCAGCCTAAAAGGGCTCAGAATTAAAAAAATTCTGGCCCTTTCGATTTTAAAATCATAGTTGGTATACCTCCGGAAGACCTTCGAGATATAAGGCACTTGGCATTGGCCATGTGACCTGCCATGAGTGCCACAAATTTTATAGCTCTCAATCCCAATCTGGTTGTTTCCTGAAAGAAATGTTCGTCAGGGAATCTCTCTCCGGTGTAGGCGCGTTGAGAGCGTTCCATGAACAAGGACTCGTCCCAGGTTGCGAAGAGCAGCGTTTCGTCGCTGGCAGTCGCCTGGAGCCTCGAAGGCCGACGGTCTGAGGCAAGACTCAAAAGTTGTCGTCGTCCCAAACTTTTAATCTCGACCGCAAACAGCTCCGTTCCTTTTGAGCAGCGGCTAACAACTCCTGAAGCGCTCGCAACGCGGCGGTCAGAACAATCTCTGGGAGAGTGATCAGTGTCATCGTGCACCATCATTGGATAGACCTCGCAGCCTGGTGGGGCCGCGGCGCCACACAACGAAGTCAAAAGCATCAGTCAGGTGATACTCGCATGAATAAATTAAAGGCTTGTCTCCAGACGAGTAATCTGTTTGAACAATGTAGAGGGTGAGAGCATTCGGTGGCAGATGTAATTTCTCTGCAACGTGGCGAGGAGCGACTACTGGTAAGAGGCGTGCAATGCCATATTCAATAACCTCCCCCAGGGAAGTATGGAGTATGTTGTAAATCGACTCCGTCAGCAGAAGCTGTGGATCAAAATCAGCTTTCTCAAACAATGCCTCCGTCAGTGTGTCAGATGAATACACCACGGGATGTCCATTAGCCGTGCGAACTCGTTCAACTGTGATGACGAGTGTTCCCAGCTGCACGTGCAGTCGTTCGGCTTTTTCCCCGTCGGCAGTTTCCTTGTGTAACGCAAGATGGCTGGTCCCCGACTTGAGGCCAGCCGACTCGATCATCTCCGTAATACCAAAGTTAAAGTTGAGGTTCTTAATAATGGAGCGATTTCTCACAAATGTACCCACACCATGACGGCGGACAACTAATCCGTCATCTTCCAGCACGCGCAAGGCTTCTCGAACAACGGTCCGAGAAACACCGAGCGTCTCACACAATTCAGCCTCGGTGGGTAGTTGACTCCCAGGCTGAAATGTGCCGCCTGTAATAGCTTGGCGTAGTTCCTGCTGCGCGATCTCAGTCAGTGTTTTTCGTTCGGATTTTGCTGATCTAAACATTCAACTCCAGGTTATAGAACGTTTTTTTGGCTTTTTGGGGTTAAGTGAGATTGGAAACCCGACTTAGTCTTACGCAAAAGTGATCGAAGTTAGTTAATTTAGATACACGCCGCATAATCGATATGATTTTGTAGTTGACATTTCGCTAATCTGATGCTACTATGGTAATTATGACATCAGTTATCATAACAACTAATATAGCAAAAATATAGATGCCTGTCAACAATTCTCCTACTTATCCCCCATAATCTTTATTCAACTGAGTATATATCAATGAGCAACCTGACCCAGGTCGGCCCCCGAGATCACAGAATGTCGGCTTTGTGCTTGACCGTCGAGTATCTGCTTGTCGGCTGGCCTTCGAATTTGATGAGTGTGGGACTACGCGCCAGGCCGGGAAAATCAACAGAGCTGTTCAGTGCAAAAGAAGGGAGGGTAGCCATACAGAATAGCGAGGCATAAATTCGGATCACCGTCCATTCGGATCACCATTCTAATTAATTCTCTGGAGGAGAAGATGCCCCAAAAAAGATTCTATTCCCTTATAGTGTTGTTCACTATCTTTGCCCTCGCCTTCTCGGCGTGTGCTCCCGCCGTCCCGACGGCTACCTCGGCGCCCGTGGCTACTCAGGCTACTGAAGCCCCGGTCGCTACGGAA
>JGI24806J26614_1000864_pt1 | contig 10303 bp, 8 predicted proteins | sample Kansoi200umMDA_FD_26614 | JGI IMG/M metagenome (IMG submission 26614) | reverse complement strand
ACGGAAAGCTGGAAGACAGTGTAGGTATGGCTTTTGACATAACTCAAGCTCGGTTGGCAGAAGATAACTTATTAAAAGCCAATGCTGAACTTCATAAAATGCCCCATCCAGAGAATGACTTTCTGCCAAATCCTCCAATTCCATGCAAATTTTAGCGGTACTGGCCGCACCGACATTCGAGCACTGACTTTTAAACGAATGAGCTTCGAACTCGAGAGTTTTTGCATCGATATTTTCGATGGCAAGACGAATCGCAGCCATCCGAGTGGGAGTCGACTTTTTAAATCTAGTGACTAATTCTGGCAAAATATCGGTGTCATCAAACTCTTCATATTGCTTCAAAAATTCGAGATCTAATAAACTCATGCTAACTCCTTGATCTTTTGCAATTGCTTGTTTATTTCACCTAAAAGAACTGATTTTCGAATGGGCTTCGTTAAATACACAGAACACCCAACTTTTTTTACTGCATCTACCTCATCCACTAACGCGTGTGCGGTTAGGGCAATGATTGGCATTTCTAGTTTACCGAGAGTTTTTTCCCAGGATCGTATCTCACGAATAGCAGTATAACCATCCATTACCGGCATGTGCATATCCATCAGTACAAGATCGTAGTTATTATTTTTTACTTTTTCTAAAGCCATTTTACCATTTTCGACCCAGTCGATTTTAAATGTGCCACCCTTGAAATAAGATTTTAATAAAAATTGGTTATCTTCTAGGTCTTCCGCCACTAAAATATTAGCGACCGGTGAGTCTGCATTATCTACGTGAGCGGACGGGTCTTCTTTTAACATTTTGCCTTGGCTCATCCGAAGCGGTAAAATAATCTTAAATTGGGTTCCTTGACTCACTTCTGATTTCACTTCGATCAAGCCACCCATTTCACTAACCAACTTTTTAGTGATGGCGAGACCCAACCCGCTCCCACCGTATCGTCGAGTAATACTGCGATCAGCCTGATTGAATTCTTCGAAGACTGATTCTTGTTTTTCTCGCTCGATGCCAATCCCGGTATCGTTAATGAGTATTTCGACTGTTTGAATAAGTTTGTCGGTAGAAAGCAATTTGGCTTCTAGGCTAACCTCGCCTTGCTCTGTAAATTTAGTGGAGTTTGCCAACACGTTAAATAGAATCTGCCTAATTCTTCTCGCGTCTCCGTCGACAAAGGTTTGTATATTAGAGTCAAATTTCAGATTAAATTTAATGTTTTTCATCTGCGCGGTTAAAGAAGCCCAATCTGCCACTCCTTCAATCAACTGCCGAAAGCAAAAAGTGCGACATTCAAGCGTCATTTCACCTGCTTCGATTTGTAATAAATCAAGCGTGTTGTTAATAAGTTCAAGTAAATGCTGACTTGATTTCTTGTAAACGCTCACATAGCGAACTTGCTCTTCGTTCAAGGGAGTCTCACCAAGCAAATCAGCAATCCCAAGAATTGTGTGAAGGGGAGTTCGTATTTCATGACTCATGCTTGCGACAAATTGTGACTTCGCCAGTGATGCCTCTTCTGCAACTTGGGTCATTTTATGAAGTTCAGCATTGGCTTTTAATAAGTTATCTTCTGCCAACCGAGCTTGAGTTATGTCAAAAGCCATACCTACACTGTCTTCCAGCTTTCCGTCTATTAAGCGGCTCGGAACGTGCTGCACTTCAAAAGTGCGGTTCCCCACCTGTACGCTCATTCGAAAAGCTTCTCCGGCAATCGCTCGCGCCAAACCACTTTTTACCTCTGGTTCGTCAGGATAAAGATTCAAGATATGTTTGTTAATTACTTGGTCGGGTCTTAAACCCAACGGCTCCAATCCCTTGCCCTGCGCCGATGTTACGATTCCATCTCGATCAAGAGAATAAATAATCAACGGCGCATTCGCTACAATTCGCGAAAGCCTTAACTCCAACTCTTGTCGCTCGCGCTCGCCGATTTTTTTTTGCTCTTCCATGATTTGTAATGAGCGAGCGCTTCGCACAACGATCATAGTTAATAAAAACAAATTTACTAAGGCTAGAAGGGAAAACCCCACCGAAGCATCGAAATAATCTCTACGAAAACCCCAGAGGACCAGTCCCGTAATAAGGATCGGGACGAGTACCACTTGTGGAAGCAATTTACGACTCCCGGCACCAGCGACCGTCCGACTAAAAAATAGTCTTGCGAATCCTTGTTTGGGGTTTAAAAACACGACGCCCAAGTAAAATAAAAAGAATGTAAAGGCAGTGACGAGCGCGATCGGCCCCTCATGAGCAAGATTGTAGAGTCGCTCAATATTATATAAATACCCCAACATCACTAATGCGGCGAGGAGCAACCCTACCGTTAGAAAAATTCCCTGAATCCGCTTAAGTATCCTGGACTCGGCTTCAATCAATAAAATTGCGAGGCTGAGAAACATCAAATTAAACCAGCAGTAAGAATTCATCTGCAAAGCAGAAAGGTTACCAAGTTGCATGTTCGAAAAGGTCGTCGCAATCATGCGGTCAACAGAACTGTTCCACGAAACATCTAAATATTTCGAGCCAACGTTTACTAAGCTGACTCCCAACATCACCGCCGCTACAAAATAACTAGCAATGCGGCCCACGTCGGAAGTCTTATAAGTTAGACTGAAAAGCGAAATTCCGGCTAATACAAAAGAGAGGGCAACGGTAGGTACCATCAGCGCCCAACTCTGATCGATTAAAAAATTATTTTCATAACCTTGCCAAAATATAAATAAAAAAGTGGCACCGATTAAAATGCCCGCGAGAAATAGCGAACGACTTAAATCGGCGAGAGAGAATTTATATATTCTAAAGCGATGACCGCCCAAGTAACCCCCATTTGACTGATGACCTATAAATATATTTTCGGTTTCGAAGTTTTCAAAACTCTGGAGTGAGAATGGAGATTTCTCCATATTTGCCGCAATTACGGCTGGGGCCGGCCTTTGGGCTGGCGCACAAAGCGATAACCCACCCCGTGAACCGATTCGATATTGCAAATACTTTTGGTTAGTTTTTTTCGTAAATGACTAATATGAGAATCAACGGTGCGATCGGAAATATTGACATCTCCCCAAATCGAATCCAAAAGTTGTTCGCGAGAAAAAACTTGATCCTCATGTTTACAAAGATGCACAAGCATTTTGTATTCCCTGGATGTTAAATCCATTTCTTGTTCGCCTTCAATTTCTGAACATATAAATGCTTTTTGTTTTGTGAAAACAAATTTTAAGTCACCGGATCTCAAGAGATCCTGTTTTCCATGAAGCATTTTAGTTTTTCTCAAAAGACCGGTAACCCGCGCCTGCAATAGAATCTTGCTGATGGGTTTAATAAGATATCCGTCCGCGCCTAAACTATAACCAAGTGCTTGATCAGAAATTTCTTTTTTTGAAGTTAAAAATAGAACCGGAGGAGGGTTGGGAGACAATTCCGTCAGAGTCGAAAAAAAATCAAAACCGTTTCCATTAGGAAACATGACGTCGAGAAAAATCAGATCATATTCTTTCGCGAGTAAATATTTTTTAGCGCATTCAAGGTCGATGGCATGGGTAATGTTATGTTCCGGTTCTAGTGCACCCTTAATGATCATCGATACATCCAAATCATCATCAATTAGAAGCAGATTTGCCATTCATGAATTCTAGAGCAGCTCGAAACAGTTTAATAGAACAAAGCTTAATCTTTAGGCCCTTATGCCGCAGTTAAGCTCGACTTATGGCGAGTTGTTACTGTAAGCGTAATTCTGCTGGACAGAAAACATTTCATCCCAAAAAATCCCCAATGAATTGGGTCCGTCCCCAGGTTATGGCTTCCCCACTTATCCGGGAGGGTGTGAAGTGAAATGCCTTAATCTGATTATCTTTTTGTTTCTGTCGATTATGACCTTGATCTCAGAGGCACAAGATCGCAGTGAACTTCCTCCCATTGGAATCTCAAATGTCATTAAACATGCATTAGCGACTCTTCCCCAAGCATTAATTGCATTAGAAAATGTCGAGTTCGCTCGCATGGGCATTGAAAGTTCGCGAGCGGAACTACTACCGGTTGCGAGTGCAAACTATAATTTTAGTGCGAATCAAAACCCTATTTCTCTGGGCCGTGGCGAAGTCCAAATTGGTAGCTCTGGTTTTTCAGTGAGCCAGTCGTTGATTAACCTTCCTTCCGTTTTTGCATACCGTGCTGCCAAAGAGCGACTAAACACCGCCATCTCAAACGCAGATGGAGACGCTATTAAAATTGCGAGTCAGGCCGCAATTAGTTACGTCGACGTTTTGAAACTTAGAATCACCTTAGATTTGGCGGCCGAACATTTTGAGTTCATCAGCGATTTGATCAAATCCATTAAAGAGGGCGACCTAAAAGGCAGAGCCACTGAAAATGACCTCACTATGGTTGTAGGTGCGTGGGGCACGGCTAAGAGCGATCAATCTCATTGGACTGAAGAAGCAGATAAGGCTGAAAATAATTTTTTTCAAAATAGCAACGTTACGGCCAAGGACTATTTTTTAGTCCTTCCAGAAACCCTAACCGTACCAACAGAGGTTGTTGATGCAATAGAAACTGCACTTCAAAAAAATCCTGGTTTGCTGGCCGCTCATTCTCGCATTCAAGTGGCCGGCAAAGATGTTGCTGCTGCAAAATCGACTTATCTCCCTCGTGTTGATGTTGTTGGTTCGGCTTACTACGTCAACCGACCGGTGGGGGATTTTAAACAACTAAAAATGGGCGGTGCTAGTGTTGGGATCGCAGTGGCCGTTCCTCTCTTCGATAAAAAACGCGGAGCCTTAGTTGGAACTCAAAAAGTAAAACAAAGAATATCAAATCTGCAACTGGAAGCAGAGACAAGAAGCCTCACCAACAATCTAAAAAATGTATACGTTCAAAACAAACAGCACAAAGAGGGACTCAACGGTTTGTGTCACAGTTTAAGAAATCGATTAACCACCGTAGAATCGATGCGCCAAGAGGTCCTCACGAAATATACGGTGCAGGATTTGCTGAAGGAAAAACTAGCGCTGGTCAAAACAGCTGTAGATTTAAACAATGAATTATTATCAGAAGTTTTAGATAGCTATAATGTTCAAGTGCAGATGGGTACTCTGATGGATAATCTGCCAGAGCCCATCGATACGAATATGCCCAAGCGGCCGAATCCTCAACTTAAAGGAATGGAATCTTATCAAGGATTGCTCGACCAATGCGAGGGACGGCGGCTTTAGACTGAAAACATTAAATTGTTAAATATTACTGCCTATTCTTAACGAAAACCTGAAAGCTTGTGTATAAATATCCAATGAGAAACCTTTTGGCCATTTATTTGGCGTTGCTGGTGTCAACGGCGGTACGATCAGATCCCTTCGCCGAAGAATTCAAGCAAACTTTTCCTGGTGGAGTTCTCATTCTTACGTTATCTCCGCGCCTCGAAAACTCGAACCGTCTAATATTAAAACCCATAAGTTTTGTAAATAGATGGTCTCCCGACATTTTTAAACAATATATTTTATATGAGGCAGTCTTCGCATCTGAAAGACGCGGAAAATTAATTCGAAACTTTAATTTTATTGCTCGCGAATATGCCGCTTACGGCTCTGCAATATTTATTAGCAGTTCCAATAACGACTCATACAAAATTAGATATGTCGTCTCCCCAAAATTAGAAGCGATATTCGACATTACCGGAAAGCTCGTGGCGCATCCAAAACTCTCCCGAACACCGAGGGAACTTTTGCTTCGCGCCTTTTTGAGTTGCGGATCCCTACTCGATCCTTAATAAATAATTCTCGTGCGTATATTAGTTTTTAGCTGACTGATAGAAGAAACCGCAAGCTCCGCATCCGACCGCTCCATGTCCATCAATAAATAACCAATGTTAGGGTCGGTCGCCAGAGATTGCGCACGAATGTTGGCTCCTAAATCTGAAACAATTTTGTTTATGTCTCTAAGAACTCCCGGCGTATTTTGATGCACGTTAAGTAACCGGTGCGCCCCTTCAGTTGCAGCCATATCAACGTGCGGAAAATTAACAGACCCTGCCGTCGATCCTCTTTTTACAAAGGTGGCAATGGAATCAGAAACTTCACGTCCGATATTTTCTTGTGCTTCCTCGGTACTACCACCGATATGCGGAGTCAGTAAAACATTCGGTATACCTTGGAGCTCACTAACAAAAGCATCGTCGTTGTTAATCGGTTCTTCCGGAAAAACATCAACTGCCGCTCCCGCAATATGACCAGATTTTAAGTGGCTAACGAGATCGGGAATATTGACCACTGTTCCGCGACTGGCGTTCAAAAAATAAGCGCCTTTTTTCATCATTTTAAATTCTCGAGATGTAATCATGTTTTTCGTTTGCGGTGTTTCGGGTACGTGGAGTGTCACGAAATCCGAGACCTTTAATAAGTCGTCTAATCTTTCGATCTGTTTCGAATTTCCAAGTGGAAGCTTTCTCGCGATATCAAAAAATAAAACGGTAATCCCAAAAGCTTCGGCTAATACACTGACCTGACTTCCAATATGACCATATCCGATTATCCCTAAAATCTTGCCGCGCACTTCTCGAGAGCCCTTTACACTCTTATCCCATTGTTTAAGATGAGCCAAACTGTTGCGATCGCCGAGGCGGCGAGAAAGTGCAATGAGTTCAGCAATGATAAGTTCCGCTACGCTCCTGGTATTACTATAAGGTGCATTAAAAACAGGAACACCGCGGGCATTCGCAACTCCTAAATCAATTTGATTTGTTCCAATACAAAATGCTCCAATAGCCCATAGATTTGGTGCGGAGCTAATAATTTTTGAAGTTAGATTGGTTTTCGATCGTATTCCTAAAATATTGCAGCTTTTGATTTTTTCAATCAGTTGCTCTTCGGGTAAAGAGCCGTTAACTGTTTCTACTTCTAGACCTTCTTTTCGAAGGATATCTTCGGCGATAGGATGAATGTTTTCCAATAGCACAACTCTAGTTTTTTGCATCGGTTCTCCTACAGATCGGCTTGACAATATTTTTGTACCATAGACCCCGATAGTCGCCTATGCTAGATAATGCGTCAATTTTAATGAGGAGAGTATGAGCGATCATTTAGGGAATCATTTGCTTCGTCTGTTGGTCGTCGATGACGACGATCTTATTATTCAAAGTATTCGTATGGCTCTCCCTCCGCAGTGGAAAATGACGGGAGTTAATCGACTCGAAGATGTACCTAAAGATCGCTTCCACGCCGCATTTGTTGATATGCATTTAACAGGAAACATCGAGCGGGCCGAGGGTCTCTTAGTCGTCGAAGGATTATCAAAGCGCGATGCACATCTTGAAATTGTCGCGATGTCCGGAAATCTCGACAACCAACTCATGGAAGATTGTCTCAAAAGAGGAGCTTCGCGTTTTTTGGCAAAACCAATGTCCGCTGAAGAAATCCGTTTGGTACTCGATAAAATCGAAGCTCTTCATTTGTTACAGAGAGCCGCGACGCGATCATCCACAGATGTACAGTGGATTGGCCAAGGTGCCTCTAGTGAAAACATACGGCGCCAAATCGCGCATCTCAAAGGCGAAGCGGGCCCAATCCTCATCGAAGGAGAATCCGGATCAGGAAAAGAAGTTGCTGCCAAACTCATCCACAATCAAGAGCCCGACGGCCCTCTCATTCAAGTCAACGTCGCCGCCATACCCGAAAATCTTTTCGAATCCGAAATTTTTGGTCATGTGCGAGGAGCTTTCACAGGTGCCGATTTAAATAAAATGGGATTAGCCGAAGCCGCACACGGCGGTGATTTGTTTTTAGATGAAGTTGAAGCCCTTCCACTCTCTGTACAAGCAAAACTATTACGTTTCCTAGAGAGTGGTGAAGTTCGACGAGTCGGAAGTAAAGACACGATTAAAGTTCAAACCCGAGTGATCGCCGCTACCAATCAAAATTTGGAAGAAATGGTAAAGAATGGAAAATTCCGAGAAGACTTACTGTGGCGTTTAAGCGGTAAAAAAGTTCTTCTCCCTCCACTTCGAAGCCGTCCCGAAGATATTCCCGTTCTGGCCGAACACTTTTTATCCTTTGAAAGACCTCGAAGAAACAAAACGCTAGCCCCTGAAGCCATCGAAATTATGAAAACTTACAAATGGCCCGGTAACGTTCGCGAATTAAAGAGGGTCCTTGAGCAAGTGAGCCTCACTTCTCCTCTGCCTATTATTCGTAAAATTGATATTTCAGGGGTGATTCAACTATCTTCTTCTCCTGTTTCTAGCGCTGGAACTTCTATTGACGCCCGTAAAGGGTTGCATAATCTCATGGCCGAATACGAAAAACGCGTCATTGAAGAAGCTACTAAAATTTCTAAAGACATGGACGAAGTCGCACGAATTTTAGACATTTCGCGATCAAGCCTTTATAAAAAACTTAAAGATTACAGTATTCATCCCGAGGAGTAACAACGTTGTGAGACAGTCATGTTAGGCCCGCCATGGTCTGATCCCATTTACACGAACACCGCAATGCTCGTTGTCGCTGCAATATTTATTGTGGGTGTAGTGCTTTATCCGTTCCGCAATCGTCACCCGGCAGTTATGGCGGCATGGGCCAGTATCAAAAGTTGGATTTTTGCGGCCCCTATTTTATTTATTCTCGTTGGCTTGCCTGATCCATGGCCTCTGGTAGGTATCACCGCTGCCACCATTTTTTGCGCCAAAGAGTTTTTTCAAATCACCGGTATGTATCATCGTAGCATGTTCGTATGGCTCGTTTATTTTGGTATCATTACCCAAGCGCTTTGCATCTATATGGACTACACCATTTTATATGATCGCATGCCGATGATAATGGCAGGGCTTATCATGATGGTCCCTCTCGTGCGCAACAATTATAAGTTTATGGTTCAATACACCGCTTTAAGTGCCTTCAATTTTATTTTTATGGGTTGGGGAATGCTTCATATGGGAAGAATTCTATTGCTCCCTCAAGGCCATCTTCATCTCATATACATGATTTTGTTATCGGAGGCGGCAGATAACATTGCTTTGGGTGCAGGTCGCGCCGTCGGTCGCACGAAAATTCTCGATAAAATTTCCCATCGCCGAACGTTTGAAGGCGCTGTGGTCTCTTTTGTTTTTACTCTGGGAATAGCCTACGCGTTAAGAAACATGTTTTTTAACGAAAGTGAACTTTTTTGGATTGTCGCCGGTTGTGTTGCTTTTGTTTCAGGAAGCTTAGGGGATCTTGCTCTCGCGGTTATCCGCCGTGATCTAGGCGTCAAAGACATGGGCGTTTTTATCTGGGGTCGTGGAGGTTTGTTAGACTTGATGGATCGAATGATTTTTGTCGCTCCCATTTATTTTTATGCTCTCAAGTGGTTGCATGAAGGACATTTGTGAAAGAGTGGAATTTCGAGAATGAGCAGTGGACTAGGCTTCCCGCTCATCTAAGACACTTACCGCTGTTTACTCGTCATTTCGATCTTGCCAGCACCCTCATTCGCTTTTGCTGGTTTTTGTTTTTAAAATTTTTCTTTTTTAAATTTTATATTCGTCTAAAAGTTAAAGGTAATTTTCGTGATATTTACAAAAACTATCCCCGCCTGATTATAATTTCCAATCATGCCAGCCATCTCGACGCGATCGCCATTTCCACCGCCATTCCATTTAGATATTGGCTTCATCTTTATTTTGCTGCGGCAAAAGATTATTTCTTTTCAGGGTTCTGGATGACTTTTTTTTCCAAACATTGCATCGGTGCCATTCCTCTCGATCGCCAAGAAAAAAAACGCGAAGCCATTCACTTAGTTGTGAATCTTTTGGGTAGTCTTTCAAAAATTTGGCTCGTGTTATTTCCCGAAGGAACTCGAAGCGCAACGGGTCAAGTGAGAGATTTCAAACGCGGAGTCAGTCTCTTTTCCCTTCGAACCAGCACACCGATCTTATTTATATATTTGGAAAACAATTACGGCTTATGGCCCAAAGGGGCAATTTTTGCAAAGCCCGGCGCGCTCGTTGTGCATGTCGGTCCCGTTCATCCCCCTGCTGGAATTGACGAAATCAATCGCGCCTTTCGACAATGGGGCGCAACGATAGATCCCAAAGCTTTTGCAGCCGGTGTGCCGATGAATCGCTGGAGCGACACCGAGTGATAATTTCAGGCTATTTTCGGGCTTGTTGACCTCAAGTCCACAACAGCTAAGGTCCCCTCCTCTAACGAGGAGGGGTCCTTGAAGTTATTTATTACCATGATTGCAGCTCTGATCGCTGTAACTGCGAACGCTCAGCCTTACAAAATTCCTAAGATTCTTAAAAACGGAGGCCTTGAAAGACCTCCGAGCGAAATAATTTGTA
>JGI24806J26614_1000863_pt1 | contig 10305 bp, 12 predicted proteins | sample Kansoi200umMDA_FD_26614 | JGI IMG/M metagenome (IMG submission 26614) | reverse complement strand
TGCTTGCTTAATAGCAGTGCCCAGACCACGCTGATGCTTGGCGCATGTACCCGTTTTGCGGCGGGGCTCGATCTTGCCGCGATCGGAGATGTAGCGCTTCATAAAGCGGTTGGCATCTTTATAATCGATCTCACGGACATGATCGTGACAGAACTGACAAATTTTGCGGCGGGAAGAACGCTCACCACGTCCACCTTCGCGGCGCTCGCGGCGCTGGCCGCCTTCAGTGCGTTTTTGCACAGATTTACTCCTTCAAATTTAGAAGGGGTGATCATCCAAGTCTCCAAGGCCGTCGTCTGGTCCATTCAGGTAGCTACCGGAGCTAGAGCTAGGAGCGCCCTGGCTTTTAGGTGTGAGCATTTCCATCTCGGTACCGACGACATCGATGCCAGTGCGCTCAACGCCTGTTTTGTCTGTGTACTTGCGTACTTGTAGGCGTCCTTCAACATAGACTTTCTGGCCTTTTTTCAGATACTGATTAGTAGTTTCAGCAAGTCGGTCGAAGAATACAATGTTGAACCACTCAGTTTCTTCCTGGCGTTCACCAGATTGAGATTTAGTGACACGATTGACTGCGAGTGAGAAGCGCGTAACAGCTTTACCAGACGTAGTATAGCTCATCTCTGGGTCGCGCCCGAGATTACCGATTAACATAATCTTGTTCATTGTCTGTATTGTCCTTTCGATATGCTCTTCCACCCCGGCTCTTGTGTGCGAGATTGAATGATCGTACCCGAGTGTAACGAACTAAACTTCAACTGGTTCTGAATCGTCTGTTGCAGCGGGAGCTGCGTCCAACTCTTCACTGGAGACTCCAGCGGCTAGAGCAGGCACTTCTTCGGTGGGAGCCTCTTCGCTGGTGACGGGTTGTGCAGCTTCTTCTTGCTGTGCTTCAGCCTCAGCCTTAGCAGCAGCAGCGGCGGCGGCACGAGCCTCGCGTTCTTCCCGCTCCTCACGCTCCTTCTGAACGGCTTTTGCATCGCGCTTCGTAGCCATATAACGTAGCACGATTTCAGAAACTTTAAGGGTACGTTCGAGTTCAATCACGGTCTCAGGAGTCAGAATCATATCGATGAACACGTAGAAGCCGTCACGATGGCGCTCGATTGGGTATGCCAAGCGACGACGTCCCCATTGATTTACCTTGACAACTTGACCGTCATGCTGAGCGACGATCTGTGCGAGACGATCCAGAATGGAACGCGTCTCCTCTTCGCTGACTTCGGGGCTGAGAATGAAGCCAAGTTCATAATCACGCTTCACGAAGCCACCTCCTTCCTCTGGGTGTGCATCTGGTCAATATTTATTTATATTGCCAGAGCAGGTGGAGCACCAACACGGTGTTGATGCTAAAGTATCAGATGCCGCGAAATGAACATGCGGCCTGTCCAAACATGCCTGGAGAGGCGATGTGGAGTGTGATGTCTTCCTTCCACCGGCTTGACGTGTTCCTCCAAAGATGCGTATTTGTGGGGGATAACGCCTGTAATTGTTTGGGGAGCCATCAACACCACGCCATTATAGCACCCTTCGATATGTCTGACAATAGAGCCTGGGGTCTTTCAACCTTTATTGTCTTATTCTTTCTATACGTTGCTAAGGTGGAAATGGAGGAGAAAAGCGTGCGGCATAGTCAAAATGCCTTTCTGATGTAGTGACCCGATTAGTTCTCGATTGGTTTATGGGATGTGACAGAAAGGGTGGTCCTGCTCGTATATAATATGACTGAGATGTCCCTACCTAATAGTTATACATAGACACAACAATCTTCCGGCAGACGGAGTTTTATGCAACAATGCCCCACAAACCAACCTGCGGACAAGAAGAGGCAGCATATTTCTGCAATATCCGTAGCAATATCTATGTTCGTGCCTATCCAATTTTTCGCTTTCATGGATGCTGCTCCTTTCGCAGCGACCAAGGAAAAACATAGGCCTACGCTCAATCTATTCTTGTGCCTTTTTCTTCTAGGGATTTGTCTAGAAGGTTTCTATCTGGCGCTCTTTCCGCTACTTGCAGGGAGAGTGCCGGAGAATGATCCAATGTTTCATGCATGGCACGCATTTTTGCCCTGGCTCCCGCAGTGGAATTGGACTGAATCGTTGCCAGCGCAGCTCTGGTCACGCCTTATCGGGTTTGATCTGGCCACAGTGGCGGGTAATGCAGGTATGCTGCTAGTAATACTCTGTCTGATCCTGCTTGGGGTATTGCTGGCGGCTCAGATCGGACGCATCCAATGGAACATGTCTCTATCTGCCCAACGGGTTTGTGCCCGGTTGATTCTGGTGTTTGCCATGCTCTTTGGACTAACCATGCTGATTTCTCCGCCCCATCTGGATGTATTCTCGCGTGACATGGTGTCTTCCTGGCTTGCTGCTCGTATGGTTGTCAACTATCATGTCAATCCCTATCTTGTGGCTGCGACTGCATATCCCCAGGATGTGGCAACACTTTTGCTATCGCACCTTCCCCCTGATGTCACAAGTCTGTCTCGCAGTCCAGTAGGCACCTCTGGTCCGGTGGGGATAGATATTAGCATCCTCATCTCGCTATTTGGGCAGGGTCAACTTGCCAACACCTTATTGGGCTTTCGCATTGTGGGCTTAGTGCTTCATCTGGCAAATGCCCTGTTGATCTGGTCCATTTTGCGCAGGGGCAAGCCAGAAATGAGTCTGGTCGGGTTGGTGCTTTATGCCTGGAACCCGTTATTCCTGCTCCTGGGTGTGGCACAGATGCATCAAGAGCTGGTCATCGTCTTTTTTGTCCTGTTAGCAGTTTATTTTTTGCAGCGGGATGCTAGTGTACTGAGCTGGTTTTTCCTTTTATTGGCAGTGCTGGTCAATGCTATCTGTTTATTACTCTTGCCAATTTTTTTACTGATGATTGTCAAAAAGATGCGTTTTGCCATGCTAAGGGAACAGGTACTTTTATGGTTGATCCTGTTGGTACTCTTGCCAATTGTGTTTGTGCTGGCCTATCTGCCCTATTGGAATGGTTGGGGGTGGAATGGTCTTGTGACGAATCTCGCACTGGTTTTCTTTCCGTTGCATCCACTAAATTCATTTGATGCTTTTCTATTAGATCTCCCACTGTCAAAGACCATATCGACTTTATTAAATCCGGTCTATTGGTCTGGTGCATTGCTTGGTTGTATCGGACTTTTTTTGCTCTTCTTATTCTGGTTAGCTGATACAGTTGAATGGTTTCTGCTATATGTGGGCTGGTTGTTGCTCTTCTTTTTTATCCTTCACCCTCTTTACTGGCCCTGGTTTTTGCTGCTACCTCTGGCTGTAGTTCTTTGTTCTGCACACGGTAGGACACTTCTACTGGGGATTTTTCTGACAATAGGTGCGTTTTTCAGCTATTATTGCTGGTCGCGTGGATTAACCTGGAAAGTGCAGGGTATTCTTACTATAGGTTTACCATGCTTGGTCTGGGGGTGGTGTGTATTCTTCATGTCGACATGGAAGATGACGCGTGCGAAAGAGAAGGTATTGGCGGAGGCTAGCCAACAGCGAGCCTTGCGACCACGGCCACCCTGGCTTTCCCGACCATCCTGGCCCTCGCGCCAGGGCAAGATACGTCGACCGAGCATTTAGTGGGACTATTCCTCGTGCCTTCGGTGCTTGTTGGGTTAAATGATTGTGTTTTTGCGAGCTGCAAGCTCGCAAAAACACAATCATTTAAAATAGAGAGCGTGTGTGAACCTCTTGCAGGTGTGATTGTGAGTATGCTATAATTGGCCGCTAGCGGGGATAGGCTCCTGAAAAAGGCTTCTCTGCGCCTTTGATTGAGCGAGATCGAGATTGCAGGGTGTGCAACCCCCACAATGTGCATTCCTCTCTATGTTGGAAAAAGCGGTTCTCCGTGCGTCTGCTTTCAGGCGTATCCACCACTGGATAGGTAAAGTGAATTGTGTGCTCGATGTGCGATAAATATGTAGCCCCGCGTGAGATAGAGAGAAGAAAACATGAAGCAGAAGCTAAAAACACACAAGGCGATGGCCAAGCGCGTGAAAATAACCGGCTCTGGCAAATTCTTGCGCCGAAAAGTTGCGCTCAACCACCTGCGTCGCAACAAGTCACCTGAGGCAGTTCGTTCAATGGACAAGTCGTTCGAGTTGAAAACGAGCGACACACGTCGTATGAAACGTCTACTTCCCTATGCGTTCTAAATTTTATATGGAGGATCAAGAAGGACTATGCCAAGGGTAAAACGCGGAGTAGCCGCGCACAAAAAACATAAAAAACTATTACAACTTGCAGAGGGCCAGCGTGGTACACGCAGCAAGCTTTTCCGTCCCGCGCACGAAGCTGTCATGCGCTCGATGGCCTACATGTATCGTGACCGCCGCAACCGCAAGCGCGACATGCGCCGTCTGTGGATCGCTCGTATTAATGCTGCTGCTCGCATGCATGGTGTGAGCTATAGCCAATTGATGCATGCTATTCATACTGCCAACATCGAAGTCGACCGCAAGATTTTAGCCGAAATGGCCGTCAACGACGAAGTTGCATTTGCTGCTCTTGTTCAGACGGCTCTGGATGCTTTAAAGTAAAAACGCTTATCCCTCCCTGTAGAGGTAATACGGCTTTATGAGCGAAGAGCCTCGTGGGGACAGGGCTAGCTCCAGCAGTTCCAACAAAAACGTGAAAAGGCCTGTGAGGCCACATCGTAGGGACAGGATCGGGCAAACCTGTGGCGCAAGGCACGACCCCTACGGCGCTGATCCTGTCCCTATAGTATGGTCTCGCAGGCCGATTCATCTTTCACACAGACTCTCAAATGTTTGGCAAGAGCGTAAATGACAATTATTACTAGCCCAGCAAATCCACGCATTATGAAGTTACAAACGTTGCATTCGGCCCGTGGTCGTAAGAAAAGCGGTCTCTTCCTGATGGAGGGTTTGAACTTGCTTGAAGCTTTGCTGGATGTGCATATATGGCCACAGGAGGTTTATTATGAACCCACGTTGGTGCAACGTACTCCTAGAGGCAAAGCATTATTGCAGCGTTTATTGCACATGGCTAGCTTGCAGGATCGTTTAGTAGAGGTGAGTGGACGTGTGATTGAGGTTATTGGCGAGACGCAGACATCCCAAGGTGTGATCTGTGTCCTGCCGCTCGATGCATTTGATCCTGAACGTGTCCGCGCAAAGCGTACTAATATAGAGCGTCCAACTCTACTGATCCTTGATGACCTTGCTGATCCGGGCAACATGGGCACTATCCTCCGTACTGCTCTGGCCGCTGATGTAGAACGCGTTCTTCTCACGCCTGACTGTGTCGATTACTATAGTCCCAAAGTTGTTCGTGCCGCTGCTGGAGCGCACATCTTCTTGCCAGTCGAGACAAGCCTCTCGTGGGAAGTCATTCGTGCACGTGTTCAGGATCATTGTGGCGAAGTCTCACGTGTGTTGCTGGCGGAAGCTGGAAGTGACGAGATGTATTATCAGCAGGACCTGACACGCCCGTTTGCCCTGATTATCGGCAATGAGGCACACGGACCATCGCCCGAAGCTCATGCTTTAGCGACGCAATCGATAAGCATTCCCCTTGGTGGTGGGGTGGAGTCTTTGAATGCGGCGATGGCGTGTGGGATTATTTTGTATGAGGGAGTGCGGCAGAGGAGGGTGCGGTGAGTGTGCGCGTCGATGGGGGACGCGGGTGGAGGTGTTGGGGGACGGTTGCCGACGTCAGGCGTGTGGGTTGGCGCAAGGCACCGGACAGAGACAAGCCCTGTCCGCACCTACGAATGCGAATTGGTGTCATGGTGCATTAGGGGCGTTGGCGTTGTGAGTTTGAGGTGAGAGGCTTTCGCTTGGAAGGGTTTCGCCCAAGGTGGTTAAAACGTCTCTTACGGCATCATCACCTAAAGCTTGGCGTAGATCTTCTACGTGTTGAGCTAGCCGTTCGGTTTTGGCGGTGATAAATGCATGCTGTGCTGTACCCAATGATGGGCCGTGCAGTGCTTGCTTGCAAGCGGCGTATTCGTTGCGGATTTTGGCCATGAGGTATGCGACCTCGCTTCGTTGGTCGTGCATGGTGTTATCCCCTTTTCTTGGAAGACCTTTCATAACGTTTCTTCAGATTTAATATGCGTCTTTCGCGTTTGGCTCGCGATGGCCACACCGAGATGGAGCCCGGCGGTTCCTCTCCTTGAGGGGGAGGATGCAGTGGGACATCGATAGTCTCGAAGGACCAAACCTGATCGGTATGTAGAGAGAGCAGAACGAGCACCTTTTCCGCCTCCTCACGATAAACGGGTTTGCCCTTGAGCATGAGATCAATGATTGTATGAGCAATTCCCGCCTGTGCTGCTAAAGCGACGAGGGTCTGGTACTTCATTGGACATTGTCGAAATGCTTTGACAAAATAGGATGCCGTAGGGGGCAGAAGAGTGACCTCAACGTTGTCGAGCGTCCAACACGTTTCACTATCGATCTCAGATAAGCCTATGAGAACTTTTTCTGCAAGCTGCCGCTCTACGGGATGACCGATAAGCATTTTCCAGAGTGTTCCAGCGGGAACCTTGGCCATCCAGTCGATGTCGTCCCATGCCCCATCGCCAAGCTGCAAATGGATACAAAGATCTTTAAAACTGATTTTTGCTGGTTGATCTGTGATTTGATTGTGTGTCTCGTCCATACTTCTACCATTTCCTTTGCATTAAGTGTATACTTCAAAACTACGTCAATTGCCGCCATTGTTGGTTTAGCCGATATTGGCAAAAAGAGTTCAAGAATGGTTGTCCAGTGAAGGATATGACGATGCATGTTTGGACAACCACAGCGATCGGCGTGTGCACCCACTGCACGTTTATACCTGTATTAGTATAGATCTTCCAGATGGCTTTCATATCAACTTTTTAACTATGTTTCATCAAATTTTCCGTATCTGCGTTGTCAACTTTCTGTCCATCCTTGTGTCTATACTCCATCAACTCTCTGCCTCCTCAGGGCTTTCCCATTCTAAAAAACGGAGCAAGAACCAGTGAAGAGAGCCTGGATGGCAGCCTCGGGGTGAGCATCAAAAAAACGAGCTTGGCGGGGAACATTGCGAACTCCCAGGCGATCCATAAAGCTCAAAACAGCACTATTAATGCGAGCTAAAATGCCAGGGGCTGCACCAGTACGGGTTTGACAGGTATCCTCACCAAGAGTAACATCGCGCCGCCAATGTAGGCGATTCTCGATACCCCAATGACCTCGGTTCAGTTCTAACATGCGCAGGGCAGGGGCTTCTCGCAAAGAAAGGTTGCTGATCCCATAGACGATTTGCTTTCGGACTTTGCCGGATTTGAGCAGGGTTGTGGTTCGTTGCAGTCGAAAGACCTGTGCGACCCCTGACCATCGGCTGGCAAACCATTCGTTGAGCTCTGGGCTGCAAGTGATGTGTCGATGTTCCAGGCGGCCATGAGCCTTATCCCAGGTTTCAGCTTGCGAAAAGTGCCAATCCGAAGGAGGATCGGCGAAAAAATCTGCCAGGTCCGTTACCAAGGTGGGTTGATTGTCTTTGGCAATCAGGACATAGAAGCCATCAAATCGATCCACCTTTGCACACAGCTCGGTTTGGGTGTGCATTGCGTCAAGGCTGAAGATGCGTCCTTTGATGAAAGAGGGCGTGAGAAGCGGCTTGAGGGCACTGATCTCGTTCTGCTTTTCGCCGACGTTAACCTGAAAAAGCACAATGCCCGTGGTGACATCATAGGCGCTCAGTTGATGGACTGACTGGGCTTCTTGGCTTGTCGCCCGCACCGCTTTACCGTCAATGGCGATGTGCGTATGAGAGAGATGCCCAGACTCCGTCTGCAAGCGAGAAGGCTCATTCCCACAACGCTGCTCTGCTTCCCAACGGGTAAAGAAGGCTGCAAGCAAGTCGTTGAGGGCTTTGGCATCAATACCCTCTAAAACCCTCTTGTACGTCATTTGGCAAGGCATGGCCGTTCGTTTCAGTCCAAACGAGGCAGCCAGGGTCTCCCCACGCAAGCGCACCCACTCCGTGGCTCCCTTGAGTGTGGTTTGTCCTGCCATCTTCGCCAGACACAGCAAACTAATCAGGACTGGTAGTGGGTAACGTTTGCCTGCTCCCCGTCTGGGATCGTGAAGCTTTTGCAACGCTTCATACAAGCTGTTTCGCGTCGTTTCTTTGGTCTCTTCAATATCCAGGGATGGTGACATTAAGGTAGAATAGTCCATAGAGAGGGTTCCTTGTTGTTGAGTTTTTTTGAAGTTTACAAGAAACGCTCTCTTTTTTGTCTTTGCAGGTCAAAAGGGCTAGGCTTCCTTTCCTTCCCTCCTTATTGTTCAGCTTTTTAGAATGGGAAAGCCCTGTCTGCCTCCTTTTGTCTCTTTACATTCTTCTCCAAATCAGATACCATAAAAGGACGACAAAGGGATGGCCTTTGTTCTTAGAGAGAAAAGGTGGACGGGACGTAGACTAATGAAACGAAAAAAGCTGGTAGCCGCACGCCAAAAAAAAGGTTGGAATCAGCAGGCACTCGCAGACCATCTCGATCCCGCAGTGAGCAGGACGACCGTTAGCTACTGGGAATGTGCATGGGCGACTCCTCATCCTCATTACAAATACGAACTCTGTAGAGTCTTGGGCTTCGATGATCCAGAGGTGCTCTTAGCGATCGACTATACGGGAGACAATAATCACGAGAGTCAGGATGTGCTGAAAGAAGCAATTAATGTGGTTGACGGGGGTATGGATAGTGCATCGTCAGAGGAAGAATCTCGCGAAAGTATGACAGTTACCTCAGAAGCGTCACGAATACATGCGGCTGACTCTAATGAAGCACTACTTGCTCCCTCCCCACCAACGCAGGTGCCTATCACAAGCAGTTGGCAGTTTCCAAAAGAGTCGAGATTGCACCATTTCATTGCCAGCGATATGACCCGCAGTTTTTGGCAAATCGCCCACACTGACTACACTACTTCTGATGAGATGATGAATGCGGTTCGATCCGCTACCGAGGACTTTGATATGATGAATATGGGCAATCCCAGCTACAAGATAACTAGACGAGATGCGATGTGCGAGCTAGCTTCAGTTCCTCTGATTGCCCTCGGGAGTCAACAAACTTTACATGCTAAGCGTTATGAAGAGATGCTCAGGTATTGTGCCACAGCACTTGAAGCGTGTTGGGAACTCTATCGTGGGAACGATCCCGTGGGGACACAGCATGCATTTCAGTGTGTTTGTACTTATGTGCCTATTCTTGAGACTATTGCCAAAGATTCGGCGCAGCATCAAAAACGGGCGCTTGACTTGGCAACCCGCTATGGACTCTTGAAAACGCACTTAGGACGCCATTGTGCAAAGGCCGCAGAGACTATCAGCTATGGGCAAGAAGCGGTTGATCTGAGCAATGAGACGGGCGATATTTTCCTCCAACTGAGTGCGTATACCAAGCTTGGTTGGGCCTATTTCTATGACAGAAAATATGCACAGGCGTACAACACGATGCTGAAAGGGGAAAATGTACTAAAGGACTATCAGCGTATGAAAAATATGCCACCATTGCCTTCCTGTGTGATCGGCAATTTTTATAGTGGCTATTCTTTAGTGCAAGCCAATAACGGGATCTCGCCAGACACCGCCCTCGGCATTGCTACGAATAGTGAGCCAGACCAGACACATATGGCCTTCATGGAATTTACGCTCTCCAGCCAGTTGCTTGAAGCGGCAGAAACCTGTTGTTCTAAAGGCGACTCTACACAGGCTATGATCTGGCTTGCAAAGCGGATCGATTTAGAAACGCTTGCTCCTCGTTCCAATGTGCCACAAAGCGAACAGGGCCGAATGGGAGCAATCAACGTCATGACGCGCTCATTACTCCAATCAGAAGAGCGAGATATGGGACGGATCATTCATGTTTGGAAGGTGGCTATGCAAGGAGCCAAAGCGCTCAAGAGTGAGGTAAGGTACCAAGATGCACTAACCAACTTTGAGGTAATGCGAATTCTCTGGCCTCGTGAAGATCGTATCATGAAGCTCGTGCCCTTGACTGCGCATTGGTAATAGGATGATTATAGGCAACAACACCTACAAAATAACCAGACGAGACGCGCTGTGTGAACTGGCGTCAATCCCCATGATCGCTCTCGGACAGAAACACACCCTGCACACCAAGCGTTATGAGGAACTGCTCAGATATTGTACCGCAGCACTTGAGGCTTGGTCCTGATATATGCCCAACTCACTTTGGGATGGGCGCTCAGTTGAAGCAAGATACTGCCACTCTCATGGCTTAAGAAAAGCGCATGCTCTGCGTAGCCTACTGCCTCCCAAGGATGGG
>JGI24806J26614_1000862_pt1 | contig 10307 bp, 9 predicted proteins | sample Kansoi200umMDA_FD_26614 | JGI IMG/M metagenome (IMG submission 26614) | reverse complement strand
AGTGGAGTCATAGGTATATCTGATTTAACTATAAAAAAGCGTACACATGAATTTGTATATATAGGTATACTACTAATAAGTTTCGTCGGAAGCGTCATAGTTTTCATTCCCATCCCTTATTTTCCTGTACTTGTCACAGCAGCACTAAACAAGCAATTAGATCCTCACATATTAGCTCTTTCTAGTGCAATTGGAGCGGTCATAGCAAAAATGATAATTTTCTACGTTAGTTATTATGGCAGAAACATTCTGAGTACTAAGACGAAGAGGAGAATTCTTCCTCTTCAAAGGCTGCTTAGTAAGTATGGTGGGCCAGGAGCCTTTATTGCCGCTCTTACTCCAATACCAGATGATCTAATTTATATTCCCCTCGGACTTTCAAAGTATAACCCTTGGAAATTCGCACTTGCAACATTTCTAGGAAAATTTCTTTTGAATGAAATAATTGTATTGGGAGCAGTTTTTCTAGGAAGACCATTCATTGAAAGTCTCGGCACAAATTCTATCGATCCAGTATATTTGGTTATTGGAGCCGTTACGAGTTTCATAGTGCTGGGAATAATATTGTATCTATATCTAAAAATTGATTGGGCAAAGATAATTGGAAAATGGTTTCCATGGACACTTCAAGATGATCCTAATGAAAAATAATTCGAATGTCACATGCAGGCTGGTTGACTAACATGGTTTATGCAATGAGATTACACGTAATAAATAGTTGTATTGCCACACTTAGACTGAGCTCTGGTTATCCTAATACCAATTTAACCATCTTGATTCGATCGGCTGCTAGCAAATGCATGCATAAAAGTTAAATTCGACATTATAATTGTTCAAAGTTTTTTATCCTTTTATTAACAATATAAATTTCTCTTAAGTTCACTGAATCAACGACAGTCATAAGATGAACGGCAATTTAAATTTCTTAATGAGGCGGTTGTCCTTATGAAAAATGCTCTTTACTGGAAAAATAAGAGATTGTAAATAGGAACTTCTCATTTTTACTGTCATTACGATTTTAGCTAACGGGATTTCTTGAGTACCTAAATTTTAGAAAAAGCAATACAAGATTTAATGAAACTCCTACTATATTTCCTCCAACGATCACGACGTCACTTCTTGCTATTCCATATATTACCCATAATGACAACCCGACGATTAATGACAATATCAACCAGACAGATAAATCATCCATCTTCTTTGTATTGAGACCTTTAACTATTTGCGGTACTGTACTTGAAAGAGCAAATATACTAGCCATTATGCCTATAATGGATATCAAAAAATCGAACATGGAGATGTACTTTCCTTATAGATGCACATGATTGTTGGTAGATATATTAACTGGACATGTCCGCTAATTGCTACATTGGTATGAACACATTGCTTACTTTCATAATGATCGAAAACCAAATATTTGTTACCCAAAGCTGACGTATCTATGTCTTTTAAGCATATCAAACGGTATTCTTCGACAATCCCAAATCAGAAGTTCTACTGCAGATCTACTGAACTTGTCGCAAAAGATTTACTTGGAAAAAAACTAGTTCGTATTATTAATAAATCAAAAGATCAAACATACAGATTGTCAGGTTTAATTGTTGAAACAGAAGCATATGGTTTTGAAGATGATCCAGCAAGTCATGCATATAGAGGAATTACTTCCAGAAATATTCCAATGTTTGGAGAAGTTGGTCATGCCTATGTCTACTTCACTTATGGAAATTATTACTGTGTAAATGTATGTGCAAGATCCTCTAAAGTTAAAGCAGGTGCAGTTCTTATAAGGGCATTGCAACCATTGGAAGGCATACCAATTATGAAGTTCTTGCGCAAAACCGATAATGAACTCTCATTGTCTTCAGGCCCAGGAAAACTTACTCAAGCACTATGCATCAACAAATCTCTAAATGGACAAGACATGACAAACGCAAGAACTGAACTCCATATAGAATATGGAATAAAACCCCAAAGAATAATATCCTCTTCAAGAATAGGAATTAGAGCAGCTCAAGAGAAAAAATGGCGATTCATTTTAGCAGGTAAAGATGCCAATGATAATGATGACCTATTTATCAGATATGTATCTAGAAAAAATATAAAGTAATTTTGACTGATTGCAAACACTATTATCTAGAACCTGATCTCAATCATAACTTTTATAGTAACGCGGAAATCTATGTATGTAAATTTATACATTCTCTAAAGAAAATATCTTGGATTATATAGTCAGAAAAATTCATAGTCGATCGATAACAAAACAATATTATATTGCTGATAATTGTAATGATAATATTCTATTCAATAAATCTATTTAACAAATTCAAACATCTGGTCTGTTATTCAGATGTTACGTCATGAGCTGTAATTTTCCACTACAGATAAATTTACCAGTAATGATCTCGGTGTGTATATGTGTTCTCAATTCTATAGCAATATCAAGATCGTATATGTTCTTCTTGATGGCGTCGGTGATCTTCCACATCCTTCCTTAAATCATTTGACACCACTTGAGGCAGCGTATACACCATATATGGACTCGCTTAGTAGGAATGGCTGTATGGGACAAGTGATCACTGTGGGAAAGAAAATCGCTCCACAATCTGATATAGCAGTATTTAATATGCTAGGTTATGATTTCAAGGATGGGAATTACGTTGGCAGGGGTGTAATAGAGTCGATTGGCTGCAATATCGATTTCAAACAAGGTGATCTAGCGATGCGAGGAAACTTCGCTACAGTTGATGATAATTTACAAATTATGGACAGAAGGGCTGGAAGGATCATCAGCAAAGAAGAATCTTCATCAATTTGCAAAACTTTGAATGAAAAAATTCGATTTGGCGATAATAATGCCCATGTTGTTATAGAGCCAACAATAGGTCATAGAGTGACTATCTGTTTTAGACATGACAAGATAAAATTATCCGATAGGATCTCAAATACAGATCCAGCATATGACAGGATTAATGGAATGGGAATAGCGAAACCTACAACGGCTGATATTCGTATTGGTACGTCTGAACCGCAAGAAGACACAGTAGCAGCGAAAACTTCAGCAAAATTGGTCAATGAATTTACAGCTCAGGTTACTAAATTACTGAGGAATCATCCAGTAAATGATGATCGTACGAAAGTCGGAAAGAAACCTATTAATGCTATCCTTGCTCGAGATTCCGGAAACAGATATCCAGACGTTGAGCCTATAAATAGAAAATATGGGTTGGACGTAGCGTGCATTGTGGATATGCCTGTGGAAATTGGAATCTCCAAAGTCTTAGGAATGAGAGCCTTTAAGGCTGGTGATGTCAATGATTATGAACAAAAAGCAACAGTGGCAGCAGAGAATCTGGAGAGGTTTAATGTTATCTATGTTCATATAAAGGGACCAGATGAGTTCGGACATGATGGCGATGCAACAGGGAAAAAAAAGAACATTGAATCTATTGACAGGCGGTTCTTTGCGACACTTATAAAAAAATTAAAAGTTAATGATTCAACTATAATTATTTCTGCAGATCACTCTACCCCATGTGTCAAAAAAGGACATAGTGACGATCCAGTCCCCGTATTGATATCAGGAAGAAAAATTAGAAAAGACAAAAGTGCAAGATTTACTGAAAAATATGCAGCGAAAGGAAGTATAGGTTTACTTATGGGAGTTGATGTCCTTTCGAGTGCAATTGGAATGATATCTTCTTGACATTTTATCGGTATATTTCATATTCGAGCCCCCGTAAGTATGCCTTTGCACTGCTCACAAACTTGTTCGTCTATATTCGATTCTATACGGTGGTGGACGTCACATATAATAAATGTATAACGCATATAATTAAATAATTCAATTAATTTGGACATAGCAATAGGAGTATAAGCTTTGTTCGTAGACAGATCTCTTGCAATGTCGTCAACCATGCGCATAACTTCCTGAAAAGAGCTGAGTTTTGAGATTAGTTCATTGTCGCCCCTTGTGCCTCTCAAATAGTTACTTACTGCTGCTTGAGTGATACCGAGTAGCTTAGCCACAACTTCTTCCTTTAAGTCATATTCTTTTATAAGTTTCTTTGCTAAAATGGCTCTAATCGCCGGTATCATAGATTTAGCCTCAATTTCAGAAGGTAGGAGCATTATATTAGCAATTACAAATTCCGTTCAATTCTTATATAAAGCTTCTTTGTGATCACAATCGGCAGTTTCCTTCTGTAATAAAGTAGACATTATGATGCCGCGCATTTGATATTGATATACATAAGATTATTTCAATGAAAACTTCAAGTCGTATGTATATTATACATTTACTTTGAAGAAAAAACATTTCTAGTATATACAGGCTCTGTTAACTTAAATTTATTCTAGATATCTCTCGAATCATGTAAAGCTTAGTGTGTCATTTACATTCTATGGGTTCAGTTAAACGTATAAGGACCATGTTATAATTGCATATGGTCTATACCTGTATTTCCGTTCCAGAAGATAGCCAAAATATCCGCCTCATTTGTAACTTACCACTCTCCTCATTACATCATAATGGATTTTTCTTTTAATTCAACAAACATAGTATTAATTAATTAGATTATGAGTATAAGCAGGAAAAGTTATCATCAAGAAGAGGACTCTGGTTTTCTGTTAATGAAAATACAGCATCTCAGAAAAATTATGCTAATTTAGGAAGACATTCTCCATTGCTGGACCAACTTTGACTTCTCTAGTTGCTCATTTCTAAGTTGTTGAGCATAATAATCTTTTTCTCTTTTTATTTTTTCTATCTGATTTTCTAGCTGTTTGACACGGTCAATTAATGATTTATTTTTTATGCATTTTTCAAGATCATTCATAGTTACATTGTAGTGTTGTAATACCTGAATTCGTTTTAACTTTGCATCTTCTGTTTTGCTTTCCACCTTCTCCAACTCTAACTTTTTTTGTAAGATATAACGGTGCAGCTGTTGTACTGGCATTCCAAGGTTCTTTGATAAAGCAGATACATTGTTTATAATATTAATAAATTCTTCAGCTGCCAAACCACTCTTAAACGGTGAATATTGATATTTTCAATGAAAGATTCTATGTGATCTTCATTTAAATCCATCATCTCATCTAATTTCTTTTTCAGTCCGATAGAAGATGCAAGTATGAATAGATCTAAATCTTTCTTCTTTAAGACTATAGCTACTTCTCTAAGTAATCAATGTCTGCAATGTCATTTCGGTCACTTTCTTTTATAATAGCGCTTACAGTTCCAGCTCCTATTCCATTATCTTTTGCAATTTGGTCTCTAGAAGTACCTCGAAGCCTCTGTCTGATGACTTGTTGTCTTATGGAGTTTGGAATTTTTTCGCTTCCTCTATTCTTCTTTTAATGATAATTTCATACTTGATAAAATTTTGCTTTCTTGTTTTATAACGATAATAGATTGTTACATTGTCATGTGAGCACATATTGCATCTGACGGCTATTTGACGATAATATGACGATTATTCGCCCCCCTTAAATGACGGCCATCTGACGATTATTCGATGGAAAAGATACTATCATTGTTGAGAGAACATTAATGACTATAATGTTATATTATATTATATCCTTCAGCACTTAGAGGTAAAAGCGAGCTAAAAACATTAGATGGTCAGGGCTATTGTTATGGATAGCCTATGATGAACGTAATCTAAATACATATGTTTTGATGATGCATCNCCCAAGAGGAACGCCAATTTTTGTTTGTTATTATCAATTCTTGAGACAGCTGAGAAATAGACATATAGCAGTAGAAAAGCCATTTACACAGACGGTACCAGATGATACGATGATGCTTGTGAATGGCTAAGGTTAAAGCACCATATGTCTGTGACACAGACCTTAAGAAAGAACTTGATGGAAGGAAAGATTTGTACAACAGATAGAAAAGATAGAATACAGAATGTTTTGATGACAATCATTTTCATAGTAGGAAACAGGATTGTAATAGAGACAGCATGTTTGGAACTGGCTGATATATTATTCATATTGTATCTACATATGGGGACACAAACAGAATACAATTCATAACGTTCGTAGTAATGGAGGAGTAGTTAAGTTAAGCGCCCTCTACAACAAGACAAATTTAAATAGTAGCTTTCTTTGATTGTTATTTTAATATGAATAATAAATCCAATCTATTTTTTCAGTTATTAAATTCGTGTGGAGGATATAAGATTTTTAAATGAGAATAAAATTTGGTTTTACGCAAGGTCTCAATGTTGCAAGGCTGGGGCTGGACGAAACTCAAGTTATGACAGCTTGCCAAATAGCAGACAGAATGGATTATGACTCAATTTGGGCAATGGATCATTCTAACGTTCCACAGTGGAAAAATGCTGTTGTTAATGATGCATGGCTTATGCTGGCTGCTATTGGAGCTGTCACTCAAAAGGTAGAACTTGGCACATGTGTCACAGATGCAATTAGAAGGCATCCATCTTCAATTGCCCTTTCGACTATTACATTGGATAGGATAACAAAGGGCAGGGCCGTGCTTGGGATCGGAGCAGGAGAAGCACAGAATGTAGTGGATTTTGGGATTGAATTTAGCAAACCCGTGAGTAAATTCAAGGAACAATTAGAAGTAATAGAGAAACTTTTTGAATCAAATCCGGATAATCATGTCAACTACGAGGGCATTTATTATAAATTAATAAATGCTTGCCTCCAGGCTCAAAGTATTCGTAAACCGCGACCTCCAGTATATATCGCAGCAGGAGCGCCTAAAACACTTGAGCTATGTGCAAAATATGGAGATGGATGGATTCCAATAGGTTATACACCAGAATTGTTCAGCTATCATGCCAATCTTATTAAAGAACATGCACAGAAATACGGAAGAGATTTATCTACATTCCAATTTGCGAATGATGTTGATGTTTACTTTACAGATGATGGAGAAGAGGCTTGGAATAAGATGAAAAACGCAGTAAAAGTTAGTTTATATAAGCCAGAGTTATTAAAAGTTCATGATATACCTCAGGATTCAGAATTTGATTTTCGACGATACTTTACTGAATATGCCATGAATAAGCCAGAACTCTTGGAACAGATGAAAAAGGCCGCAATAAAGATACCCGACAAGATTGCAAGAACAGCAATAGGTGTAGGAAAACCGGATGATGTAATAGAAATGCTTGAACGCTTCATTAAAGCAGGCACCAATCATTTTATCATTAGATACTGGGGCGAAGGGTACTTCAAGAATATTGAAATGTTCGGTAACAAGGTCATTCCATATTTCAGAGATCAAGAAAGAAATAATTAATTACTCATTCTTCATATAATTATCAAGAGAAGAGATAACAGGAGCATTTTTAACTCTACCCTGTCTGCTTTCATCTTTATCTAAAAGAGGGTCAGCATCGAAACCGAGCTTTCTTAATCTCCTAGCAAAATCAATGGTGAATCCATGGAATGTATAAACCTTTTTTGGATTGCATTGTCTTACAACTTGGACTAGATCCTTGTAATCGCAATGGTCGCTCATAGGCAAAGTATAATCCAGGCCCATCATGAATTTGTAGTTGGTATTAATGGCCCACCCGCTAAATCCTATCGTAACAGCTCCGTATCTCTCTTTCATGCGTCTTACAAAACCATTTCTTCCGTGAAATAATGGTGAAATCATGATCCATGGTTTATTTTTAGAAAGAAGATTCTGGTCTTCTGCAGTAGAATGTTTTACTGTATGCTTTAACCTTATTCCTAATTTGGAATAAATCGAATTCATATTATAAACAGCGTCATATAGGTATAATGGATCCCAATGGCCAAAAAACTCAGTTAGCAGCTGGGCTTTGCCCAAAGGATAACCCATTAAAAGAACAGGAATTCCTTTATCATACATCTCAGATATGATCTTGTTAGCGTTATGTATGACTTCTTGCAAATCAGGAAAAACATATTCTGGTCTGCCAAATGTAGACTCAATTATTAATGTCTGGGCCTGTGGAATTAGAGCTGGTCTCATAAAGGCCCTTTCTTTAATAGAAATGTCTCCGGTATAATAAATTTCATCACGGTTTACCAGCAATCCTTTCGAACCTAAAATATGCCCACTATCAATTAATTTAAATCCATCATACTCTTCCTGTGAATCACTTAATGTATATCCTCTTGCTTCTGCAATTATTGACGTTTCTCTTGATGCCAATGTCTTACTTTCTAAGGCCTTATTTTTAGCACCACACTTTTTATATAAATGATCAGTATGTGCATGAGAAACAAAAATGATATCAGAATGTGTCTCTTTATGAGGATCAAGCGATATTTTTTTACCACTGCTATCTATCAGAATACCACATTGAGAAAAACTTATTTGGGCAATCAATTCAGTAATTTTAATTGCTTATTATGACCTGTATTTTAATATTCTTAGGAAACTGTAAGATCAAATATAGATAATTACGTCTTTAACAATTGCATATAACAAGATAAAAGTATTCAATCTTCTAATTCTGTTGGTTAGCCATATTAACGTCACGCCCCTAGACGCCAATAAGCTGCACGTAGAAATAATAGATGTATAATATAGAACTGAAAAAGACTATGGATAACGAGAAGAACATTTTGTTTGTTATCTATTTATCTTTAAGTAATAACAAAAAATATTGTTGATCAAGCTTGCTATACTTATCTCCGGTAGAGGAAGCAATATGGCCTCCATTCTTTCTGCAATAAAGTCAGGATATATAAAAAATGTCAAGCCTGTACTAGTGTTATCTAATAGAACGGATGCAGCAGGACTAAATTTGGCCTTTGAAAAATTTGGAATTTCCACTGAAATCATGCCAAGCCAAGGTTTGAAAGGCTGGGATTATGACAGGAAGGTTGTTGCAATGTTAAAAAAATATGAAGTTACGACGGAGGAAGGTCTTATTTGCTTAGCAGGTTTTATGCGAATAATTAGTGCTGAATTCGTAAAAGAATATCCTATGCGAATCCTGAATATTCATCCAGCGTTGTTACCTTCATTTCCTGGTCTTCATGCTCAAAAACAAGCAATAGAATATGGTGTCAAAGTATCTGGTTGTACTGTACATTTTGTAGATCAGGGACTTGATTCGGGACCAATTGTACTTCAGCGAGCGGTAAAAGTACTGGACTCGGATACAGAAACAGAACTCTCAGCAAGGATATTGAGAAAAGAACATGAAGTATATCCTGAAGCGGTAAGATTATTTGCAGAAGATAGAATAAAAATTATAGGTCGAAGGGTATTACTAGAAAGATAATCGAAATTCTATATGAAGTAGCTTTTTAATCGGAGATTCATACAAAATGTATCCATGACTAGTAACGCAAAATAGTACCTACGAATATCTCTTAATTGTTTGACTGGACAAATATTTGACGGTTTAGCAGTAGCTAATGATATTAAAAAACAAGTAAAAAAAGCAGTTAGCGAATTGAAAAATCAAGGCATTCAACCCGGCTTGGCAACTATACTTGTGGGCGACGATGTTTCCTCTGCTGCCTACATAAAAAATAAGCAAAAAGCTGCCGAAGAAGTAGGAATAAATACGTGGGATCATAAATTGCCTGCGACATTAAGTCAACAAGAATTAATGAATCTTGTCAATTTGTTAAATAATGATGATAAGATTCATGGAATCTTAGTTCAACTACCTCTTCCTCCTAATATCGATGAATTTGCTATAATCAAAAGGATTAATCCTGCCAAAGATGTTGATGGACTTACGCCGTTTAATGCCGGACTGTTGTTAAATGGTCGTGCCTATCTAAAACCATGTACTCCGTCAGGAATTATTGAGATATTAGATTACTACAATATTAGTCTAATGGGTATGGATGCCATTATAGTTAATCGTAGTAATCTTGTTGGAAAACCGCTTTCTATGCTTTTATTGGAAAGAAATGCAACGGTAACAATATGTCATTCAAAAACTAAAGCTCTTAAAGATAAATTGATGCAGGCTGATATAATAATTACAGCAATTGGCAATCGCGAAACCTTTACACTTACGTCAGAAATGGTAAAATCAGGTTCGGTAGTAATCGATGTTGGGATTTCAAGACATAAAGGAAAAATAATAGGGGATGTCGAGTTTGAAGAGGTCAGAGAAAAGGTATCTTGGATTACACCCGTTCCTGGTGGCGTAGGACCTATGACAGTATCTATGCTATTAAAAAACACTCTTACGGCTGCATCTATTAGAAGAGAGAGTGATAATTTCTGATTTCAAAGATATCTGAAGATAAAAATATCATTAGGCAATCCATCTTAAATAAACGTAATGCTTTATCAGAGAGAGAGATCCAAAAAAAAA
>JGI24806J26614_1000861_pt1 | contig 10317 bp, 7 predicted proteins | sample Kansoi200umMDA_FD_26614 | JGI IMG/M metagenome (IMG submission 26614) | reverse complement strand
AAGGGAGCAGAAAGCCATTTCAATATGGATGTTACAAGCGATCAGTGGAATGGGGCCAACATCAGGCTGGCGGTGTGGAGTTGTGGCTGGGAAGTGATCAGGACGCACCCCGTCTTTGGTGTGCAGCTGGGTGATAAAGTAACTGAGTTAATGAACGTGTACAAGGCCCGGCATTTTGATTTTGCCTACGACAGCCGGCGTAATATGCACAACAACTATCTTGATATATGGGCTGCTTTTGGTATAGTGGGCCTACTGATATTCCTGTATGGCTTTTTGGTTGAACCGGTTCGGCAAAGCATAAAGACAAAAGACATTATTGGGTTGTTTATAATAGCTGCCTTTATGCTGGCATTCGTTACCGAAACCTGGTTCGACCGCAGTATGGGAAATTTTGTGTTTGGCTTCTTTATAGCCTTTATAGTCAGCTATAGAAAACCTGAAGGCGCAATGAATTAGTGGTTGTCGTCAATATACATTTGAATGGCCTTATCGGTATCGCCAAAGTACATGAGGCTGCCGTTCTTCATAAAAGCCGTACGGCTGCAATATTTCTGAACTACATCCATACTATGGCTTACGAGAATTACGGTTTTACCTTCTATCCAGCTTGATTCAAATACTTTAATGGCTTTCTCCTGAAACCTCATATCACCAACGGCAAAGATCTCATCGAGGAACATAATATCGGCGCCCGCGTTTACGGCAATTGAAAAGCCCAGTCTGGCAACCATACCTGAAGAAAAATATTTGATCTTGGTATCGATAAACTCGCGCAGTTCGGCAAAATCTACTATCTGGTCGAAGATGGCGTCAATTTCTTTGATCTTTAAGCCCAGTACAGATGCTGATACATAAATGTTCTCGCGTGCTGTAAGCTGATGGCTCATACCAACGCCAAGGTTCATAAGCAGGGTAGTGCCGAAGATATCGATCTTGCCGGTGTCTGAAGGAAACACGCCCGCCAACAACCTGATGAGGGTTGATTTACCACAGCCATTTCTTCCCAGCAGTCCTATGCATTCGCCTTTATAAATTTCAAAGTCCATAGGTTTTATGGCTTCTACTTTTTTTGAACGTGGAGGATTAAACAGGTTGAACAACCGATGTTTAACGGTATTATGACTGTCTTCAGAAATATGAAATGTTTTACTTACTCCTTTAGCCTGTATTGCCAGTGCCTTGTTCATGTTTATAATTTTTCAGCAGCTTTTGATCCTAATTTGTTTAAAAGGAACATTCCGAATATCAATAGCAAAATGGCGTATGCGAAATCAAATAATAATAATTTATAATCGGGGCTGGTGCCCTCCATCGCTGTTTTACGGGCGTTAATAATAATACCCGCTAAAGGATTAAGGTAATCGAACCTGGGTAAAATTGCCTGAAATCGATCGAGCTTATAAAGTATCGGCGATAAAAAGAACAGTACCTGGGTAAACACCTGCCAAACCTGGGTAATATCTTTTGCAATTACATATATGTTTGAGATGATAAGCGATGTGGCCAGTGATAATATATACAGATTTATGAAAAGCGGTAATATCCAAAGCGTATTAAAGTTGCTGTATGGTGTTCCTTTTTCAAGAAAGTTGAACCATAACAGGAACATAAAGAAGTTAAAGAAGAACCCGATGGAATTGCTTAACAGGGTGGAAACATAAATTTCCAGCTTGTTCATATTGCTGTATTCATACAGGTACTTTTTGGTGTTGAGTATCTGTACGGTACCGGTAGTTGATTCAAGAAAAAAGTTCCAGCAAATAAGACCTATAAACAAGTATGAAGCAAAGGCAGGAACGCCCTGGTCCATGATCATCTGAAATACTACATAATAAATAGCAATATCCATTAAGGGCTTTATCAGTGCCCATAACAAACCGAGCTTATTTTCATAGTACCTTAATTTAAACTCGATTTTGGCCAGCAACCAAAGTCGTTCTGACTTATTTGATCGTTTGAACCAGTCTGATAATATTGAAGCGATCATCAACTATTTATTTTTTAAGCGCAGGGCTATTTTTTTTAAAGTCTTATTCTTCTTAATAAACGCTTTTGCTTTCCTGTATAACCAGCTGTTGCTTTCGGCATTAGTTGTTACGGTTACTGCAAATGTTGGATTATCAAAAAGAAAACCAGGTCCATTTGCATTTAATAAATTGTTTATTTGGGCTGCAAATGTACTATAATAAGAGCTATGTTTTTCGGCAATGTATTTATATGAGTACAGGAGCTTTTCCCGCGTAATTTTCCTAATCATGGAGTCGCCGCGCACCCTGTATTGAAACAGGAACTCGGGCAACATAATTCCGTTGTATCCTTTTGATACTAAATGAACTACACTTTCATAATCCTCCAGGCCATAATCTACGGTTTTGTCGTTTTGCCCCGCTGCCAGAAAGGCTGCCTTTTTATAAACCAGGCCGCTGCTGTTCACCGGGTTATGCACCAGCAGGTACGGTGGCTGTGGGGTAAACGTTGCCCATTTCTGGTTCGTATCTTCAAAATACTGTACAAAACTGCCTGCAAAAAATACATTATCGTAGTGCTTCAGTACCCGTAATGCTTTTTCATAATAATCGGGCATCACCTTATCATCGGCATCCACAAATGCCAGCCAGTTACCACTTGCCTTTGCTGCCCCATAGTTACGGGTATGGGCAAGTCCGTCGTTGGGTTTATGAAATACCTTAACGCCTTTTATTTGTTCCATTTGTTTTAAAATGGCCAGGCTTTCTTCTTCGGTGCTTCCATCGTTGATAATAAGAATTTCTACTTCAGGATATGTTGAAGCCTTTACCGATTGCACACACTCCTGTATATACTTACCCATATTGTAATATGGTATAACCACACTTAGCAGGTTACCGTTGCTTGTAACAGGCGAAAATTGATTTTGATATAAAAAGGGGTAGGTGGTTGTTGTTTGTTTGTTTTGTATGATATCGTTCAGCAGTGGCATTTTCTGCTTTTTGATAACTGCGGGGTCATACATGGCTGTTACTTTTTCTTTGGCCGCATTGCCTATGGCTGCTATTTTTTCGTCGGTCAAAGAAATAACCAGTTGCAGTTTCTCTTCAAAATCGCCTTCAATGGTGTGGTCGAACAAAAAGCCGCTTACGCCATGCTCAATCATTTCACGTTGTCCGCCCTGTACCGATGCCAGCACTACCTTGCCCAGGGCCATTGCTTCAATGACGACGTAAGGCAGGTTATCTACAATACTTGGAACAATGATAACATGGGCGCTGTTCAGTTCCTTCTCAATTGACCCGGGTTTTATTTTACCATGTAACAGCAACTTCCCGTTATTGATGTATGTTTCATATTTCTTACTCACAAGCTGTCCCATGGTTAATTGCTCGGGATGAAATACTATATCGGTACCACCGATGATGTGCAGCGGATGGGTAAATCCGGTATCCCACATTTTTTTGAAATAGGATAGTAATTCAAAACTGCCTTTTTGGGGTGAGAGCTTGCCGTAATAAACGATCTTATTCCTTTCAATAGTATGAACCCCCTTGTGTTGCGGAACAATATATGGGTTACGGATCACTACCTTCTTTTTGGTAGTTATATCAACGTAGGGCTGAATGGCATCCACAATAAACTGCGTTGGTGCTAAAAGGTAGTCGGCCATAATAAGCGACTCTTTTTCCATTTCGCAGGTATGAAAATCGGGGAAACGATAAGTAGGCACCCGGTTGTATTCGAGGTACAGGAAGGCCGGCGAGTGCAGGGTGATCACTACCGGAATATCTTTTACATCCTCATACAACAGGTGTTTGAATTGCAGCAGGTACCAGGCTATGCCCATGTAGTCCTGCGCTTCAATAATATCGGGCCTGCCTTCAATTTTTATAATATGTTGAACAATGTTGGCAAACTCGTAACTAAGCCGGGCAGCATAACCTAACCAGGCGGCGCTGTTACTGCGATTGGTATTAAAGCGAATGATCCGGTTGCCTTCGGGCGTATTTGTAATATTATAATCTGTTACACTGTCGTCGGGAACAAAGGTGGTGAGGGCTACGTTCATGTCAGCCAGCATACAGGCTGTATGGAAGCAGTAGGTACTAATGCCACCGCCGTGGAAGGGAGGATATTCTGTCGTTAAAAGCCAGTAATTCAACGCTTATTATTTGATTAGGCGCAATGTAATGAAATATGTAATATAATACCGGGTTACCCGCATAGTTGCAGGCGCCTGGCATTAGGGGCGCAAGTTCTTTAATTATCTGTAAATGAATTGTTATTTAGGTAGTTTTTATTGCAATAGTAACGCCGGTATAATCGCTTTCCCTTAGTCTTTGTACTTTTTTACCTTATTNCTGTAAAGTGATTTGAATGAGCGTTTGCCCATTAAAGCTTTTACCACATGCCCCAGCCGCTTAAACCACAGGGGAAGTACCTCGTATTCATTATTGTAATAATTCTGCAGGGCCGTTGCCTGCGCTGAGGAGCGCAATATCTGGTTATGCGATACCTGGTTACTTATTTCCTGTTGGGCTGCCTTATTAATGAGCTCCAGTTGCGCTACCTGTTTGTTTAATTGGCGGTTTTGCACTTTCAGGCTAAAAAGACCGGGGTTTTGCTGGGCGAACAATGCTTCTTCGGCTTCCAGCGGTTCGGAAATAATGTTGATATCTGCCGCACTGGCCAGGTTAACATATAATGTATCTGTGGTGGTAGTAGTTGATTGTAGCAGGCGCCGGTACGTTTCGGCAATGGCTGGCAGGCTGCCTGATGTAAACACGTTAAGCAGGCTTGAAGCGAGTATAATGTTAATGGTTGAAAATCCCTGTTCACCGGCTGTTTTTTGTAGTTGCTCAACACCAGCTGTAACGAGGGTCCTGTTTTCGCCTCCCACAATGATAGTTGGCAACCCGCCCGGGTTATGATAATTGCTAAAAAATAAGAAGGCGATAATGTCTGTTGCCAGCAGACTGGTAAGCGGTTGGTGCAGTTGCACCAGGAGGTAAAAGGAGGTGTCTGTTAAATATTTTTCCGCCAGCTGAAAGGCCTGTATGTTGTTTTCTTTATCGTCAATATCAATTTCCAGTACAATAGCCGCATCGTCACCAACCTTACATGGCTGTTGAAGCAAATTGGGCTTTATAATATAGTTGATGTTGTGTAACATTAAATTCCGCTGATTTGATATCCTTTACTTGTCACCAGCCAGCACAAAAGCCGTTCCCACGAGTGGGCAACGGTGGGGCCGTCAACGTCGGTAACATTACCCTGTTCCAGTTCACTTCGTATTTGCAGGGGCGGGAATTGGGTAAAGAAATCTTTAAACAAGGATGCCCTCACCCAAAACATAGTACCTGCTACAAACTGCAGATCGGGCGGTTGAATATGGTATTTATCTTTTAACGATTGTATAAGTGAAGAGTCGATATAGGCATTGCTTTTTTGCTCGTTGTCTACTTCATTCCTGATGGCGTTTTTAGACGCTACAATGCCTGTTTGCGGGTTGCTGAAAAGGTTGGCAATGGATTGCTGATGTTCTTTTTCTGCTATCCGGAAAAGGTCTTTTTTCCAGTTCAGGCTATGGCTATGATAGGGGCTATGTTTATCGTGCAATAACAATATGTAATCACTTTGAATGCCCATTCGCAGCCAGGTATCCATCAGCAACAGTTTTCCGCCAATATCCTTGCCTTTGTTGGTTGAGGTTCTTTTATGCACCTGTATAAGCTTTGAACCGGCAACCTGTCCGGTATTGAAAGGGGTAGTTTGTTGGGTAATGCGGTAATAAGAGTCGGCCACGCCATTATAAAATAAATGAAAGGGGAAGGTGAGTTCGCGGGTAAAGAAGCTCAACCATTCGTGGTCGTTACCATAATAGTTGTGGAAGAAAACTGATAATATGGATTGTGATTTTTCCAACTTTGTATCCCGTTTTGGATGAAACGGGGTACAAAGTAGTGATTTTTTAAAGATGTAGGGTTGAATACATTCAATGGGTTAATTGTAAGCTCTAACCGTTTCAAGCCCCAATATTTTTAAGACGCTACCCATTTCATCGTCAACAAGTAAGTCCACGTTTTGTGGCAATGCATGCCAGATGCGGTCCCTGATGTCTGAACCTTCATAATTTTTGTCGGTAAGTTCCAGTGCAAAAGCCCAGGTTTTGCCCGGAATGCGATGGGCTATAAATCCATGTCGGCCTGCAATTATAGAGGCAGCTTTGAGTGAATAACTTACCAAATGCCCACGCCTGGTGGGATCCAGATAGGCCATATCCTCATGTTTAACATACTCGGGCATGCCGGTATTGATAATATAGAGCGCTTCGGGGTTCGATACTCTGGCGAGCTTTTGTAACATATTATCGAACATCGTTGGGGTTAAATGTTCTACCACTTCTATACAAATGCCACAATCAAATTTAGCAGTTAAATCAGCCAGATCGCCTGTAATGTAATTTTTAGATTTTGTCCTGAATCCCTCTTCGGGTGGAAATAGTTCAATGCCGTAAAAATGATTTGCATTAGCCGGTAGTTGTTTTTTTACTATATCCAGGAAGTAGCCAGGACCTGTGCCAATATCGAGGAATTTATTTACTGGTCTTTTGCAATAGTAGATTGCTTCGGCCATTCTTGCCAGTGTTGCTCCGTATGCACGCTTTTTAGCGTCTTCAAGTTCCATTTTCCAGTAATCTTCCTGGTACTTAACAATATTTAATCCATTATCTATTTTGGCCAGATAAGCAGTATCAATAAATAGCGAATCGCAACCCTGGCAGTTGTAATAATCGTATTCAAGTACTTTTACAAAATGTGTTACTTTCTGTGAGCTACAGCAGGGACAGTTCTGTTCCATGATGCCGGTGTTAAATTTAAGTTTTACTTAATAGATTACCACAACGGCAATAGCTACCGCTGTAGATATTCTTTTCTGGTGTCTGATTACCTAAAGATCCCGGCCTTAGTGGGTATTCTCTGGTGACGGGACCGAAAGTAGTAAAAAAAAAGTAACAGGCACCATATCTTTTGACAGAAACACCCGTTTACAAAAATATTAATATTGGAGGTATATATTTTATTTGTCTGGTCTAAAATATTATCAAAGCCCTTGTATTCTAATCAGATGATTTACGAGTGCCTTTATCTTCTACTTCCTGAATAATAATTAGAAGGGTCTTTGGTTGATTTGCCCTAATGGAAACAGCATCGGTTTCAAAAGTGAAAATTTTATTGTCCGTGGATTTGCTGTTTACCACATATTTTTTATCATTTATAAAAAGGTCATACACGTTTAATGGCCAACTGAAAGCGTATGGCGCCTCTCTTATAAAGATTTTTCTTTTTTGGTTTGATTGATAAGTAAATATACTATCTGATGGGGAGGAACCACCTACAGTCACAAATTTTAAGGTGGTATTTATGGTATATTTACTCGTATCAAGATATTTTAATCTAAACAAGATGACAGGCTCGTTGGCTCTTAGAAAATCCGGATATACTTCATACATATCAGTTGCCAGATACCCCCTTTTATTTATGATACTCATCCAATCAGCCCCCAAATACTCGCTCTGATTGAGTGTTATGAAATTTTTTTGTTGCGACTGAACTCTTATAACATCGTTTTCAAATTTTATAATAGAGTCTTTAGTTCGGTTTAATGACAGATCATAAATAGCTGCATTTTTATTTAACAATTTTGCCAAACCATCAGTAATGCCTGGATCTATTGTTATAAACGCATCTATTTTGGGCAAAATGTTACTGTTATCAGTTATCTGACCATAGTCATGGAGGATCAAGCTTGCATTTTCCTGGCGCAATTTACTATTGTGAACCAGCTCGCGGTAATTGAACCAACTCAGGTTCATTTGTTTTACAAATATATTTCGGAATGTAACGCTAAATTGAAATAAAATGGCAGCCGTTAATAGTACCTTAAGGAATCGTTTATTTACATATGTAAGCAATAAAGTAAGCGCTAACCAATATAAAACTTCCATAAAGATACCATACCGTGAATATCCTGTTGTAATTGACCATGAATAGTCGGCCATTAAAGCAATCAGGCATAGCAATGTCAATTGGGTATAGAATGAATTCTGTTTATTACTCTTCAACCGCAAAAAGTAAAAGATTGTAACTCCTAAACTGGTAAAAAAACCTATTAAAAATCTATAACTAAACAGGCTCCATTCATTACTTCTTGAGTTGTCGAGGAATGTTGTAATGTGGAAACACAATTTTTCGGTCATATTCCTTGGGCCCCATCTTGTATCTTTTATATTTTCCTGGGGAAACCACGGCGATTTAAAGAATTTATTAAAGTAAGGAAATATGGGATTGCCGGTATCAATTGCATTATACAGCATATAAATACCAGGAAATAATAAAGCAAGGAGCGGAACAGCGAGTAAAAAGGCCGGAGGGATACTTTTATAATTTTTGATAAAAAATATAAGCCCCAATATGCCTGTAAATGGAATAAAAGTGAGCTTTAACGCTATAATAATTGATGCTAAAACAAAGAAGAAGATGTAGGTTATTTTTTTTGAATACCGACTGCCAAAGAAAATAAGGTGCATTAATTCAAGTAGTAAGGGAATACCAATCAAATCGGTTTTGTAAGAGCCAATATTAAAAAGTGTATTATCTGCACATACGACAAACAATGCGAATAATGCTGGAAATACATTTCTGATTTTAAGTTCCGGCGCATATACCACCAGGAATTTTTTTATAAAATCATAAGATGAAAAGATAATAGTAACAATCAGGAAGGTATTTAATATTGTCCCCAGCCTGTACCCTAAAAGATGTCTGAAAAATCCGAAAACTCTTTCTGATAAGGGAAACAGATAAGATGCTTTTCCTCCAGGGTTAAAATTAGTCTTGTTTTCATGGAAAAAGAAGTCCTGTAGGTACAATTCATAGTGAAAGGTATCAAAGTTCTGGTCAGGATATATACTTCTAAATAAGCCCAACGCGATTATCGGTAATGCTACCAGGAATAACAGCAGCCATTCTTTTTTTCTTTCGGGTTGAAAGATATCCCTGAACGAGGGCAGGGGTGTTTTTTTAAATACCGTAATCTTTATTGTGTATAGAATGGCCACAAAGAGAATGAGACTTATAACATTGCTATAAATATTTACCTCTGCACCCTCTTTTCCAATCAGGTAAAAGTATATACTTGTAACATCTTTCAGCCAGAAGTATAAAGTTATTAGAACGAGAAAAAGTACGAAAGGGCGGCGCATTGGGTATTGGGGAATAAATTTAAAAGTACGTTTGATATTGCCTGGTTACAGTTATGGCTTTTGCAATCTTTCTTCATTATAATCCCCGAAGGTTATTGCTTTAAATGCAAGCCCCTTTGTGCGTGTGTCATTATTAGTGCTATCGCTAAAATGAGGTTGAAGGTTATTGTTTAATATTGATACTTTATAAAGGACTTTGGGGCCATAAACTGGTATTATGAATTCAAAACCCTTATCAAACTTAACAATGGATGATGGCTTAAAATTATCATTTAATATCACAGTGGGTGTATCCTGCCGGGGAGACTGACAGTATAATTTAATTCGAATAAAATCTTTGTCGGTATAAAAATTGGGTAAAAGTATTTTGGCTTTTCCGTTCGTCCACCTGCATTGGTCGGTTGCAAGATTTTCCAGTTCATTAAGCCCGGTAAAATCCAGCCCATCAAGTTTGCAATGGATGCTATCATTATTGAGTTTAGTCTTTGGCCGGAATACATTTAACTGATTGCGGATCATTACATTTCTTGCTTCCTCCGTAATTTGCTGGCCCCATCCCGCTAAACTTTCAAGATTTTCGTCATACTTTAAGTTATTAGTCATTAGATAATAACTGGCTTTACGGTAAGGCGCAATTTTTAATTGATCACGGTCTGTTTCTAAATAGCAAAGTAAAATAAGACCTATTGGCAAGCAATATAGTAGCTTTTGAATTTTAGTTGTATATGCTTTTCGACTTATTAATGATGCAAAGATTGTAAAAAGAGCCAGCACACTGCTAAAAGTTGCTGCACAATATCTTGATGAAGCGCCGTAATACTCATCCATCTGTAACCGGCCCAGCAATACAAGGATGTAAAAAATGATCGTATAAACAATCAGGTTGATGGAATATGAAAATTCCACCTTTCTGCCCCTAACAAACAAATAAATACAAATAATGTAGCATGCAAAAATAAGGAACCCTAAAGATGGAATTACAGTTTTTCCGAAAAAGGAAGTTCGATTATATCTATCATGGTCGAGTAAATTCCCTGTATTAGAAATAAAAAAGAACCTGGCAGCATAAAGCGGGTCTT
>JGI24806J26614_1000860_pt1 | contig 10317 bp, 8 predicted proteins | sample Kansoi200umMDA_FD_26614 | JGI IMG/M metagenome (IMG submission 26614) | reverse complement strand
ATTGGCAAAATTGAAGGAATTCAGAATACCGAAACATTTGTTGAAATGCAAAGAACAGAGAAGGAGCCAGTTTATGCGGTTCAGCCTACGTTATCTAGATAAAGAATAACTAACCCTTGCTTTTTAATGATATAGTGTAAAAATGATTGCTATTCTGTCGAATAAATCTAGTGAGTATAATATATCTTCAATATACCATCTAAATATGATAGTTTTGCATTTTTATTATTATAAAGTTTAATTATGCTATCGTAACAATGCAATATTACCACTATTGTACAGTATAATTATAACGACTTTGAGTCAGTAAGTTCAAATAATGCATCCAAGAATTTGAAGTGAATCTTTTGGCATTTGTGCAGCGAAAAGTCATAGAAATGATTCAGACGATGAAATTGGCTAAGAAGACGAGCAAAGATGATTATCTTACACACCTTCGTTTAGTACTTCTGGGTATGGCGGTTGTAGGGGGAGTAGCCTTTGCAATCAAGCTAATTGCAGAATTTATAACTTCAACTGGTGGTGGAAGAACGTAAAAGTCAAGCTCACATAATCTGATCTCATTGATTAGAATTTTCAAATAATATTCTTTACCCGTCTTTCTGAAAATCATCTTTTATAGACTTTTACTTCAAACGCTTATTTTTAACGTTTAAAATATTATCGTAGATAATTTTTTGCCTGCCTATTATGGGTTTCTATTTTATATAATATAGTAACTATCAATTAGATGAATACCATTATTCAAATATCGCTGTGATACTTTATAAGAGCAGTATAAATGAGTCTTATTATTGATTATACATATATTTTGAAAATCGCATTATTGACCAGTAAGTTATTATTAACCGAAGCAGTTATTCAATAGGAATAATAATTATTTATCACAATCAAAATACATTTAAAATTAAAATAATCATTATATTATTGAATATATAATATGCAGTTATATATTCAGCCATAGCAGAGATGATTATTGACTACTACTTCTACAACTATTGAAGGAGGATATTACACATCATCATTATGTTTTGACAGAAAGATAGAGGCTGCAACGGCAGGCATACCTAGAGAATATTCTAAATTGCTTTATGGTATATCAAATGATAACGCTTTGAAAATAGCAAATTACATACTATCATTGAAAACAGAGATCAATCTATCAGATAACTACAGAAAGGATCTTATCAAACTATTAAGTAAATTTTCGATGTTTTGCTGCTCCTCTTCTTCTACTTCTGCTGCTACTAGTACTGATAACAAATTATTATTATCATTATCATCATTTGACCAACTAGGTAGGGAGGATATTGTTGCATTTCTCAATAGTTTCAGAAGGCCTGAAGCCTCAGATCCTCTTCATAAGTGGATAGGAACTTACAACATATACAGAATTCATTTAATGCGATTCTTCAAATGGCTATATTATCCTGACATTGAGTCAGATAAAAGACCTAAGCCAAAAGTTATTGAAAATATCCCTCGACTAAAGAGAAAAGAAACTTCAATTTACAAACCAACCGATTTATGGACTGCAACAGACGATCTTTTATTTCTAAAATACTGTCCTTCTAAAAGGATCAAATGTTTTCATGCAATGTCTAAAGATACTGCTTGCAGGCCTCATGAATTATTAAAGTTAAGAATAAAAGATATTACATTTAAAATTACAGCAGCTAATCATCAATACGCAGAGCTTCTAGTTAATGGAAAGACAGGTAGCAGACACATACCATTGATTGATTCAATACCATATATCAAAGACTACCTTGATCATGAGCATTCGCAAGCAGGAAATCCAAATGCTATATTTCTATGTGGAAATAGAAAGAGTCTAGGAAAGGCTATTGGAATACAGGCAATTGAATTGATATATAGACAATACAAGACTGGATTGTTTCCCAAATTATTAGATGATCCGAATGTGTCACCAGAAGATAAGCAAAAGATAAAAGAACTATTAAAGAAACCATGGAATCCCTATATAAGAAGACATTCTAGTTTAACAGAGAAATCTCTAATATTAAAAGAACATACCTTACGTCAATACGCAGGTTGGTCCCCAAGGTCAAATATGCATTTGAAATATTTACATTATTTTGGAAATGAAGCAAGTGAAAGCTTGTTGGAATCATATGGAATAGTTACAAAAGATCAGCAATTATCGGATGCATTAAAACCAAAACAATGTCCTAACTGCAATGAACCAAATAAGCCAGATAGCAAGTTCTGTGCTAAATGTAGGATGGTATTGACATATGATGCTTACAATGAAACTTTAGAGAATCAAAAAGAGAAAGATGCAGAAGTCCGGATATTACAAGAGAAATATGAAAAGGATATGAAATCAATACGTGAAGAAATGGAAAAGAAATTTGAGATGATACTCTCAAGGATAGATATTGGAAAGTTGAGTTGATCTATTTAATATCTTTCAAGCAACAATTGATATACAAATTAGAGTAATATTAAACATGTAAGAGTAACTTAAAACGAATGTTTAGATTATGAAAATGGCGTATTTCCATAGACTAGACACTGAAGAATCATTAATTGGTGATTAATATTGTCATCTGGTTAGACAGGGTCTTATCATCATTAACATATACTTAATTGTATACTTAAATTATATATAATTATAGTATAATATTATACATATTTTCTAATTTATATGGTATTTATTAAAATATTTGAGGTATCCTTATTAGTCCTAACAAAGTAATAAATATTTGAAGTGTCTTTAAAATTAAAACAAATTGCGGTTAGCGATGAAAACTATCGCATCCTTAAATCTCTTGGAAAGGCTGGCGACTCGTTCAACGATGTAGTCACGCAGATGCTCAAGTCAATAAAATCACAACAGTCTGATTTTCGAGTTGGTCCCTCAAATCAGACTGCTGCTGATCACAACACAGTCTTTGGAACAGGTTGCAAACATGAGTAATATCACAACTACAAATAAAATACTTTGCGCTTGCAAAGATTGTCCTAATCAAGCAAAGAAATTACTTAAAATAAAGTTGGTCCACAAGGTAGGGCAGTTCTGCGAAAGCTGCTCTTTCTCTTTGAAGGAGGACGGGATTGCAGAAGAGATTGGAAATTGACGAGAGTGGTTTTTGTGGATAAAGAAATAAACAAAGGACAATTACAAAAGCTGACAAATATCGAAGAAGAATTGTTGGTAATATACAATGATTTTCTGATATCAGGCTTTGACCGAATCTGTCAAGAGTGCGGCTGTGACCATAGCTACAAGCCAAAATTTAAAGGAGTTAAAACCAGCATTGAGATAATTTCAGAACTTTGGGGAAAATATAACAGCAAACAGAAGATTCAAGAGGTTAGCAAATAAATGGCTTCATCGACGATCACTGAGTTTGAAATATCAGACAAACTAAAACAGTATGGAGTGACTAGAATTGAAAGAGAAGGACCGACACTTCTTTTAGGATATAAAGATAAGTCAATTATTTTCAATATACAAAAGCAAGGTTTCTTTAGCACAATCAGTGAGTTTGAAAAGGTTTCAATGAATAAAATTGACCAGCAAACTCAACAATCTATCATATTTCAACTGTCGTCCGATAAATATTATCAAAACATTTTAGGGAGTGATTACGTTAATCAAAAAGAAGAACAAAACGATCAACAGAACGACAATACTGTTAGCAAAACAGACAAAGCAGAGACTTTGGAAGATGAGCTAACAACAAGAATTTATTCTGTTTCTGATGCCATGCGAAGGCATTCGGGCCAGGTAACTGTAGTTGGGATGATTGTGAGTCTATCAGAATTATATCAACTGGTTACAAAGGCAGCATGGAAATGTCATCTCTGTGGTGAATTAACTCAAAAGAAAATAAAGAAAATAACAGAGCCTCCTACTAAACCAAGGCTGTGTCCCAATTGTGATAACATGGGAGATTTTGAAGAACTACATCATTACATTAATGCTACTACGCTACAGCTACAAGATGATGTTTCACAAACAGGATTGGATACTCTGCAGGTAATAGTCTTTGAAAAGGACACTGAAGATATTCATGTTGGTGAAAATGTCAAGATTATTGGTAAGATAGAAAAGGTACAGGAGAGAAAGAGTAGAAGGTATCATTCTATTTTACTTGCTGAATCAATAGAGTATGAACATAGAAGGAAACTTATTCTTACTCATCACGACATAGATGGTATCAAAAGGTTCGCAGGTAAATTACCAATATACGGTAAAGGTAGTAGAACGGTTTATCTAATAAATCATAAACACAGACTTGTTAAAATGTTTGCTCCAAACGTCATCGGACATGAAGATAAGAAGCTTGCATTGCTATTATCATTGATTGGATCCCCTGAAACTAATGGTGTCCGCGGTAGAATACATGAGCTATTGATCGGCCCTCCTGGACTTGCAAAGACAAAACTGGCTAGAGAACTAATACGAGCTAGAAGAAATAGTAGGTATGTTTCTGCAAAGAATACTACCGGTAAGAGTCTGACAGGTATGGTATTGAAAGAGGATGAATCCTATATCCTAAACCTTGGTCCAGTGCCCTTGGCAAAGGGAGCAGTTTGTATTATTAATGAATTTGACAAGATGTATCCGGAGGAGCATGATAATTTACTTGATGTTATGGAAGAGGGAGAATTCACAGTCAACAAATTTGCAAAACTTCGCACTATAAAATCTCCAACTACAATAGTCGCAACTGCCAATCCAAAAAACAACAAATGGAATGATCCAGAGAGTATAAGTCTTGATGAAGTACCTTTTGAAGCGATAATATTGAGCAGATTCGATATAGTCTCGATATTTAGAGATACTACAGAAGAGCAAGCAAATAGCGATTTTGCATATAAGAAGACAGAATATGATGAAAGACATATACATCATAACTATAATTTTCTTGAAAAGTACATAGAATATGCAAAAACGATTAATCCACTTACAACAGAAGAAGCTAGATCCATTCTAAACGAATATTGGGTTAGATTAAAGAGAAGAGAAGAATTTGCCTCGACAATTAGAACACTTGAATCGATACATAGAATCTCAAAAGCATTTGCAAGATTACATCTTTGTATCAGAGTAGATATGAAAATCGCATATGAGACAATTGACTTTATGAATAAAAAGCTAAAAGAGTTTGAAATATCGATATATCAAATAAAGGACCCAAGATCAGTAGCGTATGATGAGGCTATCAAAGTTGTACAGCAGCAGAAGGCACCAGAGTCAAGAAGACAATATCCTCAGCGCTTCAAGATGTTTCTTGATTATCTCAAGCTAGAAGGAGCATTAGAGAAACAAGCAAGACATTTCTTGTCCAAAGCAAGAAATAATCCACAATGGGCTGAGGAAAGCTTTATGCGATTCATAGGCTTTCAAATAGAGAGGGTCAAACGAGGAGAGATATCTGAATCAACTATTTCAAATTATTATAAAGCAACCAAGTTATTCTGTGAAATGAATAATCTAATTTTAAATTGGAAGAGAATAAGACGTGGCTTACCACATGGAAGGGAGGCGGCCAATGACAGAGCACCGACTCTAGAAGAAATACAGAGACTATACCAATTAACATAAGTATGCTGACAATTCGATGACATCATTGTCATTGTTTTTAGACAGGAACAGCTATTTGCAGCATTACCTCATTTCCATTTCAATAGATGACTGCTCTGAACAGAACAGAATTGGAAAGTCTGTACAAGAAGGAACCAGCTCCATACGTAAAGGAAAGATTGCTCCTTGTACTAAGAGTTGAATGTGGCGATATGGTTCCAGCCCGTGTTGCAAGAGAGTTACACAGAAGTAGAACGTGGGCGTCAGACTGGTTAGCAAGATATGATAACGAGGGTGTAGATGGACTCAGAGACAGACCCAAGAGTGGCAGACCACCACAATTATCTCTGAAAGTTGTTCTTAAGATAAGAAAAAGGCTCACAGAAAGTAGACAGGGTTGGACTACAAAACAGGTAAATGATATAATAGTACAAGAGGGAGGGATAAAGTATCATTACGTTCATATCTACAGACTACTTCACAAATGGGGATTCAAACAAAAAGTACCTAGAAAGGTACATGTCAATACTGCATCTAAGGAAGAGAAAGATGTTTTCAAAAAAGAGCACAGAAAATACTAGACAATTTACCTAAAGGATTTACAGTAGTATCAATGGATGAATCTTTTTTCTTCTTTGACTCTCTTGTCAGAAAAGTATGGACTAAGAAAAACTCTAGACCAGTAGCCATAATCACAGGTTCACACAAGCATTCATGTGTATTTGGTGCCATGAGTCTTGAGGGAAAGCAGATATTTCGACAGTATGACTATTTCGATGAAAACACATTCTATGATTTCCTACAGGAGATACATCACAAGTTCCCAAATTGTTATCTATTCTTAGATAAAGCTCCGCAGCATTACAAATCACAAAAGATAAAACAGTACCTCCAAAAGCATAAACAAGATTTGATACCAATCTGGCTTCCAACAGCGTCACCAGAATTCATGGTACTGGAAGAATGCTGGAATATATCTAAGAAAGACCTGCTGGTACTGATGTGCTATCCATCATTTACAGATTTTAAAAAGAAAATAGGTCAATACTTCAGAATCATGCATTTTAATCTGAATATGCGAAATTATCTGGTTAAAAGTATGTCAGCGTAATTATGTTAACTGGTATAGTAGAGTATCCAGACCGACGGATAAAATCAATTATCTACACGATGGCTTCTTCGGGAATTAGATTAGGTGCATGGGATTACCTTAGATGGAAACATGTTACTCCTATTACCAATGGCCTTGGAGAAGAAATCATTGCTGCTAAATTATTGATATATCCGGGAGACAGAGAAGAATATTATACTTTTATCACTCCGGAAGCTTACAATGCCCTAAAAGAATGGATGGACTTTAGAGCAGGATACGGTGAAAAGATAACTGGAGAATCTTGGGTTATGCGTGATATTTGGCAGACAACTAACATTGATTATGGTGCTAAACTAGGTCTTGCTACTTGTCCAAAGAAACTAAAGAGCAGCGGCATCAAAAGATTAGTAGAACGAGCTCTATGGGAACAAGGTCTTCGTCAACCTCTCACAAAAGGACTCAGACGTCATGAATGGAAAGCAGCTCATGGATTTCGTAAGTTCTACAAGTCAAGGATAGAACAAGTCATGAAACCAATCAATGTGGAAATAACTATGGGACATGATATTGGAATTTCAGAATCTTATTACAAACCTGCTGAACGCGAAGTTTTGGAAGATTATTTGAAAGCAGTAGATCTTCTTACAATCAATAGTGATAAAGTCGTACTGCAAAAGCAAGTTTCAGAATTAAAAGAAAAGAGCAAAGATAATGAATATATAATCAAAGCAAAACTACAAGAAAAGGAGAATCAGATCGATGCTTTGATAAAGAAGCAAGAGCAGTTTGAAGTATTAATTCAATCGCTGATAGACACAGGACAACTGAAACCAAATCCAATATCTCATAAGGCAAATCAAGCTTGAAAGAAAATCCCGCCTACTATATACAAATCTTTATAATCTTCTGCCATACTTTTTTGTAATGATGACTTTGCATTCTTATCTGCAATATTTTCAAGGTCATTATATTCCATATTTTGAACCTTCTTGAAGTCTGACTCAAACTCTTTTCTCATGGCACCCAGGTTTCGTGTTGTCATTATATTCCATGCTTTCTTCTCGTCATTTTGCTTCATTATTAGATATGATACTAGATTCCAATGTTTAACTAACTTGTGAAGTACTCCAGAATGAGATAGTAAACTGAAAATCAACTCTATTACTTCGGTTTCGTACAAAATTTTCCTTAAATTATGATAATACTTAGAAGGTTGGTAAAATGATTTTGGTCCTGTTTCAAGTTCAATATTATCATTTTTAGGAATACGACCCCACTTACGTTTTCTAATGACTTTATCGGCCTTTGTAAGTACATTAGTATTAACAAGAGACTTTAATATATCAGTTAAATCAGAAGGTTGTATTTTCTTCCATTCCCCTGGCAGTTTCTTTCTAATATCTGAAGGACGAATTTCTGATTTGTTTTCTAATATCTTTGGCAGATTAAAAAGTACGTATGTATATACAAGTTGTTTAGTTTCTTCGTGAGAATGGGAATGAGAATTAACCTCGGGTTTAGTATTTGTTATCCTATAAACCATTTTTGTGAATCCTACAACAATAGCCCCAATTAATAGAATGTCACTTTCTGTTAAATCACTAATCTTGTCTGTATTGACCATAGAATAGACAAAATTGTTCTTCCTTTTTAGCATTATACACAATATGATTGTCTGATAGAAAATATTCAAGATGCAAGAGACGCACTATATTAGTCCGAGAAGATGTCTATAATCGTTTAACGACGAAAGGAAAATTCTCTGAATCATTCAGCAGCCTAATTTCACGTCTTCTCGATGAACTTGAGGGAGGTAACGTTACATCTTGACTTCTAATAGCTTGGATTTCCTAAGCAGAGAGTGTAAAACGAATAAGCATGATGAATGCGTCAGTCAATGGCAAGGTCTAGGTCTGGAAGTTTATTGCTACTGCAAGTGCCATCATATAAACAATGAAACGTGCTTTGATAATAGATCATCTGATATTTGTCACAGCAATCTCGTTCAAAGCATCAGGAAGACTCATGCCAATCTCACCAATATTCAATACTACGAAGAAAACGAAGCTCTGAGTCAGGACTCGCTTGATACTTAAAAGGAGTTGCCTAATTTATGATCTCATTAGAAACTATAATCTCTTATTGGAAGATTGGTTTTAAACTAGTTCCATTAGATGAGATTAGCAAAAGTCCTACTATTGCATGGAGTGAAATATATGATAATCCAGACTTTTGGTCTATAGAAAAGCTGAGAGAATACTCCGATAAATTTCACAATATATCTACTACTTTTGGTCAAAGTAATGTTAGAGATCAATACAATAAAGAACTTTATCTCTACTGTTTGGACATAGATTCCGAAGAAATTCTAAAAAAGGTAAACTCATTGGTAGAAGGACAGTGGAAACTCGAAACCTTTGTAACTAAAACACAGAAAGATTGTGGGTTTCATGTCTATTGGTTTGAACACGACTCGGAAAATGATCCCATATTTATCGAAAATTGTAAGAATGGTTTTGAATTCGAAATAAAATGTGGCAAGTCACTTTGTACACTTCCTCCAAGCCGACACAGAGACAATCCATTGTTCCATTATGAAAATGTAGGGCAATTTGATAAGATTATGATATCTGATGGACTTTATGAGACACTTGTCAATGAAGTTCTAAAAGATTGTTTTAAGAGAAAGAAAAAGGATCCAAAGTCAAAGAAGCAGAATATTTTAAAAGATAGCAGTAATAGATGTGTAGCAGAATCATCCATTGCCACTCGGGATGGAGAAGTTCAAGCTGTTGCAATTTCTAATAACAAATTGGATCACTATATAACAAATCCATCGGGTATAACAAAACAAATTATTCTTACAGACAAACAAATTGAACTGTCATCTCTATATCTTATACCTTATTATCATGACGGAACAAGACACAAGTTTGCTTTTGGATTCAGTGGTCTTAACTATAAGGAAGATATCAATGAAGCGTCTGCAACTAAAATATTAGAAAATATTTGCAAAAAAACAAACGACTCAGAAATAGATGCAAGACTTGATATTTTGCATCGTACATACGTTAATGGATCTAAAAATGGTTCAGATGCCATTACAGGAAAGACTAAATTAAAAGAGGTAATTATGCATGTCTCTAATTGTGATGATAAATCTTCTGAAGATATTATTCAAGGTTTACTGAAGATTTGGCATCTAGATAAGAATAGTTTTGATGAGAAACATATTGACCCTAGATATGACGATAAGAGTAAGAATGATAATGATAATAATAACAAGCAATGTTCCTCAAATGCAGAATTTAGCTTACTAGATGAACTACTTGCAGCAGGTATTCAAAATCCTGTAGAATATGTAATTAATACAATAAACAAAACAGTCAAGCTTGATGATAGTCTTGTAAGAGCTGTATTTTATGCTGGCTTCAGTACATGGACTTTTGATCCCATTAATCTTGGCATATCTGCTCCCACCAGTGAAGGCAAAACATACACTGTGCTTCAGGTCTTGCAATATTTTCCTAAAAGAGATCTCAAGTACGTTGGCGCAATGTCACCTAAAGTCATTATACGACAGGAAAGCACGTTAGTAAATGCTGATACCTTAAAGCCAATTAAGGAAGATATTGTTACTCTTAGAAAGCAAATTAAAATTGAA
>JGI24806J26614_1000859_pt1 | contig 10318 bp, 7 predicted proteins | sample Kansoi200umMDA_FD_26614 | JGI IMG/M metagenome (IMG submission 26614) | reverse complement strand
TCCAAATCTTCTTGGATGTCTTCAATGTCTTCGCTGATTTCCTCAATATCTTCCTGAATATCTTCAGATTTTTCGTCAGCTTCTATCCAGCATGCCTTGTGCATAGAAAGTGGCTCATAAGAACATTTTGCTCCATATTCATGCTCTAAACGGTATTGGATAACCTCATATTGAAGCGCACCTACTGTTCCGATAATTTTTCTGTTATTCATTTCAAGTGTAAATAACTGTGCAACACCTTCATCCATCAGCTGATCGATACCTTTCGCTAATTGTTTAGCCTTTAACGGATCATTATTATTAATATATCTGAAATGTTCCGGAGAGAAGCTAGGGATCCCTTTGAAGCTGATTTTTTCACCACCCGTCAAAGTATCACCAATTCTAAAACTTCCCGTATCATGAAGTCCGACAATATCTCCCGGGAAACTTTCATCCACAACTTCTTTTTTATCGGCGAAAAAAGCATTCGGAGAGGAGAATTTCATCTTTTTGCCTTCTCTTACCAGAAGATAATTTTCATTCCTTTTAAATGTGCCTGAAACAATTTTTACGAAAGCCAGACGGTCTCTGTGTTTAGGATCCATATTGGCGTGAATTTTAAAAACAAATCCTGTAAAAGCACTTTCTTCAGGTTTTACCATACGGGTTTCACTTTCTTTCGGCTGTGGCTTCGGAGCAATTTCGATAAATGCATCCAACAATTCACGTACCCCAAAATTATTTAAAGCTGAGCCAAAAAATACAGGTTGAAGATCACCATTCAGATAATCTTCTCGGCTGAATTCAGGATAAACAGATTGTATTAATTCTAATTCTTCTCTTAAATTCTTTGCAGGTTTTGCACCAATGATTTCATCGATTGTAGGATCGTTGATGTCGTCAAATTTGATGGCTTCACCAACTTTCTGTTTCTTTTCTTCTAAAAATAACTGAATATTGTTTTCCCAGATGTTATAAATTCCCTGAAAATCAGCTCCCATACCAATCGGAAGAGAAAGGGGAACAACTCTTAAGCCTAATTTTTGCTCAACTTCATCCAAAAGATCAAAAGCATCTTTACCTTCGCGGTCTAGCTTATTAATAAAAACCAGCATCGGGATATTCCTCATTCTGCAAACTTTCACCAATTTTTCTGTCTGTTCCTCAACACCTTTTGCAACGTCAATTACAACGATTACAGAATCTACGGCAGTCAAAGTTCTATAAGTATCTTCGGCAAAATCTTTGTGGCCCGGTGTATCGAGAATATTAATTTTATAACCTTTATATTCAAATGCTAATACAGAAGTCGCTACGGAGATTCCTCTCTGTCTTTCGATTTCCATAAAATCGGAGGTGGCCCCTTTTTTAATTTTATTTGATTTTACGGCTCCTGCTTCCTGAATCGCTCCTCCAAAAAGAAGCAGCTTTTCTGTAAGTGTAGTTTTTCCTGCATCGGGGTGAGAAATAATTCCGAATGTTTTTCTTTTCCCAATTTCTTTTATTAAGTCTGACATAGTGTATTTTGAATTTGCAAAAATCGTGATTTTTATCGGATTCTGAAAATCAGATTTAAGACTTATGGTAACGAGTTTTACTTTTTAGATAATATGCGACCGCTAAACCCACCATAACCATCGATGTACTGAATGGAAAAATATATTTCATTCCCCAAATATCTGCAACACCACCAATCAGCGGACCGGCAACACCTAGAGAAAAATCAATAAAAAGCCCGTAACCTGCCAACGCAGAACCCTGGCTGGATGGCGAAACGCTTTTAATGGCAACCACTCCCAGCGCAGGAAAAATTAAAGAAAACCCTAAACCTGTCACTCCGGCTCCTAAAAGTGCCATTTCAGAATTTGTGGCAAGTGAAATGATTAAAAGCCCGATTGTTTCTACTAAAAGAGAGGCAATAGCAACCTTGATTCCTCCAAAATTATTAATGACATTGCTGAAAACCAATCTTCCTGCAACAAATAATCCCCCGAAAACGCTAAGACACAGCGCACCGTTATTCCAGTGAAAATAATTGTAATACAATGTAATGAAGGTTGAGATACTTGCAAAACCAATACCTCCCAAAGCCAGACAAATTCCGAAAGGCGAAACTTTACCTAGAACTTTCCAGAATGATTGTGAATCTTGCGGATGAGAATTAGTTATGTTTCTTTTTGTTCTAGCGAAAATAAAACCAAGAATCCCAACTAGAATAGAAAGGATTCCAATACCACAAAGACCGAATTTGTGTTCAATAACTACTCCTAGAGAAGCACCAATTGCCAAAGCTCCATAGCATGCAATGCCATTGTAAGAAATAATTTTTGCTGTGTATTTTTCACCTAAAGCCATTATTGCCCAATTAATCGGACTTGCGCCAATCATGCCTTCTCCGCAACCTGTAAGGAGCCTTGTCACAACCAGAAAACCTAAACTCAATAACGGTGAAAATTTAAAATAATAAGCCAAAATAAGGAAAATTCCGGTTAAAGAAAAGCCTAGCATACTCAATAAAACAGCTGGTTTCGGGCCTTTAACATCGATGATTTTTCCGGAATAGGCCCTGAGAAAAAATGTTGCGACATATTGTAAACTGATGACAAATCCTGCAATCACCAAACTGAAACCTAAATTTTTGCTAATGAAAATAGGAAGAACAGATAGTGATAAACCAATGATGAGATATCCTAAAAAAGTAAATCCAACGTAGGAAAATAAAGATAGATTAACATTTTTTGATGTCTTTACTGCATCATAATTCATATTCATTATATTAAGGTGCAAAGATACTTTAGAAATTCTCATAAAATCAATTATCTTTGTTTCCTATAAATTTAAACATGGAAAACAGCAAATATCCCAACTTCAAATTCACCTGGCTTGGAGGTCTTATTTTATTCGCTGGTTTTGTGGTAGGTTCAGTAGCAGTAGGTTTTTTTAATGTTTTTTGGATGTTGGTTTTTAAAGAAAACCTGCAGTATAAAGATTGGTTTCTGATGGCTTCTAATGCAGTTGTATTTTTGTCTTCTATAGCTTTTTTTGATTTTTTTGTCGTCAGAATTACCACCAAGAAGAAGCTAAATTTTAATTTTTCGCCCACTAATTTTTATACCTATGTACTCATATTTCCGATGATGTTGGGTATGATGTTTATCGGCGAATTTATCACTTCTCAAATTCCGATTACAGGGCCTTTTTTCGGAAAGTATTATGATTTTTTTACCGATCTGATGAGCCAGCTGACCAATAATCCCGTTGTCATGATTCTTACTGCTGTAATCATGGCACCTATTTTTGAAGAAATTATTTTTAGGGGAATTATTCAGAAAGGAATGATCAATAATGGTGTCAAACCGTGGAAGGCAATCATTTATGCATCCATTGTTTTTGGTCTGGTTCACGGAAATCCATGGCAGTTTGTAGGTGCGGTTTTATTGGGATGTGTTTTGGGTTTGGTATATTATAAAACAAAATCTCTGCTTTTACCGATGCTATTGCATGGCTTCAACAATCTTTGTTCATCAGTTTTAATTCTTTACACTAAAAACGAAAGTTTTGCCGAAGCGTTTAAAGTCTCAGATTATATAATATTAATTATAGGAATTATACTTTTTTCTCTGTTCTATTATTTGTTTATGAAAAAATATAAGGTGCATTATTCGGAAATTTAAAATATTTCAGATGAATTCCCGAGTTTATAAAGAATATGAAAAATTAGTTATTGTTATTGAAATAAAAAGTTAAAATCTATCATGGAGTTATTAGTTGCTACACACAACGTACATAAAAAAGAAGAAATACAGCAGATATTAGGTGACGGTTTTGTGGTTAAAAGCCTGACTGACTATCATATACACGAAGAAATTGTGGAAGATGGCGATTCTTTCAATGCCAATGCATTAATTAAAGCTAAATATTGTTTTGAGAAAACTGGAATTCCAAGTCTGGGTGATGACAGCGGTCTGGTTGTAGAATCTCTTGACGGAAGACCGGGAATTTATTCTGCACGTTACGCAGGAGATCATGATTTTGCCAAGAATATATCAAAAGTTTTAAACGAAATGGAGGGTGTAGAAAATAGAAAAGCATATTTCATTACCGTTTTATGTTATTACGACGAAAAAGGTGCACAATATTTTGACGGCCGAGCTCACGGAAATTTACTTACAGAAAATAAAGGCCATAAAGGTTTTGGCTATGATCCTATTTTTGTTCCGGAAGGATATGAAATGACTTTTGCTGAGATGAATCCTGAGGATAAAAATCAGATCAGTCATAGAAAAAAGGCTATAGATCTGTTTTTAAATTTTTTAAAAACAAAAGGAGATATTTAGCCTTAAGTTTAGGTTGAGATGATGCAAATAATACAAAATATTTGTCATCAGCCACAATCTCAATCTCAATCTCAACCTCGAACTTTTATCGTACATTTGCCGGTAATAAACTATTGATTTGAGTACTTTTTTAACAATTTTAGGCTTTAATTCAGCAATTCCTACCGTTAATACCTCACCTACATCTCAGCTTCTCGAAATGGAAGAAAGATGTTTTCTTATTGATTGCGGGGAAGGAACGCAGGTACAGCTGAGAAAAGCAAAAGCAAGATTTTCAAAAATCAATCATATATTTATTTCCCATCTTCACGGCGATCACTGTTTCGGTTTACCTGGGCTTATTGCGTCTTTTCGTTTATTGGGAAGAGATATTCCGCTTCATGTGTACGGCCCGAAAGGAATAAAAAAAATGCTGGAAACCATTTTTACCATTACGGAAACCCATCGTGGTTTTGAAATCGTTTATCATGAGTTGGATAAAGATTATTCCGAAAAAATTTATGAAGATAACAGAGTAGAAGTTTATACAATACCATTAGATCACAGAATTTACTGCAACGGTTATCTTTTTAAAGAAAAACAAAAAGACAGGCATTTGAATATGCAGGAGATTTCAAAATATAAAGAGATTGAAACCTGCGATTATCACCATCTGAAAGCCGGAAGAGATTTTGAATTAAGTGACGGGTATATCCTTGAAAACGAAATTTTAACGACAGAACCTGCAGCGCCGGTCTCATACGCATTTTGCAGTGATACCAGATATCTGGAGTCTGTAGTACCGATCATTAAAAATGTGACGGTTCTGTATCATGAATCTACTTTCTTACATGATTTAAAGGAAATGGCAGATTACACAGGTCACACTACAGCACTGGAAGCCGCGAGAATTGCCAGAAAAGCAGAGGTTGAAAAACTGATTCTGGGTCATTTCTCAAACAGATATGGTGATTTAACGGTATTCACGGACGAAGCAAGAACAGTTTTTCCAAATACATTTTTACCAAAAGCCCTGGAGGTTGTAAAAATATAATTGAATATGAATTTTGAAGAATTAAAAGATTTTCTGGATGAAAAGGCAGATGTATACAATAATTCTGAATTCATTCAAGATGATCCTATACAGATCCCGCATCGTTTTTCTTTAAAACAAGATATAGAAATTGCAGGTTTTCTGGCGGCAACTATCTCATGGGGAAACAGAAAAGCCATCATTAAATCTGCAGATAAAATGCTAGATATCATGGGCAACTCTCCTTATGATTTTGTGATGAATCATTCTGAAAATGATTTAAAATCAATTGAAGAAAAAAGTATTCACAGAACTTTCAACGGCGAAGATTTTACTTATTTTATCCGGCAGTTTAATAGGATATATCGTGATAACGAAAGTTTGGAAAATTTATTTATCATCAAAGATTCTGAAGCCAACTTCTATCACGCTATAGAAAGGTTCAGGGCAGGTTTTTTACAGGCTGAAAAACATAGAAGTCACAAGCATATCAGTTCGCCGTATAAAAATTCATCTTCAAAAAGGATCATCATGTTTCTGCGTTGGATGGTACGGAGTGACAACCGTGGTGTAGATTTTGGAATCTGGAAAAACATAGATCCCCAAAATTTATCAATACCTTTAGATGTGCACACCGGAAATATTTCAAGAAAATTAGGGTTGATTTCTCGAACGCAAAATGACTGGAAAACTGTTTTGGAATTAGACGAAGTCATCAGAAAATTTGATGCTAAAGACCCTGCTAAATATGATTTTGCACTGTTTGGTCTTGGTGTAACAAAAGAATTATTTTAAAAAAGTATCCATGAAAACCTCACACGAAAAATTAGAGCTTTTAGAAAAAATAGCGAATGGAATCACCTGGTGGATAGGCTCTATACCATCTTTGATCGTGCATACTTTGTTTTTTATCACTTCATTTCTTCTCCCCGCACTCCATATTGTTGAGTTTGATAAAATGCTGCTGATTTTAACAACGGTTGTTTCATTAGAAGCTATTTACCTGGCTATTTTCATCCAGATGTCAGTCAATAAAAGTCATGAAAAAATTGAAGATATTCAGGAAGATATTGAGGAAATCAGCGAAGACATTGAAGACATCCAAGAAGATTTGGAAGAAATAAGTGAAGACATTGAAGAAATAACAGAAGATATTGAAGATATTCAGGAAGATATCGAGGAGATCAATGATGATGAAGATGATGAAGATCATATTGAAAGAGCGAAAAATGTAATTTTGAAAAGCAACGTCAATTCAAATAAAAACGAAATTAAAGTTTTAAAAGATAAAATTCAGGAGCTTCAAAATATGATTGATCAGATGAAAAAAGATTAGTTAAATAGTTCCAAATTAATTATTTTGAATTACTGTGCAAATTTGTTATTAAAGCAGAAATCTATTGCTTAAACTTTAAGCAATTAGAATTATTTTTATTATTTTTGGACAAACAATTACAAAATGTTAAAATATAGAACGAAAAACTATTTTTTCTTTTTGATCTTACTATTATTTTCTACATCTACTTTTTCTCAAAGTAAGAGAAAAGTTTTGCAGGAAAAATATACCAATCAAAGCATGAAAGCTGGTGCATTTATTGATGTGAATGTCCCTCCTTATCCGGCATCCACTTTTACTATTGAGCAAATTATAAAAAATGTCGTCATTTCAGGTGGGTCTAGTTGTGGTGCTCCCAATGTATCCAATGTTACAGTATCTCCTAATCAGCCAGTTTCTGACACAGAGAGGGCTTGGGGATATTTTAATAAAGGTACAACCTCGTTTCCGTTTAATGACGGTTTGGTGCTTGTATCTGGTAAAGCAAGACGCGCCGGAAATGCGCTTGAAGCCAATTTGGGAGATCCTGTACCAGGTTCTACAGGAAGTGATGCAGATTTGGTGGCAGCAATTAATCCGTTAGCAGGTTTGAATGATGCTGTTGCTGTAGAATTCGATTTTGTACCCAACAGTAATTTAGTTTCATTCAATTATCTTTTTGCATCAGAAGAATATACATCAGATTTTCCTTGCGGAAATTTTTCAGATGGTTTTGCATTATTATTAAAAAAAGTAGGCGATCCAACTTATACCAACCTCGCTATTTTGCCTGCCGGTGCGGGACCAGTGAGTGTGACAAATATTGTACCTGCTGGAAACGGCTTTAGCTGTGGACCTATAAATGATGCTTACTTTGGCGGAATGAATAGTGCTAATATTGAAACTAATTTTAATGGAAGAACAATACCTCTTACTGCAACAGCAACAGTAATTCCTGGACAGACGTATCATTTTAAAATGGTATTGGCAGATGCCTCAGATAGTGGCTATGACTCTGCGGTATTTATACAGGGCGGATCATTTGATATAGGTATCAGTTTTGTAGATCAAAATGGGGTAGTATTGCCAAGCAGTATCAATATGTGTGATAATACTCCTCAAACGTTAACAGCACAGTTGGTTGCAGCTCCAGGTACTACTTATCAATGGTATAAAAATGGTGTTGCTATTCCCGGTGCTACTAGCATCACATATATTGCTACCCAGCCTGGTATTTATGAAATAAAGGTTACTATCGCAGGAAATAATTGTCCAGGAGAAGCAAAAATTACCATTATTGGCGGTACAAGTCCGGTAACACAAAATGCCACACTTAAACTTTGTACAACGCCAAGTAATTTTACATTCAACCTTGATTCTGCCAAACCACTTATCAGTACAACAGCCGGAGCGGTTTTCAAATTTTATTTGGCTCAGGCAGATGCAATAGCAGGAAATAGTAGTAACATAACCAATACAACTACATTTAATGGAAACGATGGGCAGATTATTTATGTAAATATTTCGAATGGGGCTTTCTGTTCTAAAGTGGCTACACTAACTTTGAGAAAAGAAGCAACGCCGATAACAGTTCTTGCAGCTTCAAAATTAAAAATATGTTCAGGAGAATCTTTAACCCTTACAGCTTCAGGTGGAGCAACCTATCAATGGGATGGCTTTGCTGGAACAGGAGCAGTTCGCACAGTTTCACCAACACAAAATACTACCTACACTGTATATGCAATCGGAGCTCAGGGATGTAAATCTTTACAGCCGGCAACAGTTGTTGTAGAAGTGGTGCCTGCAATTACTTCAAATCTTAAGGGCGGATTTATTTGTCTAGGTGACAGAATTACCTTAGATGCAGGAGCAGGACCGAATTATACGTATCAGTGGAACAACGGGGAAACTGCACAAACAGTAGCTGCAGCAACACCGGGAACGTATTCTGTGACTATTAGTAATGGTGTATGTTCTAAAGTGTTTACTACGCAGGTTATCTTAGCAATAATTCCAGAGATCATCAATGTAGATTATAGCGAGAGCGGCACCATGGTCATTACAGCAAGTAATCCTAGTAACGGACAATTAGAATATTCTATAGATAACGGGGTAACTTGGCAGTCTTCAAATACTTTCACCAACGTTCCCAAAAATATCATCGTTCCAATTAGAGTAAGGGTAAAAAACACAAGTTGCGTTGGCTTCTTAGAATATTTCACTTTCATAATGAAAAATGTAATTACTCCAAACGGCGATAATGTAAATGATATGATTGATTTCAGAGGAATCAGCGATCTTAAAGATTTCCAGGCAGTGATTTCAGACCGTTATGGGAAAGCAGTATTTAAAGCCGAAAAAACAAGACCTTTCTGGGACGGATACTTCCAGGGTAAGAAACTACCGACATCATCTTACTGGTATCAAGTGACATTTGAAGACCCTGCAAGCAAAAAACTGACTGTAAAAACAGGATGGATTTTATTAAAGAATTTTGAATAGTAGTTTTTACGTAATATTTACCTTAAAAGACCGATAAAGCTATCGGTCTTTTTTTGCCTTATTCTCAAGGAATAATTGCTGTTAGGATCGACTGTTTATGTTAATAGTAATATATCTATGCGTGAATTAAATTTAAATCAAAAAAAATAGTATTTTTGTTAGAAATAATACAAAATGTTTAATAAAAGTGCAGGAAGTTTATTTTTGGCTTTATTTTTAGCTCTATTTGGAAATTTTACATTTTCTCAGACGAGAGAAAAAGGTAAAAGTATGATGAAAGCTTCTTCTCAGACAATGAAAGCGGGTGCTTTTATTGATGTAAATACAGCTGGCTATCCAGAATCTTCATATAGTATAACCCAATTGGTAAAAGATGTTCTTATTGCCGGTGGTTCGGCATGTTCTACAGCGAATGTAAGTAATGTTGTGGTATCACCCAATTTGGCAGTGAGCAATCAGGCAAGAACCTGGGGGTTTTTTAATAAGGGAACTACCAATTTCCCGTTTGCAAAAGGAATTATTCTGACGACAGGTCACGCAAGAAAGGCAGGTAATACCTTTCAGGCATCAGAATTAAGTGATGGTGTTCCGACTCAGGGTGATGCTGATTTGGCGACTGCTCTGGGTATTTCTAATAATAACTTAAAAGATGCAACGTATATAGAATTTGATTTTGTTCCGAGTTCTACTGAAGTTACTTTCAGATATTTGTTTGCTTCTGAAGAATATGAAAATAATTATCCATGTACTATTGGTGATGGGTTTGCGTTGCTGTTAAAAAAAGCAACAGATCCTACCTACACCAATCTTGCAGTGTTACCAGGGGGAGCAGGTCCGGTGAGCGTTACTAATATTCACCCTGCCAATGAATTTGACGGTACACCACTTGGCTGTGGAGCAGCGAATGCCTCTTATTTCGGAGGATATAACAATGCTGCGATTGAGACAAATTTCAGTGGCCGTACAGTACCTTTAACGGCAAAGGCAACCGTAATTCCGGGTCAAACTTATCATTTTAAAATGGTTTTGGCAGATTTTCAGGATGCTGCTTTCGATTCAGGAGTATTTCTAGAAGCAGGATCGTTTGATATCGGAGTACAAATTTTAGATCCGGCCGGTGTTCAGCTTCCCGCATCTATTAATGTTTGTGATAATGCACCGCAAACTTTT